>Ga0206130_10004543_pt1 | contig 17065 bp, 8 predicted proteins | sample Helgoland_Spring_9_FD_148637 | JGI IMG/M metagenome (GOLD analysis project Ga0206130, IMG submission 148637) | Pelagic subsurface seawater microbial communities from Kabeltonne, Helgoland, North Sea - Helgoland_Spring_Bloom_20160512_1 | ecosystem: Environmental > Aquatic > Marine > Epipelagic ... | reverse complement strand
ACGTAGAACCAAAACTATTGTTCTGGGACGAAGTACAAGATTTTCCTGCAGTACATTGTAGTGCAGGAGCAGAAACTAGACAGTATCAGGGTGGTGGCTATAAAGATAGATTTATGACTCTGACATTGAGAGTGTATGTTCAACAAGAAGATGCCGTATTAGGCTTAGAAAAACTTTTTGAAGACATAGAAACAGTAATAGAAGATAATTCAGCATTATCCTATACAGATCAAGACGGAACAGCGCAATCAGTACATCAGCTTACAATAGTAAGTTTAGATACTGATGAAGGCGCACTAGAACCTTTAGGCGTCGGCGAAATCGTTTGCGAAGTTCGATACTAAGGTTAGGAAGAGAGTAATCTCTTTGGAGAAATAAAATGGCATTACAATTTACAAGAGACGTACAAGTCGCAATCAAACTTGGCAGTGATATTTGGGAAGTACCTGTACTTGATGGTTTTTCCTTTTCACAAGCAATTAACGCTTCCGAAATTACAGTAAGTGAGTCAGGAGCAACTTCAAGACGTGGACGGTTGCTTTTTAACGATTCTTTAGCACCAGTAGAATGGAGTTTTAGTACTTATGCTCGTCCTACTTTAGACACAACGCAATCACCATCGCAAGCACGTTGTATAGAAGAAGCGTTATGGGCTATGTATACCGGAGCTACTTCGTTTGTTACGTCAAGTGGGGTTTTTAGTGGTTCTATTGGTCCTGCTAATTCATTAGATACGACTACTAATACCTTTGACCTTACGAATAGTGACATTCCTTCTATGGGAGAAGGGTATGAAATTTACTTTATGTTCAAACCTACTGGCGGAACTAACCAAGTATATAAAATTACAAAGGCTGCCGTAAATTCAGTTACAATTGATTTTGACATTGATGGAATTGCTACTATTCAGTGGTCTGGGTTTGGTTCTGAACTTTCTGATGAAGGTGATACTCTTGCAACTCCAAATATTACTACAGGAATTGAATTGACGTCCAACTTTATTCGTAATCGTATTTCTACAGTAACTCTATCAAGAACGGATGTAAGCCCAGATGATGCTTATACTATTGTTCTGACGGGAGGCTCTATTAACTTCGAGAATAATATTTCTTATCTTACTCCTGAAGAATTAGGTCAAGTAAACAAGCCTTTAGGTAATATTACTGGAACTCGTTCAATTTCTGGAAATTTGACTTGTTACTTAGACAATGATATTACTAATAGTAAATCAGGAGAGTTGTTTGCAGACTTAGTAGCAGATACGGATACAGTACGAAATGTTTTTGACCTGGATATCAATATTGGTGGTGCTTCTGCACCAGCCTTAAAATTCTCTTTACCTACAGCTCACTTAGAGATTCCTGTTGTTAACGTAGAAGATTTGCTTACTCTTGATATTGCGTTTCATGGGCAAGCATCAGGTGGAGACATTGACTCTCAAAATGAAGCAACTATCGTCTATACGGCGGCGTAATAGAAAAAAATAAATCTTGACTTTTCGAAGTCGCTTTAGTATAATTATTAAATCTACGGGGGAGTTCTACTCCCCCTTCTTTAATTAAATTAGGATTTTTATATTATGAGCGATATTTCTTTAAAAAGTTTAATGAAGCCATCCATGACCGTTTCGATTGATTTTCCGGGCATGAATGGTTTTTCTGTTGATTTATGTTACCTAGCACGAGAAGAGCTACTTGCACTCCGCAAGAAATGTGTCTCAAAGAAATTCAATCGTTCAACACACCAAGCAGAAGAAATTATCGATGACGATAAGTTTCTTACTGAATATGTAAAAGCTGTAATTAAAGGCTGGACAGGTTTAAAGTTATCTTATTTAGAAGAGCTTCTATTAGTAGATACTGAAGGCATGGACGCAGACCAAGAATTACCGTACTCCTTAGAAGAGGCAGAGATTCTTATGAAGAACTCCGGCTCTTTTGACACTTGGGTATCAGATACCTTAGGTGACCTTGAAAATTTTACGAAAAACAAGTCGAAGAGTGCATCCGACTTGTAGAAAAAAGTATTTCTCAAGAGGGTGAATTATCCACTGAAAAATATTTGGCTATGTGCGAGCAACTTGGAACAGAGCCAAACCCTGCCAGAATGCCTGTATCTATGGACGTTTTCCCTGAAGACGTTCAGTATGCTTTTTTAATTTTTAACTATATGCCTGATAGATGGGAAGGTATGTCCGGAAGTTACATGGGCAAAGAATGGTCTAGCATAGATTTTTTCTTGAACCTGTTTGGTATAGAAGATAAGAAGACTGTAGTATTCTTTATTTCGAGAATCGAGTATTTTAGAGTTCAGCAATTGAACGAAAAAATGGAAAAGAAGAGAAAGGCTGAAGAACGTAAAGCCAAAAGCGGTGGAAAACAGTACACCCATAATGTGCAAGGATAATGGCTAAAGAAGTAAAAGTAAGTATTATTGTAGACGACAACGGCACTATGCGCCTTACTGAAAAGAGCGCTAAAAAGCTCGGTGCGGGTCTTGATAAAGCTGGTAAATCTGCCCAGACTGCCGACCGTCAATTAAAAGGTGTAGCACAAGCCAGCAGCGGCGCAGGCAAAAACTTTTCAAAACAAGCTCAAGGAATTTCGGGTGGTATTGTTCCCGCTTACGCTGCTTTAGCCGCCCAGGTATTTGCTGTAGGCGCCGCTTTTCGATTCCTTAAAGATGCAGGTAATTTAGTAACTCTAGAAACAGGGCAGCAGGCATATACTTCTTCTACGGGTATAGCTTTAAAAAGTCTTACGAAAAATATAATAGATGCTACTGATGCTCAGGTTACTTTTACTGACGCCGCACAAGCTGCAGCAATTGGTACTGCAGCAGGACTAACGGCAACCCAACTAGAAGGATTAGGAAAGGCTGCAAAAGACGTTTCTATAGTTCTTGGAAGGGATGTTACTGATTCTTTTAATCGTTTAGTTAGAGGTGTTACAAAAGCAGAACCGGAATTGTTGGACGAACTTGGTATTATCTTAAGACTCAAAGACGCTACCCAAACTTACGCCGATGCTATAGGTAAAAATGTTAATGACTTAAATGCTTTTCAACGCTCTCAGGCTGTAGCCAATGATGTACTTACTCAAACAGAAGAAAAATACTCAAAAATCTTAGCTATATCCGATCCTCAAGCTAACCAATTTAATCAATTCGGAAAATCTTTCGATGATCTAGTTAATACAATAAAGAAAGGAATAAATTTTCTAGCAGCTCCTTTAGCTGGGTTTCTTGCTATAAACCCCTTTGCTTCCTTAATGCTAGCGGCTCCTTTATTAAAAGGATTTCTTAATTTAATAATACCACAAATTTCAGAATTTTCTACAAGCGCAATACAAGGATTGGATGGTATAGGCGATTCAGTAAAAGAACTACAGAGAAATTTAAAAGTAGACGCTATAGAATTAGGAGCTTTAAAAGGAGATACTGAAACAGCAAAATTATTATTAGACGATGCAGGAAAATCGGCAGTTAAGCTAGGAGAAAAATATAAGATTCCTTTTATTGGTCTTCAAAAACTAAAGAACGAAGGTAATATAGCAGGCAGAACTTTAAAAACAGCTATTAAACAGGCTACTGAAGGCACGGGCAAATTCGCAGGGCAAACTATAGAAGTTAGAAGAAAGTTTATTAATGCTTTTAAAGATATGGAAATTGCTCAAACTATATTAGCGGGAAAATCTGCTGTAGCAGCTAAACAAGTATCTAATTTTTGGGTTTCAGCTTATGCAAGAATTAAACTAGCGGCAGTTAGTTTTGCTTCTACAGCTATATCATGGACTTCTAAACTAGTAAAATTTACTGGGGCTGCTATTTCAAGATTTTTACCTTTTATAGGGGCTCTTACTCTTGCTTTTGAGTTTATTCCTGACTCTGTAAAGAGATTTATTAATTCTTTTTTAGGTATTAGGAGTGTAGAGAAAAATGTTAAAAAGCTTCTTGAGAGAGTAGAGAGTTTAAATGATGAATATACAGGTTTCGCCGAAACTCAGAGAGCTCTAGGCTCAGATTTAGATGATAACTATTCTGTTAGCTTAAAAACTTTATCAGCTGTAGGTCAGTTAGTAAAATCTCTGTCTATTACTGACGAGAAAGATCTTTTAAAGAATTATAATGAAGAATTAAAATTTCTAGCGACTAATACGGCCAATGCCTCTGCTGCTGCCGATAAAGCGCAAAAAGCCTTAAATGAAGCCTTTGGGTCAGAATATTTTGATACTGGGGCTGCTGATAATAAAAACATAGACACGCTGAAAGAATACATAAAGCAAAGGCTGGAATCAATAACTGTTACGGAGTTGCAAGGAGACTCGGTAGAGAGATACAGAGAACAACTAGAGTTAGTTAATAATACTCTAGATAGAGGTACGGAGTTAAGCGATAAACAGATTAAAGATTTACTAAGAGCTAGAACTAATTTCGACGAGTTAACAAGTGAAGTAGATTCCTATAAAAAATCTTTAGAGGATTTAGGCCCTAGAATGACCAAAACTCTTAACGATTTAGTGCCTAGCAGTCCTTTAAAAAATTTGGTAGATGAATTTGACTCAATAGAAACTAACATATTTTCTATTAATAAAGGTCAACAAAATTTTGTGGCGCTAACAAAGAAAGGAGAAGAATTCCTGCTCAATATAGGGGTTCAAGAAAGAAAAAGGCTACTTAATAACTTAATACAAAATGACCTTTTAGAAAGAAGACTAGAATTAGAGCAGCGTATTGCTATGGATAAGATTGTTCGAGAAAAACAATTTATAGCCGCATCTTTATACTCAAGTAAGAGACAGTTAATACAGCAAAAATCAGTGCAAACTCAGTTAAATTTAGAAGACGATATACTTAGAAAAAAACAAAGCATTAGCCTAGTTTTAGACAACCTAGCTGCCAGCGGCAAAAAATTAACTGAAGGACAGATTGAAACTTTAAGCATAGAACAAGCACAAATAGAATTATTAGAAAAACAATTAGAGACAAGAAAAAAACAAGAAGAATCGGTCTATAAACTGGGCATGGCTTTAAAAAATGGGCTAGAAACTGGTCTTGAAACTAATATTTATGATCTATTAATAGGGGACGAGACTAGTTTTAAAGACGCTATACTTAAAAGTGCAAGAACTGCGGCAAAAACTGCAGCAAAAGAATTAGCTGGACAAATAACCGACAGTATTATGGGTAGTGTATTTGGAAAAAAGGAAACCGAAGAAGAGAAACGAAATAGAAAATTGCTAGAAACTTTTCAGTCTGGCGGAGAGGATGTTAAACAGAAAATAATAGAGGCTTTTTCTCAAGCCCAAAGTAACTTTGCAGCTTTTGAGAAAGATCCTAACTCTGGAACTTTTGGTACTACGAAGTTACAAGAAGAAACGGCTCTTGTTAAAAAAGTAGAGAATATAGATGGATTGAATTCTACAAAGGTTTTAGATAAAGCGACTAAAGCTTCTGTTTCTTTAAAGTCTTCTGATAGAGGTAATGATCGGGATAATCCTGTCTACGTTCACGTAGTAAACTTTGATATGGGCGGGGGAATGGGCGTAAATGCAGACGGTCCTAACTCTATAGCCGCCCAAGGTAGTCTCGGAAGCGTTATAGGTGGGATGGGTGTGAAGAGCAAGCCTGATGAGATAAAGTATACCAGAGATAAAGGAAAAGAAATAGTACAAGAATTGTCATCTGACGTTTCGGCATCTGTAGCAAGTATCGAGAACCTAAATAGAATACAAGCACAAACAACCGAAGAAGCTATGAGTACCTCTCTCGAGTCTTCCAAAGAGCTTTCAAAAGGAGCTTTCTCTCTTAATAATCTACCATCTCTGCTTATGTCTGTACTTGGTGGAGGGGGATCTAGTGTGGGAGATATTATTGCAGGTATCTTCGGGGCCGCTGCTGGAGGTATTATGCCTGGAGGAGTTACGGGATATGCCAATGGAGGTATTGTAAAACGCCCCACTCTTGGACTTGTAGGCGAAGGTAAAATGAACGAAGCCGTAGTACCTCTTCCAGATGGCAAAGCTATTCCAGTGAATATGGGCTCCGGTATGGGACAAAATAATAATGTTACTGTAAATGTGTCTATGGACGGGCAAGGTAACTCACAATCAGAGTCTAATAGTAATGGGCAAATGGGGGCCAATATGGGTAAACTTATTGCTGGCGCCGTACAAGATGAGCTACAACGTCAGAAACGTCCTGGCGGGATTCTTAGCCCTTATGGAGCAGCATAATGACAATTGGTATTAATGTAGGAGGAGCCTCTGGCTTTGTAACTCCAGATAGAAATTTCTCGAAGAAAACAAAACCAAGAGTACTAAAAGTTTCTTTTGGGGATGGATATGAACAAAGATTAAAAGAGGGTATAAATACGCTTAACCAAAACTTCAATTTATCTTTCAATAATCGCCCTACACAAGAAATAGATGATATTGTAGACTTTCTAGATTCTAAAGGAGGTACTACTTCCTTTGATTTCACTATTCCTGACCCAGACGGTGTTGGAGATGAAACAACCGTGAAGGTAGTCTGCGAAGATTATAATCAAGTATACTATAATTTAAATATTGGTTCCTGTACCGCTACACTTAGAAGAGTTTATGAAGCATGAGTGATATTATAAAAACAGTACAGCTACAAGATCCTGGTTCGGAACTGGTGGTACTCTACGATCTAGAGTATTCTTCAGGTAGTTTTGCATACTTCTTCGCCGGTTTAGACGATGACTTAACAGAACTACAGTTTCGAGACTCTGCAGGCGCCGTACGAACCTATGTAGCACTGCCTCTAGAAGCTGATGGATTCGATATCTCTAGTGACGGAGCTTATTCTCGTCCCGAGATAACAGTAGCAAATATTGAAAGCGTATTTAAAGATGCTATCGGAGGCTTAGACTTTCAAGACCTTATAGGAAAAAGACTTACTAGAAGAACTACTCTTAAAAAATATTTAGTGGGAGAGTCTAACGATTCCGGAGCGGGCAATCCTCCAGTAGAGTTTCCTAAAATAGTTTATATTATTGATAGGTTAAAAGCCAAAAGCATTATCTCAGCAACTTTTGAGCTGGCAGCACCTTTTGACCTTGCAGGAATATCTCTTCCTAGAAGAGTTATAATTGGAGGAGCCTGTCCTTGGAAGTATAAAGGATTGAATCCTCCTGCTGGAACGTTTCCTAGGGGGGGATGTAAATGGACCTCAGAAACTCTAGGTGGAGGAATAGTACCAGCAGGAGAAGCTGTATATCTTAATGAATTTGACGAATATATATTACCAAATACGATTACTTTTTCTAATATAGGATCTAGCGTAGCTAAGGGGAATTATTATCAGACGGTAGAAAATATTACTAGAATTAATTCAGATGGAAGTACTACGTCATTCTCAGCTCCTAGGTACTGGCAAGCACTTAGAGATCAAGCTTCTTCTCCAGTACTACCTTCAGACTATGATTCTTTTTACTGGAGAAGTGTACGTGTATATACTACGGAGACTTCTGGCTTGATAGCATATACGTATAAAGAATCAAGGCATAATACTTACGTTTTATCCTCCCAAGGAATACTCTGGAGAGCTAAAAAATATGCGGTAGTAGGTACTCATTCTTTTATTGAAGGAGCCTACTGGACTGCAGGCGATAAATGCGGAAAAACTGTAACCTCCTGCGCTTCTAGATTTCAAGCAAAAAAACACGCAACTATTACTAACGGCATAGCAGTTGACAGAGTACCCACTAATTTACCTTTTGGAGGATTTCCGGGTGCTAAACAAAGATAAAGAAATATTAGAGCATCTAATTAGTGTTTATCCAGAAGAAGGTTGTGGGATACTAATAAATAAACGAGGCAAAATAGTATGGATGTCGTGTGAAAACACTGCAATAAAGCCAGAAGAAGACTTTGTAATATCCGCAAAAGATTATATAAGAGCAAGTTTACTTGGTGATATACATGCAATAGTACATAGCCATCCGGATATAAGCTGCGAGCCTAGCGAAAGCGATATAAAGACGAGTGACTTTTTAGGTATACCATATATTATTTACTCTTTACCTAGCATGGAAAAATATGAGTATACACCAAAAAATATAAGAAACAAATTACTTGGTAGAGATTATGAGTTTGGACAGAGCGATTGCTATTCTCTAGTAAGAGATTATTATAAACAAGAATTAGATTTAACACTACCAACAATACTATTTGAAGATGATTGGTGGGATAAAGGATTAAACTACTTTGATGACTTATTCCAGAACTTTGGATTTGTAGAAGTAGAAAAACCGCAGGAGCACGATGGAATTATTTTTAGCGTGTTTTGTAATGTCCCAAATCATTGCGGGGTTTATTTAGGGGAAGATTTATTTCTTCACCATGCAGTAAATAGGCTTTCATGTAGAGAATCCATACACTCCGGTTGGGGTCAGCATATAGTGAGATACGTAAGATGCAAACAGTTTATTTAAATGGGGGTCTATCTCAGTTCGGAGAAAAATGGACAACGGAGTGTAAGGATATAGCAAGTATCTTTAAACTCATAGAGTGCCAAACTCCTGGGTTTAGAAAATACTTAACTGATGCAGTAGAAGCTGACGTAGGTTTTGAGATACAAAGAGGTTCTGAATTTTTAGAAAATCCAGAAGAGCTTCTTCTTTCTTTAAACGAGGAAGATATTATTATCACAGAAGTGCCTTCAGGTTCTAAAAGTGGTGGGGCAAAAATATTGGCTGCTATAGCTATTGTAGCTCTTATGTTTACGCCAGGGGGCCAGGCTTTACTATTCAACTCTGCTTCTATGCCTTTAGCAGGCGGAACTGTTCAAGTTGCGGGAGCGGGAGGATTAAATGCTTTTGGCCTTGCTGCTGTTTCTGTAGCAACTAATTTAGCTTTAACAGGTATTACCCAACTTCTCGCTCCAGGACCTGAAACTGAGCCCGATAAAAATGATAGTTATCTCTTTAGTGGTCCTAGCAATAATGGTAGGCAAGGATTACCCGTACCAATTCTATATGGAGAATTGATAGTAGGTGGAATGCCTATTAGTGCTTATTACTCTAATTCTAGATTTATAGCCTCGTCAGGAGTAACAGACCTCGGCATGGGAGTGTACACTAAGACGGGTCAAAACGGGGATTTACTTTTATATAATGAATCATTAAATGAGTTTATAAATTTATCAGATATTGACGAAATATTAGCAGCAGCATCATAATAAGGAATAGATATGGCAAGAGACGCAGAAAATCAATATGGTGCAATTACAGATTTAATTGCTGAAGGAGAGATAGAAGGCCTAGTAAATGGTTTGGCCTCCGTATACTTTAATGGAGTAGCTTTAACTGGTGGAGATAGTTTTTACTCTGTCAGCTCCAGACCTTCTGTAATAACAGTTTCAGGTACGTCTATAACAAATGCGAATGGAATGTTCGATGATGTAACTTTAGCCTCTGGACCTAGGTATGTTCAAATAAAGGGTGCCGGCCGTTCAAGCACATTAACCTCGCAGATTGAAAGAGGCGTAAATCAGGTAACAGTATCTGCCAGTAATTTCTTTGAAGATAAACACACTAAAAGTTTTTTAGAAAAAGACGCGACTAAAAGAGGGCCTAACACTAATTTATCAGATATTGTTAAATACGCTGTCAGAATACCTGGTGCTGGTATTGACGGTAAAGATTACTTAGGGGTAGTACAAGGTTTTGAAGGTACTACAGCAACCCTATTTCCTACGATAAGAACTACGGTTTCTTCGGGAACAGCAATATCTATCGATGAAGTCGGTTTACTTACGGCTATAATAGATGGAAATACAGCCACTTTAGATGCCTCCGTAGAGACTAATGTTACTGATGCTTACGCCATTATGTCTTATGCAATAACGGATAATGAACAACCAGATACTAATGTTCTAACTTACAGCGATTCTTTTTCTTATCTCAAGAGAGGTAGTGTCAACCAACTACCTTTCACAGCCGTTTCCGGAATCCCTGGAGTCTCTTATATTCTAGGGAAAAATGAAGAACTAACTTGGTGGAACGGAGCTGGAGGAACTTCGAACCAAACTACAGTAACTGCCACAGAATTTTCTTTTGGTCAGAACTCTAAAGAAGAGATAGACGATTTAATCGTTCAAATAGAGTTTCCTGCAGGTCTACAATTAAATGGTAGGGATGGGGAAAGCCGCAACGCTTATGCGGAATTTCAAATAATTTTAGAGTATAAAACTTCTTCTACTCAAACTAGTTATACTAAATCATTAATTCATGGAAATGATTACGGAGGAGCTGATTTTAGCGACGGGATAGATCCTTCATCAGGAGCTTATCGTTGGAAGCCGGGAGATGGGGAAACCTCTAGCCTTGTGGATAAATTCGCACAATATAAAAATTTTTACGAAAGATCTGATAAACCAACCTACAGAAGATCAGGTCTTAAAGGATCTTCTGTAAATGGCCTTAGTTCCGCACTTGTATCCAAGAAGGGACAAAATACGGGCTTTGTAAGAGATTTTAAAATATCTCTCACAAACTTACAGCCTTTATATGACTGGCGATTAGTAGTAAGAAGACTAACTCCCGATAATGTAGGGGATTATACTTATAATAATAATAGTTTTATATCTAATGCTAGACTTAAAACAGTAGAAGCAACTATTTCAGATAAGTTTTCTTACCCTAGAACTGCATATGCTGTGTCTGGATTTGCTGCGGAAGATTTTTCTAATCCACCCAGCCGTGCTTTTCACTTGCGCGGAAAGAAGATCAAAATTCCTGATAATTATTTTACGAGAGAAGAGTTAAATAGTAGTGAAGCTCTTTATACTCGAAATACTTCTACAGGAATTAAAGAAAGTACTTACCAGCCTTGGACGGGTGGGTTTAGAAGTTCTTTAGCTTACACTAATAATCCAGCTTGGATTTTTTATGATATTCTCACAAATAAAGAATATGGGCTTGGAGACTTTATTGAAGAAACAGATATAGATATATATAATCTTTATCAAATAGCAAGATACTGCGATGAAATAGTACCTGATGGGAAAGGAGGAACAGAGCCTAGATTCGCGTGTAATGTTTATTTAAACTCTCAAGAAGAGTCATATAAAGTATTAAAAGATTTAGCAAGTACCTTCAGATCAATGATGTTCTGGATTGATGGTAAGATAGTAGCTATTCAAGATAAGCCAAAAGATCCTGTCTATACGTTTACCCAAGGTAACGTTGAAAACGGTATGTTCGATTATACCTATACAGGTCAACGAGCAAGAATTAATCAAGTCAATGTTTCTTGGAACGACCCAGAGCAGTTCTATGCTCAAACAGTTATTACTATAGATGATACGGCTAATATGATTAGTCAAGGAAGAATTATATCAAAGGATGTAGTTGCTTTTGGGTGTACTTCTGAAGGGCAGGCAAAAAGATTAGGCGCCTGGCACTTAGCTACTGATACAAAAGAGACGGAGATAGTTTCTTTTACAACGTCTATCAATGCTTCTTTCTTACGCCCAGGAGATATTATTAATGTACAAGATAGACACTCAGTAGATATCGAATCTAGTGGAAGGCTTTCAACAGGCTCCACAACTTCCTCTATTAACCTAGACAGGCTTGTAGATTTCCCAGGTAGTGGCACTGTAGGCACTGACTGCAACTTATATATAATTTTCACAGAGCCTTCCTTTTTCTTACAGCAAGAGTCCGCAGTAATAAATGAACAAACGTATAATAGAGGAGAGGTAATTTTAGAAGATAAGGATGCCAACCCTTTAATATCGGAAGAAGCAGGAATAAATTTATTAGATGACTCTGGGAATCCTGTAATCGTACAGTATAACAAAAACTCAAGAGTAGAAGTAAAAGAAATTACTAATACTACTACTACAGCACAAACTATTACTATCTCTGGGGCATTCTCAACCCCTCCACCCAAAGATACTATATGGGCAATTAGTAGAAAAGATGATGTAAATACTCCTGAAATTAAAGAATTTAGAATTGCAGGAATTACAGAAGAAAATGGGTACAAATATAGTATAGCAGCTACTCAATATTATAGAGAAAAGTTTGATGAGATAGACATAGATTCTCCCGTATATACTACTTCTTATGTATCAGAAGCAGGAAGAAATAATCCTCCTCCTATGGTACAGAATATTTCTGCGGAACTAATTAACGTCGGCTCAGCAGCAGAAGAAGGTTCAGGAACGGCTACACAAGCAGTAATTTCTTGGACACCAGCAGTAGAATCTCAAACAGATTCCAATGGTGTTGTTAGTACTCGTCCTTATAGATTTTTAAAAGGTTATCTAGTTAAACATAGTTTGGGTTCTGGTAATAAGAGGAAATTAGAATCAGTATTTGTTTCCGCAAATTCTACTTCTTTAGAGGTACCAAATGTTAGTGCTGGAACTTACATTATATCTATACAAACTGTTAGCGATTCTAACCCATCTACATATTCCTTGGCTAATAGAGTTTTTAGAACACTTTTCACAACTCCTCCACAAGTAAGTAGATTAAGCAGGCTATCAAAGGGTGGATTTATTACATCCCCACTTTCTTTCAATTCCTCTACTGGCTTAGTTGTGTTAGAAAATGCTATTTATAGCTATTCTCCTCCTTCAGGTATCGACTACTTTTCTACTGCTGGTAGTCCTTTATTTAATCAGCAGAGTTTTGTCTCTTTAGCAGACGGACAAATTGCGTACTTATTATACGATGCTTCTTCGGCGGAAAGTGGTGGAGATCCTTGGAAAGCAATTCAACTACATATTGATAATACAGCGCAAGACCCTAACTCAAACATTACTAGAACTACTTATGTAAAAGAGCTGGGTACTTCTAATAATGGGCTTACTGCTATTTCTGGAACAGTAACTACTGCTTTAGGTAGTGATAGAATCACAGGATCAGGAACTTCTTTCACAACGGATTTCTCTGTAGGTGATTTTATTAAAGTTTCTTCCGAATCTGCTGCTGGTACAGAAGTAGCCTCTTCTGAATATAGAGAAATTGTAGCGGTTGAAAGCGATACGATTATTGTAGTAAAGTTTCCTTTTCTACGTTTCCAAAACGGGGTTTATGGTTTTAAACAAACTTTTGTGCCCGATATATCAAAAGACGTTATTCTCGCGGAAATAAGTAGGTCGGGTAGTGTTTACTCAGCGGATATCTATGTACAAACTAAAGGAGATGATGGTTACGTAGTAAACTTTACAAATGAAGCTGTAAGTCTTGCTGCTGGAATTGACGAAACGGTTAGTCCTATTGAGTTTCCTGTTGATGGTTACACTAATACTGGAACTGTTGTTAAAGTTAGTAAAGGCTCCACCCTTCTTTCCGCTACTTCAGGAACTCCTGGTCCAGGAGAATTCAGTGTTACTGTAAACGCCGTAACTAATATTGTAGCTGGTGCTATAACACATTCTGGGACTACTGCTACTGTAGCCGAAGCTAGCACTATGTCAGATACTCAAGACGAAGCTTCTATTGAGTTTTTAATTAGTGTAGAAGGCTTAGTAACTTTCACAAAACAACAGACATTTACAAAAGCTATTCGTGGGAAACGAGGTGCTGGTCGTTGGAATGTTCCAGTATCTACTTTACCTTCTACTTCTTCTCTGGCTGAAGCGGCTTGGCAAGCCTGGGCAAATAGTCCAGGAGCCGCAGTTTATAAAGATCAAGCTTGGTTTTTCCTAGGTACAGAAGCTTCTCCTACAGCACAAGCAGTATGGGTTTATTCAGGTTCCGGAACTTGGACCCAGCAAAATGAAATAGTAGATGGCTCTTTATTAATCGCAGAAACCATAAGTACAGACAAGATAGCGGCGAATCAGATTACTGCAGACCTAATTGCTGCAAACCAGATTACTGCTAATCAAATTGCTGCAAACCAGATTACTGCAGACCTAATTGCTGCAAACCAGATAAATACTAACTTAATTGCCTCAAATACTATTATAGCCAAACACGTTTCAGCAGCTAGTGTAGTTTCAGCACTGTTAGATGTTCAACTAATTCTAGCAGATCAAATTGCTGCAAATGCAATTACTACGGATAAGTTAGCCGCTAATTCAATTACTGCAGATCAAATTGCTGCAAACCAGATTACTGCAGATCTAATTGCTGCAAATCAGATTACTGCCACTCAAATAGCTGCAAACCAGATTACTGCTAGTCAAATTGCTGCAAATAGTATTACTTCATCAATGATTACTTCTAATTCCATTGTTTCTAATATTTTAGACTCTAATACTATTACAGCGGCTGACATTACTGTCGTTGAATTGTCCGCTTTTACAGCGAATTTAGGTAATATAACAGCTGGAACAATGAAAAATACGGGAGCAAATGCAATTCCTGACGCTAATTCCGCGCCTTCAGGCAGTGAAGCGGGGGCGCATATTGACTTAGATAACGGTCGTTTTGTTTTTGGTAACGCTTCCCAACATATATTGTGGGATGGTGCAGATCTTGTTCTTTCAGGGGTAACTATTGATGAAGACTCTATTGTTAATGCCGCTTCAGGAATACCCTTTATTCAAGACTCAGGAACCCAAGAAGGAGCAAATGTTCCAACTTTAAATTTCGGAACAAATCTTAGTTTATCTGTTGCGGGAACAAGCCCCGATTTTGTAGCTACAATAGACGGACTTTCAGACTCTAGTATTAGAGGACTTTTTTCGGGAGGAACGGGTATTACCTATACCTCCTCTACAGGCAATATTGCCCTGACAAACAGTTCTCTTACTGTTAACTCAAATACTGTAGCTCTTGGAAGTTCTATAACTCTTGTAACTGATGACATAGCGGAAGATGGCTCTCCTACAAATCTTTGGTTTACAAATGCTCGTGCACAGGCAGCTATTACGGGAGGAAGTGGTCTAACTAAATCAGGAGGAACTCTTAATGTAGGAGCTGGTACCGGTATTTCTGTAGCTGCTGATACTGTAGGTCTTGCGGCTGCAGGAGTAGGAGCAGGTACTTATGGTTCTATAGACAACTCAACTAAAATTGATACTATTACTGTTGATGCCTATGGTAGAGTTACCGCTGTAGCTACTGGAGGAACTGGAGACATTGACGGCGTTACAGCCGGTGCAGGTTTAACTGGTGGAGGTACGTCAGGTACTCCAACCCTTAATGTAGGAGCTGGTACCGGTATTTCTGTAGCTGCTGATACTGTAGGTCTTGCGGCTGCAGGAGTAGGAGCAGGTACTTATGGTTCTACAACCGACTCAACTAAGATTGATACCATTACTGTTGATGCTTATGGTAGAGTTACCGCTGTAGCTACTGGATCAACTGGAGATATCAATGGCGTTACAGCCGGTACAGGTTTAACAGGTGGAGGAACGTCCGGAACTCCAACACTTAATGTTATAGGTGGTTCTGGTATTACAGCAAATGCTGATAATATTACGGTAGACTCCACTGTGGTAAGAACTTCTGGAACCCAAACTATTGGTGGAGCCAAAACTTTTAGTAATAACATTGTAATCCAAGGTGACCTTACTATATCAGGTACCACTACTACAATTAATACCGAAACAGTAAATATCGCAGATAATATTATACTTCTTAATAGTAATTTTACTGGAAGCAGCCCTACAGAAAGTGCCGGTATAGAAGTTGAGAGAGGAACTCAATCTAATGTACTATTCCAGTATAAGGAAAGTGGAGTAGGTATTACTGGAGATTTGGCTGCTGGTTGGTCAGTTGGAACTTCCAGACTAGAGGCTACAGGGTTTTATGGAACTTTCTACGGCGATGGTTCGAATATGACGGGTGTGGATGCCGATAGTTTAAGTGGACTTTCTACCGCTGACTTAGTAGAAGACCCTAGCGCAACCGTAACTTCTAAAACTATGTATTATACTGATGCTCGTGCACAGGCAGCAATCGGAGCAGGTAATGGATTAACTAAGTCGGTAGGAACCCTTAATGTAGGAGCCGGTACAGGTATTTCTGTAGCGGCTAATACTGTAGGTCTTGCCACTGCAGGAGTAGGAGCAGGTACTTATGGCTCTACAGCCAACGCAACTAAAATTGATACTATTACTGTTGATGCCTATGGTAGAGTTACCGCTGTAGCTACTGGAGGAACTGGAGACATTGACGGTGTTACAGCCGGTGCAGGTTTAACTGGTGGAGGTACGTCAGGTACTCCAACCCTTAATGTAGGAGCTGGTACCGGTATTTCTGTAGCTGCCGATACTGTAGGTCTTGCTGCTGCAGGAGTAGGAGCAGGTACTTATGGCTCTACAGCCAACGCGACTAAAATTGATACTATTACTGTTGATGCTTATGGTAGAGTTACCGCTGTAGTTACTGGAGCAACTGGAGATATTGACGGCGTTACAGCCGGTACAGGTTTGACAGGCGGAGGTACTTCAGGTACTCCAACACTTAATGTTATAGGTGGTTCTGGTATTACAGCAAATGCTGATAATATTACGGTAGACTCCACCGTTTTAAGAACTACTACTAACTTCGGTGGAGATGTTTCCGGAGCCTACAATGCAATTGTTGTTGCGAATGATTCTCACACTCATGATACTCGATACTACACAGAAACAGAGTCAGACGGTAGATATGTTCGTTCCAATGCTACAAACACTACCGCTGGAATTAGATTTCAGTCACAGAATGTTTTAGATTCCGCTTCGGGCACACAAGCCTCTCTAGAGGTTTTTCAAGACCAGGCGGGAGAAGATGCTTTTATGGCTTTTCATGTTGGCGGAGACTATGCTCTTTACTTCGGGCTAGATGGAGCTTCAAATGATTTGGCAGTTGGTGGCTGGTCTATGGGTGCTGTTAAATATAAAGTTTGGCATGCAGGTAACGACGGTATAGGTTCAGGGTTAAATGCTGATCTACTTGACGGACAACACGGTTCTTATTATTACCCTGCAAGTAACCCTAACGGCTATACTTCACACGCCGCCGCTAATAATGCTTCTATAACTTTAGGGGCTGGAACTGGTATTAATATAACTCCAAACAATGTATTTACTACGAATCAATCCTCTAATGAAACTATAAATATTGATATAAACTTAAATGAATTAA
>Ga0206130_10004532_pt1 | contig 17091 bp, 16 predicted proteins | sample Helgoland_Spring_9_FD_148637 | JGI IMG/M metagenome (GOLD analysis project Ga0206130, IMG submission 148637) | Pelagic subsurface seawater microbial communities from Kabeltonne, Helgoland, North Sea - Helgoland_Spring_Bloom_20160512_1 | ecosystem: Environmental > Aquatic > Marine > Epipelagic ... | reverse complement strand
TATAAAAAAGTACAATAAAAAAAAGCCGGTTTTTAAACCGGCTTTTTTTTATTAAAGTAAACTTTTATTCTCCCGAATAGCACGTAATAAATTACCTCGGATATCAGCTGCAGAATTCATAAGTAGCATTTCATTTGATGGAAAAGCGATCAGCCCGATACCTAACCTTCTTCTCGTCTCTTGTGAAACAGCTCGTTTGTCTCCAGCTAAAAGGCGCGTAGAAAAATGAACAAAATTACTCTCACTTCCCACTTTTACACTTCGCATTTTTTGCCTAGTGATAGAGTTATAAAAATCAGCCCTAGCTTCTACTACAGCAGATTTAAATTGTTTAGACTCCATTAACAAGGCTGAAATAATAATAAAGTTATCCTCTTTAATATCATTGCCAAGACTATCCTTTGCTACATTACCATCTTCATCCAAGACATAACGCATACCATCTTTAATCTCTCTTTCTTCCTCAAATTCTCTCGTATTAACGCTCTCTGGAGAAAATATAACATTATCAATACTAAGAACTATCTCCCCATCATACTCCATACCTTCAATAGGCTTTTTGTGATAAATCCTAAAGAGGCTGTTTAGATCACTCAAGTTTATGTTCAAAATATCATTACGCATCTGCGTTGGCATCACAACATTGGACTGCTCATTTATAGTTAAAAGATAATGCACGATTCCAAGATTACGAGACTCTTCCTTATAGTTATTTGTCTCCTTATAATTCTTTAAAAACTCACCTACTTTATTAAAAGCGTGATATGCCTCTCTCCCATCGATCTTATCTCTTGTTGAACGTGCCTTTGCAAGACGCTTTTTTCCTTCTGCATACCAGTATTCTGCGGACTTCTTTTTAGAATCTTCAATAAGGATATCTGTTCGAACAAAGTTGAATTCACTTTTGTAGCCATTTTCATCATATAATGGCAGAAGAGGACTTATTAGATTTTGTCTTCTATTGATTAAACGCGCTAGATCAATAATCTTGTAGAATTCTTCTTTTCGATCTCTAGCTTGAATCTGCTTAATTTGTCGCATGTCTCTAGAATTGGCTTTATCAAAGGCAAGTTCTAGTGCATTGACTATTTCAGCTTTCTTTTTCTTTCCAGCTAACTTTCGAACACAATAATCAATTGCAGCATCATAGTTTCCTGACTCAACCAGTTTATCCGGGTTTGTACAAGAGGTTCCCATACTTAGGAAGGCTGCAATAGAGAAAACGTAAAGCATTTTTGACAGGACTTTCATAAGCGTATTGTTTTATTATTAAGGATACGATATTTAACACAGAATACTCCTTAATGAATGTTAACAGAACTTTCGTAAATATTAAAATCAGATCTTATTTCTTAAAAAACAGTTGTTTTCAGTTAATTATCTTAATCAACTGTCAAGAATTCATAGCTCGCTCTAAGAGGAAAATGCCCTACAGCTTTGCCATTAGAAGCTATAAAATAGTACTGCGTTCCTTTTTTACACTCCAAGGAAGCTTTAAACACGCCCTTATCTCCTTCCATTTCAATGCGCTTAAATGGATCTGTTTCTATTTCTCTATAAACCAGATAAACTAGATTTGAATTATCTGATATCACATTGAATTCATAATCTAAGCCATTCAAAGAAAGAGAGTTATCAGAAATACTTGGCCGATCTATATTCATATATGGTTTACTCATTAGATAATCAGTTCTTTGCTCCATAAGTTCCTTAATACCTAGTATCGCCCCAAAATCTTCAATGACAACTGTTGTGTCCAAGTTATCTTGGAAAAGATCCTCTGAATATAATTTCATAGGGTCAGATTCCACAGCACTCTGGATAGAATTATGAATCGATAAGGCCTTCTCGTAATAAAGCCCAGATTCAAAATATTCTTGAATAATAGTATGAACATGATCAAGATAAATATTACGGTATAGCTTGTTTGATAAAAGATTAGTGATCAATGGAAAGTCCTTGTTTTGGTCCTTGTAATGCGTAAACAGACTCAGTTCAATAATTTCCTTATTATTTAATTTTGGTCCTCCTCCTGGGAATTTAAACACACCAAATGCCAAGTTTAAATCCCAAATTAAGGGTGTAAATTGACCAGATTTAGATTGATAGAGATAATAATTATGGCACAACCTTCCACCGTAGGAATCTAAATTGACTAATACGAAATTATAGGCATGCATCCACAAAGTCTTATCTACATCGAGTATGTTCTCAATTTCGTCCGGTTTGGCGGTTATAATTTTACATAGCTCAATAAATGGATTCCATCCCTGCTTACTTTTTAATTCATAATAATTATAGTAACAAGTGCTGTCTGGACCGAGATACTTAAGACTAGAGAAATAGGATTTACCACAGTTGGAAGAAGAATTGATTTTCTTATCCGCTTTATCACACTTCAAGAAGGCTCCATCTGATTCTCCAAAATGGTCTTGAAGGAATTCATCGTCTATAGATTGGGTATTGGTGTAGAGTCCAAAATCTATACCATTTATTGTCAACTGTGCAAAATTTGCTTTTGGAGCATAGGTATACGTTCCGGCAATTTCATAAGCAAGTACTTCCCTTATAAAAGAAGGATCTGCAAAAACATTAGAAAGCTTTAAACGATCATATTTGCCCTCAATCTTTTGATCTTTTATCTTAAAATCTGTCTTTATATTGAAAGGAAGTTTTTCAAGCCCCTTACTCCTAGTATTATAAAAAGAGCTGTTTCCTTTATATCGAACTCCAACACTTTTATAGGTTACTCCATTTACAACAAGGTCAGCTTCCAGGCGCTCCTTCCCATTTAATTTCAATTGTTCAAGCAATACTTGCCAATTTTCATCTTTAAAGGAAAGTTCTACACTAGCAATCTTATCAAGATTGTAAATGTTTTGGGCAAGCAATTGATTGCTTGCCCAAAAAGAGATCAAAAACAGGGGAATTATTCTGAATATCTTCATTGATTATTACTCGTTTAAAGTCTTTAAATTCGCTTTAAGTGTTTTACGATCAAAGTTATTTGGATAATAGGATTTCATTTTAGAATTATCAACTTCAAAGTAAAATTCTAAATCTTCAAAGCCATCCGGAGGTGAAATCTTAACTCCAAAAATTTTGTCATTTGACTTTTCATCATGATGTACTCCGTCATCCATTAAGTCTGTACTTACAAAAGGCTGTTTTTCAGAGAATCGATAATGAACCTTCACTGCTTCCGTGAATTGATCAGTTTCTACGGATAATACAAAGTCTTCAATTTTGACATTCGAAAATCGTTGACGCTTTATGAAAGAATAATCCATAAGTTTAGGCCCAAGAATTTTAAGAATTGTCTCTTTCTTCAAGAATTCTTCTCGTGCTTCGACAATCTCTTGTATACCCGGTATTTTAGAGCGTCGACCTACAGTCATAGTAAGATTATCTGCAATTCGGTCTTTCTGAGTTTTTAACATTGGATCTTGATCTAAAATCTCATCAATTAAAGACTGATAGGATGCAGCTATTTCAAGATATTTTCCAGAAACATAATATTCTTTAACTATAGCTCTACAGTTAGATATATATGCTCTAAAATGATCATCCTCTTGCAGTAATTTATTAATCAAAGGATATTTAGCATCCTCTAAGTGAAAAGCAAGTGGTAGTTCGGCCATCTGAGTCATAGAGTAATCGGATTGATTGGTTACTCGTTTTTTAGCTCCAAATGCTAATTCAAAATCAAAAGGAACAAAGTTATATCTCCCAAATTGATCTTCTACCAAGTAATAATTTGTGCTTTTGAACCCATTGTATGAATTGAAATTCATTGTGACATCATTCAGTGCAAGCATCCAAATAGCAGATTCAATGTCTAAGAGCTGCCCAGGATTTCCATCGTCAGATTTTAATTCCTCAGTTAGCTTAACTAAATCTGAGCCTTTACCCCCTGTATATAATTTATCTAAACAAGCAGGGTCTAGCTCTTGCTTTAGCGCACCATAATTATTAGAAAGGCAATCAGAAGATGCTTCTAATGCAAATTCAGGGATAGTTTTAAGGGGTTCTGCAGAGTGCCTATTTCCAAAATGCCACTGCACGAATGATTTTGTAACCTGCTCTCTAGCCAATAATAATCCATAAAACTTCTTGTTCACATAAACTTTAGTGTAGGCAACCTGCGGAACAACCATAAAGTTGCTATATATTTCTGTTGCTACCATTTCTCGAACTAAACTTGGATCCTTTCCAAACTTTACAAGTTTAAGCGGATTTCCATCTATGTTCAACAATAAAGATCTCTGCTGCTGATCTGCTTTGAAGTTTGGTTCCTGTACATATGAAATTGCTGCATTCTGGTAGTTGTTACCATTTATAGCAACTTGCTCAATTTCATATTGATCATCACCATTATACCTTAAAGAATCTAATAGGTATTGCCAATTTGATTCTGCTACGGTAATATGTATTTCATTTAAAGAATTCTTATCTAATTCCTTAAAATCAACAAAACCATCAGAATTCTGAGCAGATAGTGAAGATGTAGAAATTAGTAAAAAAAAGAGTAGAAAAACCAATGAGTAAATTACGTTAATAAGTTTCATTCGCAAGTCTCGTTTTTTACTTGATATTTGGAATATTATTACTACGATAAATGTATATAAAAAAACCAAATTATCATATTTCAAAACAGATCAATGCAAATGATATATCAAGCAGTCGCAAAAATACCAAAAAAAAGATTGACGATACTAATCGCCATAAGAAGTAAGCCACCAATTCTTAAAATTCGACCATTTTCGAGTCTGAATTGTTCAAAGCGTTCTTTTTTTGCCGTATCCTTTATCCAAAAGATAGATTTGGAACTCCTATATGCAAAGAAACCAATACATAAGGTAAGAAGGTGTGAGATATAAGGAAGTAATTGATCCATACTTTAAATTTCTTCGAAATAACCAGTTTTTAAATTCTTACGAACTTTGTCCCATTGGAAGTGCCTTCCATTCATTGCAATGTAAACTCCAGGTTCTAATATTTGAACAAAGGCAAGGGCTGATCCAAGATTAAAGAAACCATCAGATGAGGTTCCAAAGGCATAAGGCACCATTGCTCCGGATATAACAATAGTTTTATCTTTTATATCGAGTTCTGCAAGGAACTTGGCAGTTTCAACCATACGATCTGTACCATGTGTAATTACAATCTTCGAAGAAGATGAACGCTGAACGTTATGAGCAATGATTTGTCTATCCTCATCATTCATTTCTAAGCTATCGACCATCATTAATGTACGAATATCTACATCCAGGGTTGAACGACCTCTGGTGAGTATTTTCGGGAGATGCGTTTCTTTGAAGTAGAGCCCTCCAGACAAGTAATTATATTCTTTATCAAACGTCCCACCTGTTACGAAAACCTGAATCATTGCAAACGATAGTTTATAGATTAGCTATTAATATGGCTGCTAAATTAACAAAAATATACTGCCACACTCAATTTTCTAAAATTCTATAATATTATTTTCTTCCAGATAATAAATGGTAAATGCTATGGCGGCTATAAATAAAATAAGTAGAATTATCTTTACAGCTGAGATTGGTTTTTTACCATATACCTTTCCTGTCTGACCATTGACGGTAAAACTATACTCCTTTCCTTTAAAGGTATAGGAAGCCATCCAAACTGGCAACAATAACAATTTGAAGGTCTGATTGCTGTATTTAGATGTTACAGAAAGAAAACGCTGTGTATCTCCTCCAAGTGCAGATGAAGCTTTGGTGCGATTACGGGCATCCATTTCAATTTTTGCAATGCTGTATCCTTGATCTACTTCAATATTATATACTTCAGACTCCCATCCTACCAGTAGTTCAGGCAAAAAGTTAATGGCTTCACCTAATCTAAAAGGCTTCAATCCGCCCAAGTAATTCTGCTTAAGCCCCTTAGATGCAGAAACTAAGATATCATCAAAACTACTTTTGAAAGATCCCGACCTTTGCTGCCACCTAACTTTTCTAACTTGACGAGTTTTAGTTTGACCGTTCTCTGTATACGTTTGAGTCACATAATAATAATATCCGGCTTGACCAGACCAATCTGAATTAGATAGAGCATCATAGGTCCAAGCTGGTATATATATCCCATGGATGTGATCTGCTCTGGCTATCTGTTTTAATTTACTTGGATGAAACCAACCTTTTTTGATCCAAACTTTGAATTTATCATGCGCTTGATCAAAAGTAACTGTGAACGGAGCAATACCTGAAGGTTGGATATAATTGTGATCAAAAGCTTCTTCATTGACATTTTTAGACCCACAAAATGCACAATCTACATTGACCTTTTTCGCCTCTACTGAGAATTTAGCACCACACTGGCCACAATCAAATACTTTTTGAGCATTTTGTTCAGGGCTATACAGTCTAGCACTTGATATCACTTTGAGAAGGTCATTTTCAATAACCTGATCTTTGTTTCTCAGAAAATCCTCTGTAGAACCACAATAGCTACATTTTAATTTCTGAATATCGGCATCATACTTTAACTGATTACCACAGGATTTGCATGGAAGTCCTATCGTTTCTTCAAGGCCATCCATGCTGTTTAATTCCTCCATATTTTTCTATATACTTAAAGTCTGCTAAGCAGATCTTTTTTCTTTTCGGCAAATTCCTCCTCAGTTAAAATACCTGCATTCTTAAGTTCACCAAGGTCTTTCAGGGCTTTCATTATTTCTTCTTTGGATTCTTTCTTTTGCCCTTGCTGATTTTGACCTTGATTTTGCTGATTCATCATCATCTGTGCCATACCAAATCCCATTCCCATTCCTATACCTTCACCTGCACCACCTGGATTGTCAGCAGCCTTTTCAATTGCATTAGAACTTTGGAATTGTTGAAATTTGTTCATGTCATCAACCATATTCATGTTGGTCATCTTATCATAGAATTCCTCTACTTCTTTCGGTAAAGAAGTGCTTGAAATCTGGAATTTGACCAATTCTATTCCGAATCGATTAAGATCCTCTTGAATAATAGGAATAATCTTATCACCTAACTCGGTATAGTTTGAAACCAAATCCAATACCGAAATTTTAGCTTCACCTAAAGCTTCAGCAAATTTAGGCGCTACAACATCTCTCAAGGCAGTCTCCACATCTGTGACTGTAACTACAGTTCGTGTTCCGGAGAATTCCTTAAAGAATAACTTACTATCTGTGATCTTAATAAAATATACACCATGCGCTTTTACCCGAACCTGTTTAAATTCAGGATCTCTTAGAATAATGGGATTTGTGGTACCCCACTTTAGATTTGTAAACGTTTTCTTACTAAAAAAGTAAACATCACATTTGAATGGAGACTTGAAAGCCTTGTCCCAATTTCGCAAAGAGGTTAAAAGTGGAAGATTTGCTGTATACAAACCATGTCTTCCTGGTGGGAAAACATCTGCAAAAATCCCTTCATCTAAAAAAACAGCTTCTTGTGATTCTCTAACAGTAAGTTGAGCGCCATTCTTAATATTAGCATCCTTGTCCGGAAATTTATACAGTATAGTTTGATTGTCATTTTCAACCCAATCAATTACCTCAATAAATTCTCCTTTTATAAAATCAAATAGTCCCATGCTTATTTATTTATTCAAATAATGAATTATAAGAGTCTGAATCAGAGTTTCTTGCTTGTGGTTCTGCCTTAGGTTCTTTCAAGTCTTTTAGCTCCAAAGATGAAGCAGAAGTTCCATCTCCTAGAGAGAGAATATTACTTTTCTTTTCCCACTCTTCAAGCATTTTCATGCCCTCTTCTTCAAACATTCCATTCTCGAGATCAACGGAGTCCATAACATTTGCAGACATCTCCATAAATCGCTCCATCTCTCCTACTTTTGAAGATAAATCGTCAGCGATATGCTCCAGTGCCGCATCAAACATTGCACGCTTATCAGGATCTCCAGATATGATGGCCATAGCTGATTTCATTGCACTGTGTGAAGTTCTTATAGCCTTACGCTCTTGTTCTTTAACCTTTACCTGGTCTTTAGTATCTTCAATTAATATTTCGGAATTCTTATACATTTTATCCAAAATACGATTCATCACCTCAAGGCGATTAAGTAGATTTTCATACTTTGCATTAGCCTCTTTCAGCCTTGCGGCTTTACGAGTAGCCAGTGTAACTTGAGTTTCATTATTCTGCTTGTGCGCAACAGAAGCCAATTTAAGATTCTGCTCTATTTCCTTACCATTATCTGAAACTAAGTTTTTCAGTTTGCGCATCTGACCTCTAATGGTATTAATCTGTCTGCTCAACTTGGCAAGGTTACTTTCAAGATCCTCAACGAAAGACTTTAGGATACCTATAGGATCAATTTTAACAAACAATCCTGTAATACTGCGCATAATACTCTTATACATGTACCACAGTAGGTTTCTTGTTTTTGGGTTTATAAAAACAAAAAGAATAGTAGCAATAGCAACTATGAGGAGCGTTAGGCTTAATACATTTTGAGCTAGACCAACCAGAAACTCAATATTCTGGAAAGCCAAAAAACCAAGTCCACCTAATGCAGCAATGAGGAAAAAGGTACCAACTTTCCCTTCAGGTTTTTCCCAGAAAGTTTTAGTCCTAGTTTCAAAATTTGGAGTAGTAGTCATAATTACGGTTGTTACAATAATTCTTTAAAATTGCTTATATCTGTATTGATCTTATCTTTTAAACTTTCAAAGGCACTTGTGAATTTATTTTCCGTGTCCTTAAGCCCATTCAACGCACCTTCAAGCTCTGATTCAGTTGCTTGGAGTTCTTGTTGAAGTTCTTCAATCTTGGCCTGAATCTTTTTAATTCGGTCATTCCCATCTATGACACCACCTTTCAAAAACCCAATACGCTCTTCCCTGTTTTTCACCTTTACCTTGAACTGATTTTTCATAGCCTCTGTGAATTGGATCTTCTCCTTTTCAAGAACTTTTAGGTAATGTTCTGCGGCAAAGAGTAATTTATCTTTCGTAAGGCCAGCTATTTCAGCCGTTTTAAATGAAGAACGCATGGCAGTTAAATCATCCATCTCCATTTCCTTGAGCGCAGCAACAGCTTTTTTAAATTCTAGATAATCAAACCCAGGGAGGTCGTTATCGGCTATTGCTTTTGTAAGGAAAGAGGCACTCCTCTCATCAATTTCTGCTTCAATCTCGAATAATCTCAACAAGTCTGTATTCATTAATAATTCAATTACGTTTGAAAGATCAGGAAAAAACTAAAAACGTTAAACCTATTTAGACAAAATAGCCAAATTTATAGAGTATCTAAAAAATCTATAGATGAAAAGCTTATTTATAAGCTTAAAGAAAATTTAAATGCTGACCGCTCGATATTCGCAAAACTGCTTGAAGTTTTAAAGACATAATCGATTCGACCACCTTTCCAAAATTTAAATCCAATTCGATCTATACCGACAGAGCACTCATAATAATGATCCTGATTTGAAACCATTACTCCCAGGCGTCCAACAAGAGAAACATTCATCTTTTTGATCAAGGGAACTTTGTTAAGTATTTTTCCATCAAAACTATGTTCCCAAATACCCGTAAGATGCGTATTAGTGGTACTTAAGCGATAATACGGCAGCAGAAAATAGCCTCTATCTATATGCTTTACACTATTAAATTGAATATCATTCCCTCGAAAATGATGAAAATCGATCCATTGAACAGAATCCTCATTTAAAAAACCTCTAATGGCTGCTATAGCTGTACTTCTACCCCAGCTCCCTAAAGACATCTTTGGAGTTCTCAATCCAAGACTCCATTTTATACTTGTTGCCTTTGGATAAAACAGGGCTGTTGCCTTGATATTAAATACTGGCCACTTGCTTCTAGTATAAACTCTTCTTTCTGGATAGGTCATAAATTTCCTCCCAGGGTATATCCTAAGAGATAATGCAGTTTTAAATAGACTATTGTTAAATTGGTCAAAACTAACATCATCAGGAATAGGGCTATTTTTTTGATAAACACCCTCGGTATTGAAGTATGAAAAATCAGAGTTGTTTTGTACGCTTTTACGTGCTTCCCAAGAACCTAGAATCCTAAGTTTTGCTTGTACCCCTAAGTCTCTTTCAAACCATAAACTTGCAAATGTCTTTTCATATAATTTCAATGGATTTACATGAAAATATAAAGCAGCAAGCGATGCTATATATGGTCTGATCATTTCTGAATCATTAAAATCAACTAGTCTAAGCCCCAAATCAACTCGAATCTTATCATTCGTAATCGAATTAAATTTCCGTGTAAGACCCAAACTATACCGAAAATCTTGTTCTATAAATCCATAGTTGAGATTTAAATCTAGTCTTGTATAATTTGTTCTACGTTTAGAATTATACTTAACTATTCTAGGACTTAAAGATAGGTTACGTCCTTGAACTGGATTAAATACAATGCTCTCTAGAGGAGATGGGATAGTAATAAACAAATCCTTTTTGGAATCTCTCCAAGTGTAGCCAAAGACTAATTTATTGACACCAAACTTATTACTGACGCGATCTAAGCTGTCTCTATATCCTGGGTCTTTCTCAAGTTGTAGCAATGAGTCTTTAAAGGTGTAATCAACTGATTCAAATGAATTCAGAGGAATAGGTCTAATACTATCGAAATAATCTTTAGACTTTTCCAATGCTTCAGCTTCATATACAAATTCCTCCTTTTCCCCTAGACTTAGGTACTTCTCCTCCCCTAGATCGTAAGAAGAATACACTGCATTGAAATTACCCGAAAATTGAACACCCAAAATCCCGGCACGAATGTAAATATTCCTATTTAAAGGGAATTTATGAATTGTACCACTGATATCCATATACTGTTGACGGACAATCATAGTATCCAAACCCTCAGAATAACATTGCTTCCCGTTTACACCTAATTCGGAGGCATTGATGTCCCATGTTTTATCGTAAATAAATATTTTTCCAGAGTAACATGGATCATCAGCTCGCTTGGGCCACAACTCTATTTCATATATTTTCCGATTAGAATCATCGTAGTAGCTTCTTTTTAATTTGTACTTGTAAAAATTCAGTGCGTTTTTCCCAATCGGTGAAATTAATGGTCTGGGCATTTGATAAAAATTCTTGTACAAGTTGAAATCCATTTCTTTGGCTGAATTAAAACTTAGTCCCTGATCTTCTCCACTGACCACAGAGGCATGGATAATTTCTTTAAAAAGACCACCACCATCGCTTAGTAAAGTGGATTCAGACTCTGACAGATAAAGAATTTTATTTCGCTCGTCCTCTAATATATCTTCAAAAGGTATACCTAAGATCATAGCTGGAGTGGTATCTATTTTTATTAAACCTTTCATGTAACTATTGCAGGAATAGGCAGGAGACTCTTCAAGAAAAAATTTGCGTTTTCGTTGGACCTCTCTGATTATCCCATAGGCAGGATCCTCTGCATTCCCATCATAGACAAATTCCTTTATTGCAATTGCAGAAGATACCAATCGAACATTCCTTTCCAAAGGACCGCCTGCATAGTTAAGCGAAATTCTTTGAGATATAAACCCAACAAAAGAGTAGATTAATTCATAATCGCCTTCTGTAGAAAGCTCCAACTCATAATAGCCCTCCAGGTTGGCACTTGTGCCAGAACTAGTCCCATTTATAAGCACAGTTGCGAATGGAAGTGGTAGCCCATCTTGGTCTAGGATATAACCGGACACCTGAGAATAACTAAGAAAATGACTTAAAATTACCAAAACAGCAGAAAGAATCAGTCTACAGTGCTTAAGTTTCATGTAAAGTGTGTTTTTTAATTTTATATTTTGTTAATTACAAAGTATTTAAAACTTTATTCTAAATAGTAAGCAGTTTGACTCGCAAAAACTTAGAGTGGCTGTTATTATAGTTTACTACAACACTATTTATTGATCATGAACAAGACAATAAACATAATTTATTCCGAACAACAACGAAATGTATTCCTTGAAGTGGAATCTATACTCGTTAATTTAATAAATAATCAGGGGAAAGAATCTGCTCAGTTGAATTACATTTCTAGTGAGCAAATCAAATCTAAAGGATTCCAAATTCCGTCTGGTATTATATTAAGCAATGAAGACCTAATAAAGGAATTGCTTTTAAACAATAAATCCGTTTCTAAAGAAATATGTAATGTGTCTCTCTGCAGTTCAAAAAGCCAGGGTGATTCTAATGTTTTGGTATTCAATATGGACCAAGTGATGGGTTCAAAAATTAAATACTTGAAGCATTGTTTTAATTTTTTGCAATCCAATGGAGAGCATAATTTAAATGTTCTTGTAAAAAACGCCAGTCATTTAAATATACTTGAAAAGGAAATTGGATTATCAATATTTGCTAAGCAGTATAAGGCTCTAAAACTCAACTTTGTTTTTGCGGATGAACTAGATGAAATCAAATCCTTTAGGTTTGAAACTATACTATCTTTCCTACCTCAATTGGATTTAGAGTATACGCTATTCTCAAAGGATTATGCAATGATATCAAAGCCTGTTTATATCAATAGTAATTTTATTGCCTACTCAATTGCACAATCTGAGAAAGGGCTTGGCAACCTTGAATCCTATTTCAATGATCTTTCAAGCCTTGTATTTCTATTGGAATCAATTGGACTATTTGAAGCTGCGGAATGTTTGACCAAATCGATAAAAAAAGTTAAGGATGAATATCTTCATGAAATAGAGAATCCCTTAGATATTTACAGATTTGGAGAAATGATTTCCTATGCAATTGAAGACGGTGATTCCTATCAGATAATTAGGAAAGGTCCAGTGAGTCAATTCGGGATTATAATCTAACAGGAATTAGATCAAAAGAATCAAAAAAACGATCAAGGGCATTGATCTTCTGCCCTTTTTTATAGATAACTTGAATAGAATAATACCTATTTCGAATTACATAAACTTTTGTCTTAAGACTAAGGGTATTGTTCATATAGTCTATCCTATACATCCTTCCTTTTACTCCATTCAATTCTATTTCGGTATCATAGGCAAGCGATCCTTTGAATGTTTCTACAGCACCGTGAACGGTCTCGAGAAAGAAATCATCCATTAAATCAATGGAATCCGAATGAATTGTACCCTCAGGATATTCAATATAATTCAACTGATAAAAATAAACTGGTCCATTATCATTATTCAGATAATAGGTTTGCTGATTTACCGAGCCAATACCTGATTCTATAATTTGCTCTGATTCAGTAGGCTTTTCTGGAAAAAAAATTCTAAAACCAAGACTATCCTTATGAGTGGAGTACCATAAATCTTGACTACTAGCTTCTATAGAGAACAAGCTCAGGGATAATATTAATGCTATTCTAAAAATCATGATTTTCCTTTTATTAAAGAGCCCTTCCCCGAAAGATAGGTTGTATAATAATATTGTCCTTTCCATTATATTTAGATTTTAACTAAATAATAGTCTATGAAAAAACAGCTTCTAATCTTATTTTTTTTAGCGTCCTTTAATACACAAGCTCAAAATAGCTTTCTTTTTCCAAACGATTGCCTAGGACGCTATTCTGGCACCATGTACATCGAATATATAGGGAAAGGAATTGTGGATTCGGCATATGTGGAGCTCGAATTATCTAAAACGGATAATGATTTTGAGTGGAATTATTTTAATACCATCGAGAATGAACGATATGGGAAAGTAGAGAAAAGGTATACGCTTATCCAAGATGAATCTAAAAAAGGGCTTTTCATTTTAGATGAGAATAATGGCATCCAAATAGAGCACACAAATATTGGAAGGAACCTATATTCAACATTTGAAGTCCAAGGAAATTTAATTTTCTACAGCTTAGAATGTATAGATAATGAAACTCTATACTATAAAATTCTAACTAGTGACATGAAAAAAATTAAGGAAAGTAGTGTTCAATCAGATGAAGATGAAGAACAAATATTGAAAGTCAATTCTTATCTTCCATTCACAAGTCAATATGTTACACTTAAAAAATATTGAAATGAAGTTAATTAGCATCCTATTCATCTTAATTTTCACTTGTAGCCTCAGGGCACAGGTGGAGAAGGCACCAGATAGAGTTCGTGGTGAAGGTCCTTACAGTCAATTAATTATTCGAGGAGTAACTCTTGTAGATGGTACTGGCTCTCCCCCATTTGGTCCAGTAGACATTGTTATTGAAGAAAATAAAATTGTAAACATTCGAGTGGTTGGTAATCCGGGAGTTCCAATCAATGAAAAGAGAAGGCCTCAATTAAAAGAGGGTGGCCATGAAATTGATGCATACGGAAAATACGTACTTCCAGGATTTGTAGATATGCATGGCCATATCGGGGGAAGATCACAAGGTGCAGATGCTGAATATGTATTTAAACTTTGGTTAGCACATGGAATTACAACCATTCGTGATCCGTCATGTGGTAATGGATTAGACTGGGTTTTAGATCAAAAAAGACGAAGTAATGCCAATGAAATAGCAGCCCCAAGGATATACGCCTATACTGTTTTTGGACAAGGGCAATATGAAGGTATTAATAGCGCAGAGGAAGCGAAAAAATGGGTACAGGAAAATGCGAACAAAGGAGCTGATGGCATTAAATTTTTTGGTGCGTCTCCTCCAATAATGGATGCAGCATTAAGAGAAAACAGACGTTTAGGCTTGCGATCTGCTTGTCATCATGCACAATTAGATGTTGCAAGATGGAATGTAGTTCAATCTGCTGAGGCTGGCTTAACTTCTATGGAACACTGGTATGGGTTGCCCGAAGCATTATTTGAAGGCAGAACAATTCAGAATTATCCAGCAGATTATAACTATTATAACGAACAGGATCGATTTAGAGAAGCAGGCAGACTTTGGAAACAAGCTGCTGAGCCATTCTCTGATCATTGGAATATGGTCATGGATAGCCTTATTGCAATGGACTTCACCCTAGACCCAACCTTTAATATCTACGAGGCAAATAGAGACCTTCATCGGGCAAGAAGACAGGAATGGCATGAAGAGTTTACTATGCCAAATCTTTGGCGATTTTACCAACCCAGTAGAATTTCTCATGGATCATATTGGCACGACTGGGGTACGGAAGAAGAATTGATTTGGAAAGAAAATTATAGGCTATGGATGGCTTTTGTCAATGAATATAAAAACCGAGGTGGTCGAGTAACCACGGGTTCCGACTCTGGATTCATCTACCAATTATATGGATTTGCCTATGTAAGAGAATTAGAGTTGTTGCGTGAAGCAGGTTTTCATCCATTAGAGGTAATCCGAGCGGCCACTTTATATGGGGCTGAAGCCTTAGGTGTAGGAGAAGAAATTGGTTCTATTGAAATTGGCAAACTAGCTGATTTGATTATTATTGATGAGAATCCACTGCGCAATTTTAAGTATCTTTATGGAACAGGAGCAGTAAAGTTGAGTCCTGATAATGAAATTTATAGAGCAGGAATCGTTGACTATACTATAAAGGATGGAGTCGTTTATGATGCAGAGCTTTTGTTAGAGGATGTTCGAAATATGGTCAAGGCTGCTAAGACAAAGGAAGATTTTGAAATTAGACAACCAGGTATAAAGGAAGAATAAATGGGAAAGAAGAATAAAATTGGAGTAGTATATTCCACGAATCCAAATTATGAATATGACTTTGAAGAAAAGGAAAATGTAGATACATTAGAACCTGGACAGCAAAAGTTAAGAATCTTTATTGACCGTAAGATGAGAAAGGGAAAAGAAGTCACTATTGTTGAATCCTTTGTAGGATCAGAAGAAGACTTGAAGGATTTAGGAAAGACACTCAAATCAAAATGTGGTGTTGGTGGCTCAGTTAAAGATGGTGAGATTATTATCCAGGGCAACCAAAAAGATAAAGTATATGATCTTTTGGTAAAAATGGGTTATACTAATTCGAAGAAAAAAGGATAATAAAAAAGAGGCACCTAAAAGTGCCTCTTTTTTATTTACTAATCATTCGCATGAATTGGTCTTTATATTCTCTCTCTGCAAATTTCCCTGAGTAATTGAAGGTAACTGTTGAACTATTATCGTCCTTTATACCGCGCATCGCAACGCACATATGTTTTGATTCAATATAAACAGCAACATCGTCTGTTCCTAATACTTGTTTAAGCTCCTGAGCAATCTGCAGTGTCAAACGCTCTTGTACCTGTGGCCTTCTGCAATAATAGTCAACGATTCTATTGATCTTAGACAATCCTATTACATTATCATTTGGTATATATGCTACATGTGCCTTACCGAAGAAAGGCAGAAAATGATGCTCACAAGAAGATTGGACTAAGATATCCTTTTCTATCAGCATATCTTTGTAACCGTAAGTATTTGCAAAGACGGATACAGAGGGCTTATTCGCAGGATTAAGACCAGAAAATATCTCCTTTACAAACATCTTAGCCACACGCTTGGGCGTATCCTGAAGACTGTCATCCTTCAGGTCTAAACCTAATACATCCATAATATCTTTAAAGGATGCCTCTATCTTCTTCATTTTCTCCTCTTCATTCAGATTAAAAGCGTCAGATCTTAAAGGTGTATTGATGTTCCTTTCTTCTTTTTCATCACTTTTATACAAACCTGAATTATTCAAATTTCCTACCATTATCTCATTATTAATACGCCTAAAAACAGCTCTATTATGTCAAAAAGATACACTTTTTTATACTATCAATCAAAGTTACGAAAAAGTAGCCTTGAGGATTCTATTTTTACCTTGCATATCTTTAATACAAGATACACTTTGAAAAGTTGCAGCTTTAAAATATGAACGTGTAGTTTCAGACCAAAACTCATTGAGTTCACAAAACACAACCCCGTCTTTCTTTAAATATTTCTTCGCAAACTCAGCAATTGCTATATAAAACTCCTGCCCCTTATCATCCTTGGTAAAAAGAGCTGTATGAGGCTCATACTTGAGCGTGGAATCTCCCATTACTGAGGATTCAGAATCTGGAATATAAGGTGGATTAGAAATTATTAAATCCCAATCACCAGAAAGTAAAGACCAATTAGATCTATCTAAAAAATCCAATTCCAGAAACTCAACACCTGTAAGCTTATGATTTTCAACATTATGCCTTGCTACATCTAAGGCATCACCT
>Ga0206130_10004531_pt1 | contig 17109 bp, 19 predicted proteins | sample Helgoland_Spring_9_FD_148637 | JGI IMG/M metagenome (GOLD analysis project Ga0206130, IMG submission 148637) | Pelagic subsurface seawater microbial communities from Kabeltonne, Helgoland, North Sea - Helgoland_Spring_Bloom_20160512_1 | ecosystem: Environmental > Aquatic > Marine > Epipelagic ... | reverse complement strand
ATATTGGATATGATGTATCATTTCATGAGCATATGAACGTACTATATCTTTAGGATGTCTACCTTCAGTATATAATACTATATGTTGTCTATTTGGGTCGTAATATGCTGTTTTACCAAAGAAGTCTTTAGCATTTTCTGAGTCACCATTAATTAACTCCATAGTAGGTAAAGGTTCTATATTCATACCCTTAGATATCATGTGTTTTGTTAATTGATCTATTTTATCCCAAACATCTATGTTTTGAGAATAGGATGCGTTTTCTGTTAAAACTTCTTGGATTTTATCTGCTACTATATTATATACCTCTTCAACCTCTTCATCTGACAATTTTAATGGGACAAATGGTTTGAACTTTTCTAGTGATACTTTAGATGCATTTCTAGCTGCTGTACCTGAAACACCACCTTGTGTTACAATAGTACGAAGTTCTAAATTAGGGTATTTAGATATAGAGGTAGTTCTACTAGATATATCTTTAAAATCTTCTTCATTACCTTCTCTAGCACCTATAACCCATAATACTTCTCTTGTAGGGTGTTCTTTAGCAAAATTATATACAGCTCTAATAGGTGCCTTAGATGTAGGTATAAGTTTTACTTTAAATGGGAGATAATTATTATAAATTTCCCAAATTAACAAAGACTCAGTTTGGGAAATACCATTCCTTTCTTTATTACCTATAAAAATAATAAACTCCTCTATTTCAGGGTTTTCTTTAAGTGCCTGTTCTACAACTTCAAAATGACCGGAAGTAGGTGGTTTAAACCCACCAGCATATACTGCTGTGGTTTGTTTTTTTTCCTCTTCAGGTAGTAACCCTTCTATTAAATAGCTTGTTAAACTCATTAAGATAAAAATTGTTTTATTTTGGATTGTGCTTCTTCTTTAGAGACTGAGTTGTCAATTATGTCTTTAACTCCCTCATCTGCTAATAGAGTATTTATCTCTTTATTTAAAGCATCTTTAGCTTTATCAGATCTAGCCTGTGCCTTTGCGTCTTTAGGTTTTGTACCTTTAGGTGTAAATGGTACTAAGTATTTATCTACTATGGCATCTAAATCACTTAATTTTTCATCTTCTAAAGTATTAGCTACAGATACAAAGTTATTACCAAATAAGTTTTTGTATGTATCATAATTTTTAGTTACTCCAGCCCACGTACGCATTACAATTGCAGGTGCTAAACTTCTGTCTTCGCCCCCTGATTTTTCGTATCTATCTTGGTTTTGTCTAAGTGAACGTTCTAAATCGGTATAAACATAAAGCATAAATACATCGTAACCTGCTTCTTCTAATTCAGATTTTAGTGTGGTTGTTTGTTTAGATGATGCAGCGGTACCATCTAGGATAAATGATTCTTTACCTTCAATAGTAGCAGCTACATTGCCTTTAAATTCTTTATTTGCAGCCGCCATTTGTATAGCTTGCTGACTTCTTTCTTCAGGTGTAGCGTTTTTTAAATCCAGAGATACATTTGCTTTTTTAAGCATGTTAATGTAAATATCATCTATATTCATTACTTTTAGACCACCTAGATCTAAACCACGTAATATATACCCTTTACCTGCTCCAGGTGCTCCTGCTAAGATAATCGCTTTTGGGTTACCTTGTGCTTCTCTTAATAATTGTACTAAACTTATCATACTGTTGGTTTTCCGAACATTAATTTTGTATATTTTTTCCCTCCAAGATATCGAGTATATGAACCATCACCTTGCATTTCTATCTTTTTACCTTTAAGTGCTTTACGAATTGTTTCTTCGTCTGTAACTTGTGTTACATTTGCTTTTGTTAAAATGTCTGCCATTTTACCTGATGCTTCAATATATGAACCTTGTTTATCTAAATCTTTTATTGTCTGGCTTATAGCGGATCTTTTACTTGGGCTGGCACCATCATGTCCCATACCAACGTGTTTAGTACCACCAGCTCTTTTTTTAGTAACTGTAACAGCATCTATTTCTGGGTCATCATCTAAATCGATAACTTCATAATCTGAACCTGCTAGGTCACCTACTGATTTATAGTTAGGGTGACCACCAATTGGTCCATAAGCATTTTGAATTAAATCTAAGATGTCATCTTCTACATCTTTAAGTTCACTAGATGATATAGGTTTCCATAAGTTTTTTGGAATATCTATCTCATTTAGTAGATCTATTAATTTGATCATAATTAAGCATGTTTATTATACATATTGATAAAAACATCAAGTGGCGTTCTATGACCCATACCTTCTATTTCATCAAATGTTGCTTCATTATCCCATTTTGGTCTGAGGTTTTTAGTAATTTCGGGATTGATAATATTATCTTCAGTACCTAAAACAATTGTACGTTTATATTTTTCATTTCCATAATCTTCATTAAATTCTCTTATCATTGTTCTATTGTGTAAAGCAGGATTAAATAATAAAACATCAACTCCTAATTGAGAACCAATAATATCAGCAACATAACCACCAATACTAGAGCCTATAATCAAATCAGGCATACCTAAAGTAAGGATAAATTCCTGTAGATCTAATGTCACATAATCCATATTAGGTGCATAAACCATACCTTTTTCAGCAAGGAAAGACACTTTTGGACCTCCTGCTTCACTTTCTAAACCGTGTAAATATACTATTTTTTTCATAACCTTTATTTTTTTACTTCATTTTTTAATTTCTCGATAAATTTTTTGTTCTTTTCGATAAAGTAGCTTTCCATATCCTCTCCAGCCCATCTTGCTTTTATTATTTTTGCTACTTTAGTATCTTTGAATTTTACCATAACCTTTATTTTATTATTTGTTTCTTATACCTAAATATACGAAAGATTTATTGGGTAACCAAATTAATTGGTGTGGGATACCCATCGTTGTAAACAATTAAGTTGTCATTGTGTTACCACAGTAATTGCATACATAATAGTTCTCTCCTTTTTTTCTAAGGTCAGTTCCTTTACAAAAGCCACAACTTAACAGTTCGCCTTTCTTTACAACAACGTGTATATCACATTGCTTGGTTTCTACTTTTTTACTAAATAAGCTCTTAATCCAACTCATATTTTTATCTATTTAATTTTGTTATAAATTACGCAACGTGGCATACCCAAACCGTTGTAAAACATTAAATTTTTCTTTCGTAAACTAATTGCCCATCTACAAAGTAATTAATACAACCGCCAAAACTACTTACTCTATGCGAGTGGTTGTCAGGGTAAGCTCTTTTTAAGTCACCTAAAGATTTAATTTTAAGGTCTTTGTTTATATTAAAATTTAACGGTTTCACAACACCGTATATAGCTAATTGCTCATTTATTTTAATATTTAAAAGCTCTACCATTTTACTATATGTTATTTCTTCACGTCCTAGCTTATCTAAAACTTCTCGCACATCTGCTGTCTTTAAGATTTTTATGTATTCCATTTTTATAATTTTTATTTATTATTTACGCAACTAGCCATATACATATACGTTATATCTAATTTGCCTTATAAACAGTTTCCCACCACCATTGGTCAAATTCCTTTTCATCCATTTGTTGTGCTTGTTGTCTAATCTCATCGCTTTCAGGCAATCTAGACATAACAACGTATAAAGTTAATGCCTCTTTTAGTCCTTTTTCAAAAGCATCTAATACATCATCTCTTAATCTACTTTGTTCAGTAAATCCATCAGTTTCTTCTTGTAATATTTTAAGTAATTTATCTCTATTCATTTTTAATTGTTTTAATTATTAATATACCTAAATATACGAAAGATAGCCCGGGAAGCCAAGCTTCCCGTGCATTACTTTAACCACCAATTTCCATTTCATATTCACGCTTCTCATGATCGTGTTCTGTATAAACATTAAGGTTTAAGTACTTACCACTACCTATAGAAGTGGTTTCTTTTCTAATATCCTTATCATACCCGAAACAAAAATCATACTCCTCTTGGGTGAGGTATTCTTTTGTATTCATAATAGATTCAAATCTGTTGTAATCTTGTTCTGCAATGTAAAGACTTTCTGGACTCATCATAACCTTTATTTTTAAATTAATCGCTCGAACCATTCGAACACGTAAATATACGAAGGATAGCCCGCGTAGCCAAATTAGCTCGCGGGAATCTTTAACAATTTATGCTTTCCTCTTAGATGTTGTCTGAAATGTAGATGTGTAAGGTGTAAGTTTAGGGTTTTCTAGATTAAATAGTGCTCTTACATGACTAAAGATTTCTAGATTTTGTTCTTGTGTACGAGGCGACTCATATACTTCCCAATTTTTACCTTTTAAACGTTTTCCAGCTTTATCTTCACCTCTAGATTTAGATTTTAACCATAGAACTCCTACTCTATCTACTTTTTTACCGTAACACTCTTCATAACATTGAGCATATAGTGCTCCTTGTAAATCATATGTTGTCTGTAAGTGGTTAGATGTTTTGAAATCTATAATCCAACGTTCAGTTTTTCCGTTAAATTCCAATTCACATACTAAATCACACGTTCCAGCAACTTGAAGTTTATCCGAGAATAGGTGCACTTCTGCTTCTATTAATACAGGATTGTATGTTTCCCAAAAATCAACGAATCTAAGGAACATTTGCCAAACGTGTGCTGGCATTTTTGGGTTACCATCAGGGTATAGAAATGTAATTTCTTTCCCATTTAACCAATCCTCAATCATTTCGTGTACTTGTGTGCCTTCTGCAGCTGCTTTTTTAACAATATGTTCAGATGCATGTCCTACTTTTTTAAGCCAATCTTCAAAATATTTACCTTTTGGGTAAGTACTTAAAACGTGTGTAATAGAAGGATAATATTTACCATTTCGTCTATAATACCTTGAATCTGGCATTGTAACTTGTTGATAATCATCCGAAATTTCTAATAGTCTTTTGTATGATTTTTTGATCATATAGCTAATTTTTGTTCCATTAAATCATAGTAGGTCAATGGAACCGTGTTTTGTATAAGTTTGGTGAAATTTTCGAAACCCATTTCACTCGGGTCCTTATCTTGTAAATCTACAAGATAGACTTCTTTGCCTTCTGCCATTAGTTTTTCACAGAACCTCAAAGCTTGTTTGATTGCATCCCTATCTAATGCAATGTAAATTTTATCTACTACAGATGTAACTATCTTTTTCATTAAGCTACTCTGTATATTTTTCCCTAATAGTGGGATTGCGTTTCTTTTTATAGCAATGGCATCAAATAATCCTTCACATAAAATTACTGGTACCTTCCAATTAATTAAATGTTCATTTGCTATTACATCTCTTGATGACTCGGGGTTCATATATTTGTAAGTTGACTCTGCTTCAAATGAACGTCCTGTGAAATAATTTAAGGATCCATCCTTATTATATGTGGGTATTATTATTCTATTTCGATATCTACCAGTAGAGCAATATCCTATATTATATTTAATAATATCCGATTCCGTTATATTACGTTTTTTAAGAAATGCTAAAGCATGTCTCGCCATAATATCGGTTTTTATAGGGGGATTAATTAAACCAACGTATTCTAATGGTAATTTTAATGCATCTACGTCCTGTTTGGTCTTATAAGTTGTAGATGATGTAACTAATGATTTTAGTTCAGTAAATTTAGATATGTCGGTTTTAAGTTGTTTGAATAGGTTATAAATAGTAGTACCTCTCATATCACAAGACCAACAATGCCATGGGTTTTTACCTTCTCTATTTTCAGTTAAGTTTACTTCTAATTTCTTAGATTTATGGCAAAACGGACAATCATAGGCATAATTGTTTCTGGCAGTTGCTTTTCCTGTCCTTAAAACAGAATTTACTAATGTAACTAATAATTGATTTACCATAAATGATAATATACGAAATTAGATACTATTAGACACGGAATCTTCAAATTTTAAATCAGCTAAATCTCTTGTAAAGAATTTACCTAAAATATTATCATTAAAAAACTCATCTGGTTTTTCTAATACCTGATATAACATTTGGTATTTAATTTCAAAATAAGTAAGTTGTTTTTTAGTTTCTACTACTTTTAAAATAGTACGTTCAAATTCATCTTTTTTACCTTCTAATAATAATTGTTTAATATTAGTTTGAGAACCATAATATGTTTTCCAATCTGATTCTTTAACTACTAATTTATAGGAGGGGCGACGTCCAACTATTCCTGCTAAAGCAGCTAGTTCTTTTTTACCTAATTTTTTCTTTTGATTGTGAAATAATACTTTTTTACCAATATAAGATTTCCCAGTAGGTTTGTGTGTTGTCATATAAACAAAACCAAATGTATTTTCTGGGAATTGGGTGATATCTTCCATTGAGATGGTTTTATATATCCAATTCATATTTTTATTTTAAAGTTAATTATTGCTTATTTATCGACTCTATAATTTTACTTGTATCAAATATCTCATTTAAATCATTATAGGGAATGGATGAAATGTCTTGCGCTAGATTAAAGGGTTGATATAATGAGTTTTGAAGTAATGGTTGTTTAGTGAATGGGTTTGCTTTAATGTTATCATGTAGTTTATACCCAAATATATTAGGGTTAGTTGTTGACCAACATACTGTAGATTTCATACCTATGGCTGTTGCCAAATGTTGACTAAAAGAATCTATAAGTAATCTTTTAGATGATAATTGTAACAATACCGCTATACTTCTAAACCCATCTAGGGCCTGAAGTGTATCGGGGTATATTAATTGGTCTTGTCTTTTAACATGAACTATAGTATAATCGTTTTTATAATAATCGATTATTTCTTTAACTGTTGGTTCAGGGATATCTCTGGTCCATGAATAGTTAAAGCCTTGACCTTGTGGTCCTCCGTTTGGTTGGAGAACAAAAATTGGTTTTTCTAAGTTATAAAAGGGTTTGAAGTAATCTAATTCAGGTTGAGTTAAATACAATTCAGGTTGTTCACCATTATATGTTAAACCATAAATTTTACACCAAGTTTTATATAGATGTTCTTTTTCTGTAATAAATGAAGTGTGATGGTAAGGATCTGCAAGAAAAACCTTACAATCTTGATTATTAATATATTTTAGATATGCTCCAACCATTTGTTGAGTATTAAAACACTCATTAATGTTTGGGTTGTTTAAAAACACATCAGGGTAAGCAGTTGAAACTACTATATGTGCATTTTTATAACGTTTTCTTAAAACTTTTACCATGGCTGTTCCCATGATAGACTTTCCTAGACCTCCGTCTATTTGAAATATAATATTCATTTATAACTATTTTAGTGAAACTAATATATCAAAACAATATTAGCACTCCTAGTAATTTCTAGGAATGCTAAAATTATTTTATTTTATTTTTATGACCAAGGGGTACCTGTTGCTTCGGTAATTGCTGTTTGGGCTTGTACTCTTTCATGTATTGAAGATGAAATTAATAACTCAATAGCTGGTTGGTCTACAGATGAGCTAACCCATCCTAAAACTATTTCTTCAGTTAAATCGTCAAAAGCTACGAATCCTTCATCGTTAGTAGAACCTACAACTTTTAGATCTCCTATTTTTCTATCAAAGTTAGATTCATGTTCGCCTTCACAAGCATAAGTTACTGAAGTAACCACTCCATTATCTATTGTTCTTTTAAGGTCGTAAATTTTCCAAGTGTATTCCATTGTATTAAATTTTGTTTATTATAAATATATGTTAGTTAATTAAAGATTAAAAATATTTTATTAAAGATACCCAACTTCCATCTTTAAATTTAGTATGGTTTTTAGGGGCATCACCTATATTATTTCCTCCTATAAACCCATTTTGATTCATCTTAAATAAATATGAGCTTGTTATAGATTTTATAGATTCCCCATTTCTATTATTAATATAAAGGAATGATATATTATCAAAAGAGTCAACTACATCTTCTGGGGTATTTTTTATGTGGTTTATATTATTAAAAAAATAGGTATTACTATGGAATCCTATTTCTACATCTTCCCACGTTATATTATTATCAATATTAAATTTATCTTCTCCAGTTAAAGCATCTATGGCATATATGTTTGAAAATAATCCACTAGACCCAAAGAAAAAGGTATTTTCTCCAAAATGACTGTTTATTTCTACCATTTTAGAACTTGCGCTTAATTTTTCAGATAGAAAGGATAACATATCACACATACCAAAAAACTTATTGTTGGGTCCAGATTGAGGTATAATTGTTTGAATACCAAATTTAGGTCTTTCTAATACGATTTCAGTATGTTGTTGTAAAATATCTTTAGGGTGTTTAATGTATTTGGCTATCTGTTTATTTATTACATTACCTTTCTCATCAAAAGATATACCTACTTTTCCGCCCCCTATTCTATAATCATTATAATAAGTATCAGAATCCCCATTTTGTGGGTCTGAAGTATCTGATATTTGTCTTATTAAGCTTTCCTTTAAAGTAAAGAGGTTATGAGTATTATAAAATTCTTCCACATAAACATCAGCAGCATACTTAACGGGTAGACATTTATTTGATAGGTCTTGTAGTGTTTGTTTAGTAACGGCATAGGCATGAGCACCATCAAAATTTGATTTGTATCTAGGTGATACAAAATATTTACCTATGGGTAAACCCATAGTAAATTGTCTTTTTTTACCCAGTTGTATAATATCCCAATCATATTGGTTTATATCGTTAAGTATATCCTCATAAAGGGGGGTTAAATCCTTAAGATTATCATCAATAAAAGGGGTGGTGAAATATATATCATCCTCTAAAATTAAAGCATTTTCAACACCATCGGCTAGTGCCTGATCCCAAGCTTTTTTATGTGATAGGGCACAAGCAAAAATATTTATAGTACACATCCCTGAAGGATCATAAAAAGAAGTATGTAATTTACCTTCTTCTATTAATTGTTCAGTCGTTAGATCTTGACCATCTACTGCTTCTATAAATGTAAAATCGATATTGGGGTTGGACTTTGTTAATTTTTCCCTTCTATCATTCCTACGTTTTAGATTTATAACATAAATTTTATCAAACCCTAATGTTCTATATTTAGTATTCATATTATATATTTTTAAGGAAGTTGTGGTATTTTTCTAAAGTGTCTTCATCATTTAATTCCTTTATAAACTCCAGAGAATTGTTTAAAATATCCCTTAAATAATTTGGTGGGGCAGATGATATTAGGTTTAATGTGTATTTTATAGAATTAGGATCAGGATTTGCTATAAAGGGATAAGATTTAAAAAAGGAGGATGTTGAAGAACTATTGGTTAATAGAGGTACCATACCATTTAATAAACTTAAGAATGTAAAATAATCAAAAGAATCATATATAGATAAATTGGAATAAATATGGTTTGACTTAAAAAAATTATCTTGGTTTTTTAACCTCCCATTAAATTTTATGTTAGTAACTTGTGGTAAGATATCATTAAGTAACAATTCATTATTATAATCAAGTCTACCATGTGTACCAAAAATATTTAAATTATATTTAGGGATGTGTGGAAATAAACCCCCAATAAGGGTAAAACCATTAGCATATGAAGGTACACCATTATATCCTATATTATTGTTGGGTAAAAAATTATCAAAATTAATTTTTAAATTCTCTTTTTTCCCTAAAGAGGGTGGTATAACAATTCGAGGGACTGTGTCTGAAATGGTATAGAATTGATTAAAAAGATCTTTATCTAAATCATTAAAAAATACTAACCCATCAGCATGTTCACTATATAAATAATTTTGTGAAGATTGAGGTAAACTTGTGAAACCATAAATTTCATTTTGGATATATCTATCTATAAATTCTTTATTTACCTCTTCATGTTTTTGTGGGATGGTATCAATAATAAAGATCTTTGGGATTTTTACCTCTTTTAAGAATTCATCATATCCTTGTATACTAGTTGCTTTATAATCAAAATAAATTAAAAGGTGAGAATAATTTTTATTTATATTATATGCAGAATTTAAATCTGTGAAGGTAAATGAATCAGAAACACCCACCCCTAAAAGGGTGGATATTTTATTATATATTAAGGTTTCATTTATGTACCCCGTATTGGTATAGTTATTGACAGAACATATTTTCATTCTTGTAATATAATAAAACCTTATTGTACTTCCTACCTATTTTATGCCTCTAATATATCAATTCTAGCTTTTAAAGCATCAACCTCATTTTTAAGATCTTTGATAGCATTTACCATTGAAGACCAAATAGCATCTTTATCAAACTGTAATACCGGTGTACCATCAACTAAAGCTGTTGGGTGATTTGTTATTAAATCAGGCATAATTTCTTGTACACACTGTGCTAAGAAACCATACTTAGTTGCTTTACTCTCATCCGATGTAAATTTGTAAGAAACAGGTTCTAGTTGAGATACATGAGATAAACCATATGGTATGTTACATATACTTTCTTTTAATCTACAATCAGATGTTCCACCTCCTACATTACATAAGTTAGGTACGTACACGTAATTTGATGAATAGGCAGATATAGAACTTCCTCCAATTATTGCACTATAACAACCACTATAAACCTTATTATTATACCCACCAATTATGGAATTACTAGCACCATAACTTGCTTGAATACAGTTACTATTACCACCACCTATAAAATTATTTCCATGATAGTAAGTACATATTTGATTATTACACCCTCCCGCTATAGTGTTGTGATTACTTTGGTAACCCTGACAGATTTGGTTGCATTCCCCTCCAGATATAGTATTTCCTGCTGTTTCACAAGGTGAGGATATTTGATTATAAGCACCTCCACCAATAGTTTGGTGGCATCCATTAACTATATAATTAGCTAGACCTCCACCTATAATTGATTTTTCTGAGTCGTTAATAGCATTAACATGACCTCCACCTATAATACTACCGTGGGATTGGTCGTAAATATTATTTTGACAACCACCAACAATAGAGGATCTGTTATTGGCCATAATATAATTATTATTACCACCCCCTATAAAGTTACCTTGACAACCATCTATTGAACCTTGCGTTAATATTTTATTATTACATCCTGATACTATAGCACTCCATAGGCCTGATTTAATTATATTACATGCTCCTGCTCCTATAAAGCTATACCCATTTCCAGAATAATTAGTACACAATCCGTTTAAATAACCACCCGCAATAGTACCATAATGTTGGCAGTTTAAGTTCAGTGTACCACCTGCTATAGTAGATAAATAACCACCATTAACATTACTTGATCCACCGGTTAAAACAGCACCACTACCAACAATATTCGACACTCCAACTGTTAAATTAGTATCAATTATGGCTCTACCACTAACGTCGATACCTGCAGTATCTACTCTTAATCTTTCAGTACCGTTTACTACTGTTCTAGTCCAACCATTGTTTGACCATTGAATATAATCATTAGAATCGTATCCAATATAACTAATACTGTCTCTAAGGTCAGTTTCTAATTGAAATTCTGTACCACTTATATCTAAACCTCTACCTGCAGAGTAAGTTGTGTTTGTATCTGTGTAAGATGTAAGGTATCCTGCAGAAGCATGATTACCCCAATTATATGCCGTATTCCATTGAGTTGAATTACCACCAGTTGCTGTAACAGTACCTGCTGTCCAAATATTATCACCCATTGCAGATTTAGGAGTTCCATTAGAAGCCCAAACCATTTGATGCCCACCTGCCATTGTACCGCCTGTAGTGTTGTTGGTATGTTTGTAAGCTAACCCATATAGATTTCCAAAGTTAGTTCCAGATGCGTGGTTTTTATATGCTGTACCCATTGACCAAATGTGGTCTGTCTTAGTTGAGTCGTAAGTTCCAAAGATACCTTTATCTCTTGCCGTAGAGACTAATCCTCCTGAGAATGAATCATCAGCGTTTGATTTTAAATATGTAGATGAATCGAGTGCATCTAATTTTGTTTTTAAGGCTGCTGTAAAGTCCTTTGTAGTTAATCCACCGTCACCTATAGCATAAGTTGTATTTGTGTCAGTTGATGAAATTACACCTGCTGTTGATATTGCTACATTTGTACCAGCTGAAAATTTGCTTCTTACTTGAGTATCAGTTAATTGAGTGTTTGTGTCAGTCCAAGGTACGTTTATTACACCTTGGTTTGCAGAGTTTAGTTGTAAACCATAAGTTCTACCTGCAGTTGTTGAAACTGTGTTAGCAGCTACTGATTGGTCTGTATTGTTAAATAATTCTACTAAACCTAAAACAGTATTAGTTGCTACTCCATATGTTGTATTTGTGTAATTACCGCTGTGAATATTAGTTGAACCTTGATCTGTTGTCCAATCAATAATTTGATTTCCACTTGGTATATTAGATGTTAATGCTATTGTTCCGGTTGCATCAGGAAATGTTATAGTTTTTGAAGTACTTGCTATAGTAGGCCAAACTAAATCTATATAAGTTGCATTTCCAGTAAATGTACGAATTCTGTCATTTCCAGCATCTATCTGTATAATATTAGCAGCTGTTCCTACCGATGTTATTTGACCATTAGGATTAAGTGATGAATTGGTGTTACCATCTGCGGTTCTAAAAATGTTAGAGCCTAATATGTAGCCTGAGAATGTATCATTAGCGTTTGATTTTAAATATGTAGATGAATCGAGTGCATCTAATTTTGTTTTTAAGGCTGCTGTAAAGTTCTTTGTAGTTAATCCACCGTCACCTATAGCATAAGTGGTATTTGTATCTGTTGAAGATATAACACCTGCTGTTGATATTGCTACATTTGTACCAGCTGAAAATTTGCTTCTTACTTGAGTATCAGTTAATTGAGTGTTTGTGTCAGTTGGTGTAGCCCATGTAAATGTACCATCAGCATCTGATCTTAAGAATTGTGTCGTTGTACCATTACCTACTACGTTTAATTCTGCAGCACCTACTGAGTTATCAGTGATTGTTGCAGCGTTTACAGTATTCAAAGTTGCCAATCCTCCTAATCCTAAGTTTGTTCTAGCAGTACCAGCGTTTGTTAAATCAGATAAGTTTTGGTCTTTTTGTAATTTACCACTTACTGTTGTTGTTAAAGCAACTACATCAGAATCTCCATTTGCAATAGAAGCAGAGATTTCAAGTAATGTATCAAATGCAGCACCAGCTCCACCAATTAAATCTGTGATTTCACCCTGTACATAAGCAGTTGTTGCAACTTTAGTTGAACTATCGTTTGATATAGGCGTTGGTGCAATTACAGTTCCAGTAAATGTAGGTGAAGATAAATTAGCTTTTAAATTTAATGCTGTTTGAGTTGCAGTTGAAATTGGTTTTAGTAAATCTGTAGTATTATTTACATTTTCTAGTTCTAAATCACCTTTTGTTAATACTCTAGTACCGTGTGATGTAATAACACCATCGGTCATATATAAATTGTCTATAATGGTTGCTCCTAAAGTATTAATATCAGCATCTGTACCTATTATTGTGTTACCTGATGATGATACATATCCTACAATACTATGATCACCCCACCCATATGATGTATTCCATTGAGTTGAGTTTCCTCCAGATACATTTAGTTGGTTAGCATTATATGTAAGTGTTGATTCTACAGTCCCAGTACCATCACCATCATACGTTATTACACCATTTGCAGTATTACCTGATAATGGTAAAATACCATCTGCCCCATCGTTTCCTGAAGTTCCTGATGAACCTGAATTTCCTGAAGTTCCTGATGAACCTGAATTTCCTGAAGTTCCTGATGAACCTGGTGAACCTGGTGAACCATCGTTTCCTGAAGTTCCGCTTGAACCTGAATTTCCTGAAGTTCCTGATGAACCTGAATTTCCTGAAGTTCCTGATGAACCTGAATTTCCTGAAGTTCCTGATGAACCTGAGTTACCTGAAGTACCACTTGAGCCATCTGAGCCATCATCTCCATCTACTCCTGATGTACCACTTGAGCCTGAATTACCTGAAGTACCACTTGAGCCTGAGTTACCGCTTGTACCTGATGAACCTGAGTTACCTGATGTACCACTTGAGCCTGAGTTACCTGAAGTACCACTTGAGCCATTTGCTCCTGAAGTACCACTTGAAGCAGCACTTTCTTTAGTTCCTACATTTCCTGAGGAATCTATTACTAATACTGTATCATCCTCAATAGGGTTTAAATCTGTAAGTTGAAGATTAGTTAATGATGCATCTGATCCACTAACTATTAATTTTTTCCAATTTGGCATATCTATGTTTTATTATGGTTGGTAACTCAAAATGAGCCCACTTCCGTTATGGCCTATAATACGGGTATAAATATTAAATTTTTATTTAATATCGAGAGATTTTGTATAAAGGTTTTGGAGTTTTAAAACTAGATTATACATCATTTCTATATCCTTCCCTTTATATGTACTATTTTGGATTCCTTGTAATATAATTTGTATTTCATCGGTTCCTAAGGTAAATTCCAAACCTTTAGTTGGTTTTACTGTTTTCTTTGTGTTTAAAAGTCCCATAATATATTGTAACATTAATTTTGATTTATATAGTGATACATATAATATAAAAAAAGGGTGGTTATAAAACCACCCTCCTTTAAAAATAAATAATCTAAATATTAACAGTAGATAAAAATGCTTCCTGCATCTACCTTAATGTTACCATTTTTCTGATATTCTGCTGAATCAGCATGTGCTACATTTTGCATATCTACTACTGCTGCAGCATGTGCTGTTGCATTAGCTGTAGAAGCATCTTGTGCTACTGAAGCATTGAATCCCCAACGAGTATCTCCTTTGTCATAGATAAATGCATGACCTGAACCTGCACCTTCATCAATGATAATACCACCTTCATCTGGATCTGCTGAACCAGAATTCAATAAGATAAACTTATCTTCAACTAATAGGTTAGCAGTATTTACAGTTGTAGTAGTACCACTTACTGTTAAATTACCATCAACTACTAAGTCATTGAAAGTAACATCATCACTTGTACCTAAATCTTGGTTAATTTGATCTAAGTTAGCTTTATTAGAGTGTGTATGTGAAACACCTTCTAAAGTATCAACTCTAGTATCTAAAGCATTTGTTACTACTAATACTGAACCCGATAAAGTTGAAGTTGCTGTAGAAGCATCAGAAGCAACAACTCCACGAGCTGTATGAGCTGAAGCTGATAAAGCAGCTGTTGTTCCAGCGCCTTCAAGTGAATCTAATCTACTATCTACAGAAGAAGATAACGCAGTTACAACAGTATCTGTTGCGTACGTTGAATCTAAAGCAGCAATAGAAGCTGAGTTATTTGTAATTGCAGTTGCTTGAGCAGCAGTAATTCCTACTTTAGCTGTGTTATCAACAATTGCTTGAGCTTGAGCTACACTTATAGTGGTTGTTGAACTTGCTAAATAATCAGATGAAGAAAAAGCTTTAACTTGTGCTAAGTTAGCTACTTCTGTATCCATTAATGCTCCAGCTGCTTCTACATTAGTAGCATCTGTTACATCTGCATTTTCTTCTATTGTACCTAATTTAGTACTTGCAGCACTATTGTAGCTAATTTTAGCGTTGTTAGCAGTTATATCACTTGCTTGTTGAATAGTAATTCCTACTTTAGCTGTGTTAGCTGCTACATCAGAAGCGATTGCATCTGTTACTGACAATACTGAACCTGATAAAGCTGTTACACTTCCTTCGATTGATGTTGCTCTTGCATTACTAGATGTTACGAATCCTGCAAATGCTGTATCGTTAGTAGTGTCTACAGAGTTAATTAAAGAAACAATCTCTGCAAATGTATCTGTATCTGCTACTGAAGCAGTTAAGATTGCATCAATTCTTCCTTTTTCTGTATTGATTTTACCATCTAAAGAAGATTCAATTGCTACTCTTTGAGTATGAGCTGAACCTGAGATAGTGTTTAAAGCTACGTCAGTTGCATAAGTTGAATCTAAACCTGCAATCGCTGAAGCGTTAGCTGCTGCTACTACTGCTGCTGAAGAAGATAAAGCTGATAAATCAGAATCAGTTGCAAAATTACCATCTAAGGCTGCTATTGATGCTGAGTTTGCTGATACATTAGAAGCGATTGCTGAATTAGCTAATGCTGCTGAACTTGATAAAGCTGATAATTCTGAATCAGTTGCAAATCCTGAACCTAAATTAGCTATAGAAGATGAGTTAGCAGTTGCTTGTGATTGAGCTGCATCAATTCTTGAATCAACAGAAGAACTAAATGCTGTTCCTGCTAATGTTAAGCTATCACCTGAAGTTGTAATACTTGTTCCATCTGTGTTTACAGATAAAGCAGTACCAGCACCACCTGCTAAGCCGTTTCCAGCTACTGAAGCTGCTAATTGAGTTGCTGTAATTCCAGCATCTGCTACTTTTACACCTGCTACTCCAACTGCTAAAGTTGAACCATCGGCCTGTACTGCTACTGAAGCTGCACCTGAACCGTCAAAGGTAAAGTCGGTAATACCATTACCATCTGTTAATGAATTACCTAATACATCTGCGGTAACTCCTGTGATCTGTGAACCATCTCCTTTGAAGGAACCGGTTAACTCAACACCAGAGTCTCCTGATACTAGATAATTTGAATCGTTTTGTAGTTGAGATATCGCGGATCCCGAGACAACTACTTTTTTCCATTCTGCCATGTTTGTTTGTTTTTTGTTTGTTTGTTTGTTAAATTAATTAATTTTGCTTATTATACGTATTAAAACTTTTATTCTAATCCTATATACATTGAAGAAGAGTGAAAAAATATTCCCCCTAAAGTTAAAGGTGGTGTATACTCATCTTCAAATATGTGAAATTGTAATATCCCACTTTCATTTACTTTTAAACTATCAATACTCCCTGATTTTATAAGTAAAATATCTCCAGAACCTGATTGAAAAATTTCTAGAGATCCAGTTATAAGGTGGGAACCCATTGTAGATGAACTACCCGATACAACCTGTCCTTTTAAATATGCCATGAGTTTTAAATATGTTTATTATAAATATTAAATTTTGTTGTTCTATTTCGTTTGATTTAGAATATTTTTTATTATACAAAAGTCGAAAGGATCAAACATTCTAAAAGGACCGGTAGTTGGTAATGGCATATTTTTGTTTTTAGTTTAATTTATCTTCTATATTTTTAATACGTTTTTCTAGTTCAAGTATCGCTTTATGCATATGAGCC
>Ga0206130_10004528_pt1 | contig 17115 bp, 30 predicted proteins | sample Helgoland_Spring_9_FD_148637 | JGI IMG/M metagenome (GOLD analysis project Ga0206130, IMG submission 148637) | Pelagic subsurface seawater microbial communities from Kabeltonne, Helgoland, North Sea - Helgoland_Spring_Bloom_20160512_1 | ecosystem: Environmental > Aquatic > Marine > Epipelagic ... | reverse complement strand
CGAAAATAGAAAAAAAAGTAATAAAATAGAATATAAAGATAAAAAAAATAAATAATACAATGACAATAGATTACACTCAATGGGAGAGAGGTAAAGATTACCCTGAATTTTTTGATGATGTAGCATTATCAACAATTTCAAAGGGTTACTTAATACCAGGGGAAACTCCCCGAAAAGCGTATAAACGTGTCGCTAATGCTGTGGCCGATAGATTAAATCGTCCGGACTTAGCAAATAAATTTTTTAAATATATTTGGAATGGATGGATTGGTCTCGCTAGCCCTGTTCTCAGTAATACAGGTACTGATAGGGGTTTGCCTATTAGTTGTTTTGGTATTGATACTCCGGATTCGATACGTGGTATTGGACTCACTAACGCAGAGCTTATGCGACTTACTTCCTATGGGGGAGGCGTGGGAATTTCCCTTAGCCGAATTAGAGGAAGAGGATCAAGTATTACAGGAAACGGACAGAGTGAAGGAATAGTTCCTTGGGCTAAAATTTATGATTCGACTATTGTAGCAACTAACCAAGGTTCAGTTCGTAGAGGAGCAGCATCTGTAAATCTAGATATCAACCATAAGGACATTAAGGAATTTTTACAAATTCGTAGACCTAAAGGTGATCCTAATAGACAATGTTTAAATTTACACCAATGTGTTGTTGTTGATGATGCGTTTATGAAGCGCCTACAAGATCGTGACAGCGCAGCTATGTCAACATGGCTTGAAATACTTAAATCACGTGTAGAAACCGGGGAACCATATATAATGTTTAAGGATAACGTTAATAAAGATAATCCTCTAGCATATAGAATGAATAATTTAAATGTTAGTATGACTAATATTTGTTCTGAAATCACTTTACATACAGATGAGGAACATTCGTTTATTTGTTGTTTATCCTCATTAAACTTAGCTAAGTATGATGAGTGGAAAAATACAGATGTAGTTGAAATGGCTACTTATTTCCTAGATGGGGTAATGGAGGAATTCATCCAGAAAACTAATGGTAAAGATTCAATGGTTCGCTCTCACAGACATGCTAAAAAAGGTAGAGCCCTAGGTTTAGGTGTGATGGGATGGCATACATTCCTCCAACAAAAAGGATTACCATTTAATTCACTAGCATCAACAGCTTGGACCCATACAATTTTCAGTGATATTAGACAAAAAGCAGAAGCTGCTTCTCGCCAAATGGCTGTTGAATATGGTGAACCTTTATGGTGTAAAGGAACAGGAATGAGAAATACCCACGTAATGGCTATCGCTCCTACAGTTTCAAATTCTCGTATCAACAGTTGTTCAGCAGGTATTGAACCACAACCAGCAAATGTTTATGTTTTTAATGGTGCTAAAGGGACATTTATTGTTAGAAACCCAGAATTAGAAAAATTACTCATTGAAAAGGGACAAAATCAAAATAAGATTTGGGATCAAATTTTAGCAGATAATGGATCAGTAGCTAACTTGTCTCATGATATTTTAACGGATGATGAGAAAGAAATATTTTTAACATTTCCTGAAATCAACCAATTAGCATTAGTTCAGCAAGCCGCAGTAAGACAAAAGTATATTGATCAAACACAATCATTAAATGTTGCCTTTGACCCTACAGATTCACCAAGGTGGATTAATCAAGTCCATATGACCGCATGGCAACTAGGTATTAAAACACTTTACTATCTAAGAACAGATTCAGTAATTAAAGGTGATTTAGGTTCTAGAACTAGTGAAGATTGCTTAAGTTGTGATGGCTAGTATATAAATATATATGAAATTGTGGTTTGAATACCACACTTAGGACCGGGATAGTTCTCGGCTTGGATGAGGGGGATTCGCTACCCCCTCATTCTATTAATACGTATAAACACAAAAATTAAAATAATTATGAAAAAAGTATTAGAATTTATTAAAAAAATCTTTACAATTGTTAAAGATTGGATTGTAGCTAATGGAATCGAAGGAGTATTAGGATTAATCGCAGGTTTAATCTTATGGTCTTTTGGGTACAAAATATATGCCGGGTTTGCATTTGGTGTATTTGCTACTAGAAATTGGGATTTAGCTAAAAATTGGGTAAAAAAACTTATGAAGTAATTTAACCCTAACATGCAATATTCTTTAAGAGGAGGTGCAGTAGCACCTCCTTTTTTATATGTATAATCAAACGTTTTATTAAATAGTTCTCTTATGGTAAAATATATTAAGAATAAAATTATGGCATTTAAAGATATTTTTAAAGATGATAACTCAATCAACGAAAAAAATGTTGTTGGGTTTGCATCCTTTGCTGTTATGGCATTATTTGCAACAGCAGATATTGTAACAGGATTTTTAGGAAAAGACCTCCCAGTTCAAGAATTTATTTATAACTCATTTGTAATTATTACTTTGGGTTCATTTGGTATAGATGGTCTTACCAAAATATTTGATAAAAAAGAAAAATAAAAATCATGTTATTAAAAATTGGTTCACGAGGTAAAGAAGTAAAAGAATTACAAGAGTTTCTAGAAATTGGTGCTGATGGCATCTTTGGTAAAGGAACTAAAACCTCAGTTGAAAATTGGCAACGATTAAACCATCTCCTAGTAGATGGGGTAGTAGGTCCTAACACATGGGATGTTATGGGATTAGCAACAACCGATTCCTCAGAACAAATCTACACTACAGAAAACGGTTTAATAATTGAAAGACACTTTTTACCATTAGGTGAGTATAAAGTAGGTCCAACAAATAAAGAATATGTTTTCTTACACCACACAGCAGGGTGGCACAATCCCTTTAGAACTATTGACCACTGGGGTAGAGATTCAAGAGGTGCAGTAGCAACTGAATTTGTATTAGGTGGTCCTTCAATTAAAGGAAATGATAATAAGTATGATGGAAAAATGGTACAAGCATTTCCTGAAGGGAGTTATGGTTGGCATTTAGGTAAAAATGGATCCCAACATATGCATACCCATTCTGTAGGTATAGAAGTAAACAATTTTGGTTATATTAAAGATGGTAAAACATACGCAGGTACTACAGCCCATGAATCACAAATTGTAGAATTAGATAAACCATTTAGAGGATATAAAACATGGCATCGTTACTCAGATGCTCAAATTGAAGCATTGCACAAATGGATTCTTTTTATAGCTGAAAGAGATAATATTGATGTAAGAGCAGGTTTACCATCTTTAATTAAAGAAAAAGGTGTTAAAGCTTTTGAATGGAATGAAGATGCATATTATGGGAAAGTAAAAGGTCTTTGGACTCATACAAATACAAGAAAAGATAAAACAGATATGTTCCCACAACAGGAATTAATGGACATGCTAGTAAGTTTATAATGGAAGAGTTAGAAGATATTTATAAAACAGAAGAATTTAAATCATTATCTTGGAAACAAAGATTATGGATTCGTATTAAAGTTGCTTTTATACAAACTATAACCCTACACTAAAGATGATCAAATCGACATACATGAAAGTAACAGTAGCTGGGGCCGCATCAATAGGATTTATTTGTTCCTATTTTATGGAATTAACAATGGACAATGCAGAACAGTATTTAGCAGTTGCTGCTGTGCTTTTATTAGATGGATTCTTTGGTGTGATAGCCGGTATCAAAAGGGAAGGATTTAAAACATATAAAGCTCTTAAAGTATTAAAATCATTAGCAACCTGGGAGATAATCCTTACAGCTATATTAATGATTGAAAAAGGTTTTGCTGGTACTAGTTGGTTAAGTGAAACAGTTATCACCCCATTTATTGTATTTCAACTTATGTCAGCTCTTAAGAATGCTTCAATGGCAGGTTTTATCAAAAATGAGTTATTAAACATTATTTTAGATAAAATCGATAAACATAAAGGCGATAGAATATGAAACAATTATTAAATAGTATTACTGATACACGTATGGTGTATCTTTTAATGTCACTTGTATTACTTACAGGATATTTTATACAATCTTGGAGTGTAGTGATTTTTGTAACATTCATGTTGAACGTTGGAGTATGGACAGGTTTTTGTCCTTCTAAATGGTTCTTTGGTAAATGCGGATTTAAAAAATCCGAATTATAAAAAATGAGTGCTTTAGATGGCATATCACTTAATGCTAAAATTTCCTTAGCAATTGCAGGCATTATTATGTTAACCTTCTTTTCAGTACAAACCTGTATTGTATTTGGGTTATGTGAACCCTCTTTAGAATTAGCTAAATTTGGTTGGGGGTGTGTTGTATTTTTTATGCCACCATTCTTTAAAGTGGTAAGTGAGTTTATTCAGAACAAACAACAAATTAAAGATGATTTAAGTAAGAAGAACATATACTTAGAACACGCTGCAAAAATTATTAGACATGATATGCATTCTGGGATTAATACTTACATTCCTAGAGGTATTAAATCTTTAAAAAGAAGATTAACAGAAGAACAAATTAAAGAACTTAAAATTACCTCTCCTTTAAAATTAGTAGAAGATGGATTACATCATGCTAGAAAAGTATACTCAGGTGTATATGAATTTACTAATTTAGTAAAAGAAAATGCTCAGATGTCGAAAACACCAAATAACATTAAACAAATCTTAGATGAATATTTATCACTTACTGCATATAAAAATCAGGTTCTTTTAAATGATAATTTACCTGTATCATTAGAAGTAAACGAACCACTTTTTTGTACTGCAATTGATAACTTAATTAGAAATGGATTAAAGTATAATGATTCACCAACAAAATGGGTTAAAATATATTTTGAAGGTAATTATAATAAAGGGAGCTTCATTATTATCGAAGATAATGGTAGGGGTATGACTCAGAGTGAATTTGATGAGTTATCTAAACCATATGTTCGTAAAGAAGGTCAAAAAGAGAAAGGAACGGGTCTCGGGTTAAATATTTGTAAAGCTATACTAAAAGAGCATGGTTTTGAACTCTCAATTGAAGAAATAGAAGATGACCCCGACACAGTTGAAATTGAAAGTGGAACTAAAATGAGAATAAAGATATGATTAATACATTAATGTTGATAGATGATGAAAATTTATTTCATCTAGTGTTTGAAGACGCATGTTCAATTTTGGATATGGCTTTATCATTCGAAGCTTTAGATAGCTCCGATGAAGCTGATGCTAAATTCAAAGCATGGTTCCCAGACGACCCAAATAAAGAACGCCCTGAATGTGTGTTTGTAGATTTAAATATTATAGGATCCTCTTATGACGGGATCGAAATGATTAGAAAAATTAACTACGAATATGGAGATGGAGTAGTAATAGGAATTATATCGTCTTCAGAAGATGAAGAAGAAATTGAAAAAGCTAAAAAAGTAGGAGCCCAATTCTGGATTATAAAATCAGATGATATAGAACCTCGTTTAGAGGAATTTATGGAAGATTATGATGTTTATAAATCAAAAAGTGCCCCATTTAAGGTATATAGATAATGGTTGAAATAACAGAACATACTAGAAATGTTCTACTAGAGGTTGCAAAAAAGAAAAAAATCTATGTAGAAGGTAATTTCCTTAAAATTCTTAAAGCCCCAAAAGGTGATAAGGAATTTGAGGACTACCTTGCATTATGTAAAGAAAAGGATATAACTACTAGAAAAAAACGATTAACAGTTACAAAACAAGTACAATTACAAAATAAAGAACTTGAAGCTGCTGCTAAAGAAAACAATAGAATAAATAAACAACTATCAAAGGCTTTAGATGAAGCTAGTAAATCAGCAGAAGAAGCAATTTTAGCTGAAAAAGAAGCCCAAAAGTTAAGAGCAGAAGCAGAAAAGCTTAGAGACGCGGCTGTGGAGGATTTAGATACTCTCCAAAAACGTACTCAATTTGAATTAATAGGTCTTATAGTAAAAACAGCACTTTGGATTATAGGAGGGGTTGGAATCCTAACTTCTTGTTTGTATCTATATGTATTATCACAGGGCATAGATGCTAAAATAATTGAATCTACATGGTCAAATTTATTTGGCATCTTATTAACTAACTCATTTAGTATTATTGGTACTATTATGGGTGTTAAATATGCCACTGAAAAAAATAAATAAAATGTTAAAAAAAATACAAGAAAGAATATTCCCCTTTATTATAGCACTATCAGCATTATCTGTTAGTGCTTCTGCTGCCTTTTATTCTGTAAGTGGTCTTAGTAAATTATTTGCGGGGGCAACATTTGCTGTTATTATTATGGCAGCATCTTTAGAAGTAGCAAAATTAGTAATTGCATCGTTACTTTATCAATATCGTAAAACCTTACCTTTAGGATTAAAAATTTACCTAACTTCAGCTACTGTTGTTTTAGTGTTAATTACTAGTATGGGTATTTATGGTTTCCTTTCTTCGGCTTATCAAGAAACTGCAGCTAAAGCTGGAAGTATTGATTCCCAAATATCCTTAATTGAAACTAGAAGAGATAATACTAAAGAACAACTTAGCGTATACACTGGCGAGAAGGAAAGTATTAACAAAGCCGTGGCTGATTTACGTTCCGGTTTAGCTAACAACGTTATACAGTATACTAACGCCGAAGGTGTATTAATAACTACAACTTCCTCTTCAACAAGAAGAGCATTAGAAAAACAATTAGATCAAGCAATAGATAGACAAACTATAATTAATAATAAAGTAGATGGTTTAAATACTAAACTGTTTGAATACGAAACTGAAATAGTAGAAGTATCAATTAATAATAATATAGCAGGAGAATTAGGCCCATTAAAATATCTATCAGGATTAACGGGTATGCCTATGGATAAAATTATTAATTATCTCTTACTAACTATTATATTTGTATTTGACCCCCTCGCAATTGCTTTAGTAATAGCAGCTAATTTTGCCTTTTCCCAATTAAGCAAGAAATACAAAGAAAATATTTATGGAGAAAAAGTAGTAGTTGAAGAAGAAAATAACCCAGAAGAAGAATGGAATGAAGAAGATAATGATTGGGATTCAACATTAAATGACGGTTTAGAAGATGAAGTTGTTGAAGAAGATGATGAATTAAAAAATCTAATTGAAAAAACAAATATAGCAAAATCCCCAGATGTTTCTTCTTGGAGAAGGAATAAAGTATTAAATGAATTAGAAAAAAAATTTGATCTTAATAAAGATGGAGTTTTAGATACTGAAGAAAACATTCGTCTTAATTATTATAAAAGGTTACAAAAATTAAAAGATGATAACCAAAAAACATATTGAAGACTTCCGCGCAAGGACTTGGAGAAGCCAAAGATTGTTCGTATATTTACACGGTAAATGAGGTGCGAGCCCAATAAAAAATAAAGGTTATGAGTAAAATTAGTATTAAAAATCAAGAAGAAAGAAATGATATAATGATGTGGGTTTCAGATCTATACAAAGATGTGTATGGTATCCGTCCTCGTGGTTATAATTTCTCTGAGTGGTCTAATCAAGAATTAGAGGATTTTGTTAATGATTTGTGTGAGCAAAATGAAAAAGAAATAGCTGAAGAAAAAGCTATGGAAAATAAAGCCATTACTGATGTAATGTCATTAGGTGCTGATAAAAGAACAGCATTAAGGTGGTTAGATCAAGCCGATGCTCATTTCATGTATGGTGATGATGAGTTTTATACAGATAGTATTGAAAAATACGGTTGGACTTCCAGACATTTTGATAAGGTTTATGCCTAAAATTCCTTAAAGACTTCCTCACAAGGACTTGGAGAAGCCAATCCCCTTTCGTATATTTACGGGGTAAATGAGGCGCGAAGCTGAGTTAATTATTAAAAATTTAAAAAATAAAGGTTATGACAGATTACGATTTATACGAAGCTCAACAAGAGTACAATCATTTTGAAATGTTGGTAAATACCAAAGAGTATGTTACCAAAGATGAATATAATTTTATTGTTGCTTATGATCCAACTGAAAAAAATAATTTCAGTTATATTGATTATAGCGAAAAAGGTGATTATTTAAATCTGAATGTTTATTCAGAACATGATCATGAAAAACGTCAATACGAAATAGAGGTAGGATAATGAAAAAGGTTTTATATTTACATGGCCTTGAAAGTAAACAAGGCGGAGAAAAAGTTGGTTTTCTAGCAGGTCAAGCTTGTATTTATGCTCCTGCTATAGATTATCGTGAGGAAAATTTACATGGTAAAATTCATAACATTATAATGAATTTCAAACCAGACCTAATTATTGGTAGTAGTATGGGTGGGTATGTTGCTCATGAATTTGCTAAAGCATTTAACTTACCTGCTATTTTACTTAATCCCGCACTCCATAGTCGTAGTTTTGAACCTGATTTGGATACCTTTATTTTAAGTTTTGATACTTCATTTCATGAACGTCAAATTGTGTTATTAGGTAAAAATGATGGGGTTATCGATCCTGAACTTACTAAAACAATATTAGGAGATGATAAACGATTTGTAATTGAAGAGGGGGAACACGGACATAGAACCCCCCTCGACATATTTATCGATATATATAATAAATACAAAAATGGATAATTTCGATTTAAAAAAATACTTAGCTGAAGGTCGTTTATTAAAGGAAAACGAATTAAGCATAGCAAAAAATGAGTGGGCTTATCTTAATGATGATGAAAAAAAAGAATTTGCTGATGAAATATTTAACCTGATTGATAACGCATACTCCCCTATAGGTGGTAACCCAAACTATCAATCACCATCAGATGTATTTGGAGATGAAGGAGATGCTGACTATATGGTTATAGATTTAGACGATGATGATGATTTAGATGCTGTTAAAGTATCTAAGATGAAATCATCAGGTACTAAATCAGCAGCAATGGGCCACGATGGATCTCAACCTGCTAAATCAGCAGCAGTAAATATTACAGCTTTAATGTTAAAGGAACCAGGCCACTATATTGAGGTTTCCGGTAAGTTAAAAGATATTTTATCGTCAAAAGGAGTTCCTATCGTTACAGATAAAGAAACTATTGAACGAGTAATGAAAGGTAAATCAATTGAAATGAATGATGATGGAACCTATCAACGTTATATTGGTGGTGAAAAACACACTAAAACAATGATGGGAAATCCATTATAGATTTGGCTCCCCCAAAGGGAGTTCGTATATTCATGGTATAATAAAAAATAAGAGTTATGACAAATCAAGAAGCAACCCGAAATTTTATGTATTTCGGACACAATTACCCTAGTAATTTTATTTCTCAAATATGGGGAGAAGGAATGGCAAACCACCTTCAATCTAAGTTTCACTCAATGTATGAGCGTAAAGGAACATTGACCTTCTTTAGTTGGTTTATGGAGTTAGATTCCACAAATCAAGAAATTTTAACAACATGGGTTAATAAGAACTATAAAGCCTTTAGTTAATGAGACAAGCAATCTTCAATGTGAAAAATGAGGAGCTTATTCTCAAAGAAATTTCTAAACTTCGCCCCTTAAATTATAATAGATTTATGTGGTGGCGTCGTTTTGATCAAAAGAAAAGACCATTAGATAATAAATCCTCTCTTTTAGATAAAATCAAAAATGGAGACTTAGAATTTTCTCATTATTACTGGCAAGCATTATACACTGAAATCGAAATGAATGAAAAAATAAATGAGTGTATTGATGATCAGCATTGGATAGAACAAACTAGGGTTGATAAACAACGTCGCAGACGTTTATATGAGGATTTTGAAAAAGATGAAGCTGGGAAATTAGCAACCCTCAGAAAACAATTTCCTAAAGAATTTAGAATGACTAAAGAAGATTATGATAATGAGATTCTTGAATTTGGAGGAACATTATTACAGTTGTATCGTCATTGTGAAATAAAATACGGTAAAAAATAAAAAATACGAAGTAAACTAAAATATGGTGAGGATTTATCAGAAGCAGAATTTCATCAATGGGAACTAATGCAAGATGAGTTTTATTCAATTGCAAGTGAGTATGGTATTAATTTAGATGAACTTATACAGTAATGGAACCAGAAAAAGACATATTTGAACAATGGACTGAGGAGCGAGAGTCCAAGCCTTGGTATAAAAAGATAACCGATAGTATTTCCTTGAATTGGGAATTTAAGTACCAATACATATGGGGAGACTTTAAAATCGGTGTTAAAAATATCATCTATTGGTTGCCTGTAATTTGGAAGGACCGGAATTGGGATTATCGTTATATTTATACAATCTTAGAACATAAACTAAAAGCACAATCAGATTATATTGGTAGAATGGATCGTCATGTAACTGCAAAGCGAGATGCTGAGGTAATGATGACATGCGTTAGACTTATTGATAAAGTTGATGATGAGTTTTATAGTTTAGAATATACAGATTACCATAAAACTAAACACTGGTTCGAACCATGTGAAGATAAAGAAGGATATTCAACTTGGGAATCTAGAGAGATATCAGAAAACTACGATGAGTATTTTGCAAAATATCCACTAATCTATAAAAGAGTTCTTAATGGAGAAGGTCCATTTAGATTAAAGGGACCTGAAGATAAACAAAGAATTGCAATGAACATTGGTCATATCAATGAGAAAAGAGCGAACGACCTCTTATTTAAAATAATGAGAGATAACATGGCAAAATGGTGGGATTAGATTTGGAAAATTAAAAAAAGTTTTGTATATTTATACTATAAAAATAAATATTAAAAATAAATATTGGATATGAATAATTTAGACCCCCAATACATTAATCTATTAGAGGATATTTTAACAAACGGTGTTAAAAAACAAACCAGAAATGGAGGAACTGTTTCAGTTTTTGGATATACAATTAGACACAATATGCAAGAAGGGTTTCCTGCTCTTACAACTAAGAAACTTGCATTTAAAACTATGGTAACCGAGTTATTGTGGTTTCTAAGAGGTGATACAAACATTAAGTATTTGGTAGACAATGGATGTAACATTTGGAATGGTGATGCTTATAAAAGGTTTGATACAAACCAAACCAAGCTAGCAGAACTAACTAAAGGTACGACTGATATTTATACCCTAACAGAATCTCAATTTATCGAAAGAATCAAAAACGATGATGAGTTTGCAGATGAATGGGGTGAGTTGGGCCCTATCTACGGAGCACAATGGAGAAAATGGGATGGTATAGACCAAATAGGTGAGCTTATCCATAATTTAAAAACAAATCCAGATAGTAGAAGATTAATGGTATCTGCTTGGAATGTAAATTATTTAGATGAAATGGTTCTTCCTCCTTGTCATTATGGATTTCAAGTTTATACAAGAGAGTTGAGTTGGAAAGAGAGATGGGAACATTATTTTTACAATGTAAGTAATGAAAAATGTTTGTCTGCAATGGAGTTAGATAATCTAAATTACCCTAAACGAGCAATCTCTTTAATGTGGAATCAAAGAAGTGTAGATACATTCTTAGGTTTACCATTCAATATTGCATCTTATGGATTGTTATTGGAAATCATTGCTAAAGAAGTTAATATGATTCCTGATGAATTGATTGGTAATTTAGGTGATGTTCATTTGTATTCAAATCATATTGAACAGGCTAAAGAACAACTAACTAGAGAACCTATGAAGTTGCCTAAACTAAATGAGTTACCTAATTATTTATGTATGAAAGATGATTGGGAATGTTATAAACCATCTGATTTCACTTTAGAAAACTACCAATCACATCCAGCAATTAAAGCACCATTATCAAATTAAAAAATAAAATTATGATAGAAGTATTAAGACATATTCTAGGAATTTGTGGTGATCATTGGCATCCAAATATTTTTACTTTTCTTTTAAGTGGGGTTGGATTATTGCCGGTCTATTCGTATATTAAGTATAAATTAAAAAGTTATAGAAATGAAAGTAAGTCACGAAACACCTCTCTGTTTACTAGAAGATAGTAAAAAGTTTAACGATTACGATTATATATTACCTCACTTATTAGATGAGGAACCTGCTTATTTAGATTACTTTTTAAAAGCAAAATCAGAAGGGCGATATATTATAATGGATAATTCATTACATGAGTTAGGTGAGGCTTATAACCATGAGCGTTTATTACATTGGATTAATGAAATACAGCCAAATGAATTTATTGTTCCGGATGTTTGGGAAGACATGGTAGAATCAGTTTGTAATGCTGAAATTTGGTCCGATTATGAATTTCCTAAAGGAGTTGAAAAGGTAGCAGTAGTTCAAGCAAGAACCCTCCATGAAGCTTTTGAATGTACTAAAATTTACAAAAGACTAGGCTATAATAAAATAGCATACTCTTATGGTGCTTCATATTATAATGATATCTGTCCTCACCCAAATAAAGATTTAGGTAAAGCATTAGGTCGTATATTTGTTATTTCAACATTATATAATCAAGGGGCTTTAAATGAAAATGATAGAATACATTTATTAGGTTGCTCAGTACCACAAGAATTTGGTTGGTATCGCGGAATTAAATGTATTGAATCAATAGATACATCAAACCCAGTAATGGCTTCGTTAGAAAATATTCGTTATTCAAATGCAGGATTAGACAAAAAACCGGAAGCAAACATGAATAACTATTTTTATATGAATGATAGTGATATTAATTTTGAACTATTAACACATAATTTAATTAAATTTAAAGAAATAAACGATTTATAAAATGGCAATACTAAGAAAAATGGTTACCTATACTGATTATAGATGGGAAGAAACCGAAGAGCTAACACCAGAGCAGTTAGCAAAGTGGAAATCAGAAGATGAGGATTTACAAGAAGAAGTTTTAGACGAAGTTGAGTTTGAATTAGCTCGTGATAAATGTCTTGAAGATTCAGAATACCCAGAACTAATAGAAGACGAAGATGGCGAATAGTAACAGAACAGAGATCTATATAGAAGGATCTAAAGAAGCGATTGACAACTTTGTAGAACGATTTGAAAAGTGCCACGATGGTCCTTATCCAAATCAAGAAGAAAATCCTCACATTGTTGATGAATTTGGAGCAGATGCAGAATTATTTATTGATAAAGTTGGTTCAAAATGGGTTCAAATTTGGGATGAAGGTATCTACCACTCAAGTGATAATAGATGTGAGATTTATTTAGATACAGCTTGGTACCCGCCATCAGATATGATTTTAGAAATTTATAGACAAATGGCTGAAATTGATGACGAAATTAAAGTATCAGGTAAATATTGGGATGAAGGACATCAACCAATAGGGGTATTTGAAGTATACTATGGAGAAATAATCTCAGAAGAACAAGATATTGATGGTGATGAAGATCAAGAATACTTCTGGGATGATGTAATTGAACCTGCTTTTGATAGACTCCAAACAAAATTAGATAAAGTACTAGAAGAAATATAACATGACATTAAAAAAACAAACTATAAGAGGGTTAGAAAATATCCAACTAAACGGAGAATCTACTACTAAAGAAGAACTTATTACTTTAAGTGAGTCTTGGAGTGAAAATGAAGAAATCACAGTAAGAAAAATCCTACAACAGGGTGGAAAGTGTAAAATTGGTAACGATATTATATCTGTAAAACGTCCTGATGAAGTTTATAGTTTAGTAAGATAAAAGGATTAGCCTATATCCTTAAACATACCTGGCAAATAAAAAAATAAAAGTACAATGCAATTAGAATTAGATTTTAACAAAGGAAAACACGTAGTAGTTAGCCTAAGTGGGGGGATGGACTCAAGCACGTTGTTGCTTAAGGCACTAAATGAGTATGAAACAGTAACAGCTTTATCATTTGACTATGGTCAAAAACATAGAGCCGAATTAAAAAGAGCTCAATCATTAGTAGATTATTTGAATGATAATTGTAGTGAAAATGATTGTTATAAAGGATGTAAAATAAATTATAAACAAATTAAACTTGATGGTTTAGTTGATCTATTAGATTCAGCTTTAGTTGAAGGTGGTGATGAGGTACCTGAAGGACATTACGAGCAAGATAATATGAAAGCAACAGTTGTACCTAACAGAAATAAAATCTTTGCTTCTATTACTCAAGCAGTTGCTTTATCTGTAGCAAATAAAACAGAAGAAAGAACAGATATTGCTTTAGGAATTCATGCAGGTGACCATGCAATTTATCCTGATTGTAGACAAGAATTTAGGGATGCAGATGATGCTGCTTTTAGAGAAGGTAATTGGGGAGCTGATATGGTAAGTTATTGGACACCTTATCTTGAAGGTGATAAATTTACTATTTTACAAGATGGAGAAATATTATGTGAAAAATTAGGTATTGATTTTGATGAAGTTTATAAAAGAACTATGACTTCTTACAAACCAATTAATATCCACTCAGGTGAAGGAGATAATTGGTATGCAGATTACAAATCAGCATCATCCGTAGAACGTATTGAAGCATTTATTGCTTTAGGTAGACCAGATCCTTCTCAATATGCAGATGAAACAGGTCCTGTTAGTTATGAAACAGCTAAAATTTATGTAGAACAAGTACTTTCAGAGTACGTAAAAGAACAATTAGTTAAATAATATGAGTGATAGACATACAGAAGCAATGAGAGGTACTTATTTTAGTAAGAAAAAACAAATACCAACCCACGATCTACAAACAGGTGAATTGAATCCTTATTATGAACAACTAACGGGTAAGAAAAATCCAATGGGTGATAGAGAAGACGCATACAGAGAGATGTATAAAAATAGCCTACAGTTAGGCGAATACAATAACAGCGGAAAGTTAAGAATGAGTAAAGATTTAATGAACTCGAGGTATGAATATTTTAAAGATATGCCGAATCAAAAATGGCATAAAATTATTTCATTTATCAAATCTGGTATTCGTATATTAGGCTATGCTGTTATCCCTTTTGATTTGGTTATTGCAACAGGAGTCCTTATATTGAGTGAAGTAGTAGGAATAGTAGAAGAATTAGTATAAAATAAATAATAAAATTATGAATAAATTAGTTTACATATCAAGTACATGGTGTAGTCCTTGTAAAATGTTTAGTCCTGTAATGGCTAAAGTAGCAGATTCCGGCATCCCAGTCCAAAAGTTAGATGCAGATAAAGACCAATCAGCAGTAATGCAGTATGGTGTAAGAAGTATCCCAACTGTAGTTAAAGTAGATGGAAATGGAAATATGATAGATAAATTTGTAGGAGTAAAAACACAACAAGAAGTAATAAATTTTTATAATGGGTAAATTTCAATCAAGTAAAGTATTTGACGGGTTTTCAACAGTATTCCGTCAATGGAGAGCAGAGACAACTCACTGTAGATTTGTACACGGTTATGGTATTTCATTTAAAGTCTACTTTGAAGGTGAATTAGATGATCGTAATTGGGTTTGGGATTTTGGAGGTATGAAACGTGCTAAAACTCTAATTGATGGTATGCAACCTAAAGAATATTTCAACTATATGTTTGATCACACTATGATTGTTGCCGAAGATGATCCATGTTTGAAAGCATTTAAAGAAATGGATAATGCTGGAGTTGCCCAAGTTAGAGTTATACCAGCTACAGGAGCAGAGAAATTTGCTGAATTTATATTTAATAAGGTTAATCCTTTCGTATTAGAAGAAACAGAAGGGCGAGTTAGAGTTACTAAGGTAAAGTTTATGGAGCATGGTAAAAATGCTGCGTATTATTTAGAAGATTAAATAAAAAATAGTTATGGCAATAAAAAGAATAGAAGATTACGACAAGACATAGAAGATAAAAAATATCAAATTATAGAAGAATATAATAAAGGTACTGGCCCACACAATTTGGGTAAAAAATATGAATGTCATCCCGATGTTATTAAAAGAATATTAAAAGAGGGAAACATAACACTTAGAACAAAATCCGAATCACAGAAATGTAGAAAGGGAGAAATTCGAAGAAAAGACCTATATGCTAGGCTTAGTGAAATAGAGTTATTATATTTACAGGGTAAGAATTACACACAACTAGGGAAAATATTTAATACTAGTGACGTGCAAATTAAAAATTTATTAACAAAGGTGAAACAACCACATTAAAAAATTATGGAACATAAAAAATTAAAGCGTGTTGAAGATTACGATAAAGTTCTTCCAATTGTTGAGGTTTATACAGCAGTCCAATCAGAGGGATCCAGAGCAGGGTACCCAACAGTAGTAATCAGAACCACAGGATGCACACATCGTTGTTTTTTCCGTGAAGGTGGATGGTGTGATTCTTTTTATACATCAATCCACCCCGAAAAGGGACAATATAATTTTAATGACATTATTAAAGCTTATGAGGATAACCCCCATATTAAAGAGATGATGTTAACTGGAGGTTCACCAACAATGCATGGGGCCTTAGTAAATGAATTAACACATTTTGCAAATGAAAAAGGTATTTTTATTACTATCGAGACAGAGGGATCTCATTTTCTTGAAACTGACTATCCTATTAATTTGCTCTCAATTTCTCCTAAATTCTCGAATTCAGTCCCTGTTGTCGGGGTTGAAACCCCTCAAGGTGGAATCACGGACGAAAGAATGGTAAAAACCCACAATAGGCTTAGACTTAATTATGATGCTATATCAAAGTCAATAGCATACCACTCTGATTACCATTTAAAACCTGTATGGGATGGTAAAGATGAAGGTACTTTAGAAGAAATTTTAAATTGTATTAAATTATTAGATGTTCCTGAGGATAAAGTATGGTTTATGCCTGCTGGAGATTCTAGAGAATCATTATTTAAATCATACCCTGTACTATTTGATTGGGTTAGAGATAATGGTTATAGAATGACTTGGCGCCCACATATTATTGCATTTGAGGATCAAAGGGAAGTATAAAATAAAAATTATATGAAAGAATTAATTACAGCTAAAGATATTGAAATTCAAACCAAAATAATTGGTAAACGAATTGCGGATGACCATAAAGGAGATAAAACCCCCGTTATAATGGTAGGTTTACTTAACGGTTGTTTTGCGTTTTACAGCGATTTAGTTCGTGCTATACCGATTGCGGTGGAATGTGATTTTATGCGCGTTAAATCGTATACAAAGCGCAAACAAGGCGATATACAAATCACTAAAGACTTAGAAACAGCTATAAAAGGTAAACATGTTTATATTGTAGATGATATTTACGATACTGGAAATACAATGGCTGCTGTTGTAGAATATTTAGAAGTAAAACACCCAGCTTCAATTTC
>Ga0206130_10004526_pt1 | contig 17121 bp, 16 predicted proteins | sample Helgoland_Spring_9_FD_148637 | JGI IMG/M metagenome (GOLD analysis project Ga0206130, IMG submission 148637) | Pelagic subsurface seawater microbial communities from Kabeltonne, Helgoland, North Sea - Helgoland_Spring_Bloom_20160512_1 | ecosystem: Environmental > Aquatic > Marine > Epipelagic ... | reverse complement strand
CATCATCATTTCTTCTTCCTCGTCATCTTGTTCTTGGTTATTCGTATTTTTGCTTTCATTATCACTTTCATACATGTCATCTAAACTGATATCATCATCATCATCATCAGTAGCAGCAACATCAACATCAACATCATCGTCATCATCAACAGCAGCAGCATCAACTTCTTCATTTTTTTTGCCATCATCTTCTGGGATTGCATCTGCGTCAGGTATTTTTACTGTAAAAGCCTTATCTGTCTTTGATTCTGCAATTTCAAGTTCATCATCTTCTTCTTTTTCCTGTACATAATCTGATAATTCGTCATCTTCTTCAGAAACGTCCTCACTTGCGTGTGACCATAAATCATCTGCTAATACTATGTTTTCAGTTTCATTTTCATTTTCTTTTGGAATTTCAGTTTCATAAGTTTTAGGGAGTTCATCATTATACTTTGTGTGTTGTAAAAACTCTTTGTCTTGTATTGGTTCTACAATCTTACAAATTTTCTTCATGTCTCCATTTGGATGCATAATTAAACGAATAACGGAATCGATTAGTACAGGTACAGTTGTCAAATATGAGACATTATGGATGAACTTTACTGTAAAAACATAGTCATAAGAGAAGACATTATCACGTACGATTGAGACAGTAAAACCTCCATTTTTACTATTACTTTTATCCTGATTAGTGTATCTTCCAGGGATGATACGTTGTCCTTCTCTGTCTTGGTACTGTGTTAAAATGAGTTCAGGGTCTTGATTTGGGAATTTATTTAGTATTGCAGATTTCAATGCAGACCTGGACACCACCTTACCTTCATTTTGTCTCAATAAATTAGCAATAAATTCTTCTTCAGTAGATAATTTTTCAAAGTCTTCAACACGTGTATAAATTAATTCTACTCCAACTGTTTTATCTTTTTTTGCTTTTTCAAGTTTGTAAAAGAATATACTTGATAGACAACTCATATATGATTCTATGTCCAATTTCTTGCCAATATTTACTGTGCACTTGTGATGTATATATACGGTCTGTAAATAACTATCTTTCAAACTGACTATTTTTTGTATTTTGAAACCCATAGGAACAATTATATTGTTCATAGCATCAAAAGCATATTGTAATACATTTTGCAACCATACTTCGATTTTGTCGCGTTGTACTGGATTAATTAAATGACCTTCAATATGAATATTTCCATTTTCTTCAAAACAAACTCTCAAGAAGTCGTTAATTGAATCAGCCGTTTTCTTTGTGTCATACTGTACATATAAAACGATTTGATTATTTCGGCTATATGTTTTTAATGTTTTAATGGACATTTTCTTTTTCAAAAGGGGTGTCATTGATGGAATTTGTAATCCAGATTCGGTAGTACCTTCGCAGTATAATCTGTACATACTATCGTGTCTGGAAGTTGAACTATAATGGATAATAGGTATATGTGCGGTTGCGTGCATTTGTTTAAAGACAGTGTTTACAGGCATAGCTTTGAATTCGTATGGATGTTTGATAAAGTAAAAATCGGAAATTCCGTGTTGGTCATCAACGTATGTGATATTACTCTGTGGATTGTGCTGTAAATTATACAATGCGTTAATGTTGTCTTGATATGTTAGTAATTTCTGATTCGTACATTGTTGTCTCATTTTATTAAGAAATTCTGGTTTGTCTTGCAATTCAAAAGCTTCGAATGATTTTTGTGGTAGTTTTGGATAATAAATTTCTCTGACAAGTTCTTGAGAAATATCATTATCAGCAGAATATGTGAAAACATTTTTTGCGAGACATAATGTTATGGTTTGTAGATAAGGCATTCCTGAACTAAATAGTAATTCACTGTCTCGAGACACTTTTACTTTACGGTTTTTTAGATATCCAGACGCCACGAAGTGTTTATTTAAGTTGTACGGATTAACGCAGAATGACGAATCTTTGTCTCGAAGTATAGGTGGTGTAGGAAACATAAATTTAACTCCTAATGGTATTTTTTCCATTTTTTTGGTTTCTGAAAACCAAGTCATTTCTTCGATGTTTTCATATAATAATTCTTCTGTAGGCGGCGAATTGTCAAGTTCACTTGTTTTTAAAATACTTATTTTTTCTAATTCTGATTTATTGTTACAGTAATTCGCCAATAGAGACAATAACGTATGTTTGTACAGTGGTTTTCTTTCATCATTTGTAACTTCTTTATACCAAGGTAATAGTTGGTATGATGTCTCGATTACGTGAAATAAATACATTTCTTCATAAGAAAATTCTTCTATAATCTTTTTGTTTGAGGAGAATAATGCTGACCATATTTTATATTTTATTTCTTGTACAGTATCATCCAAATGTATACGTGTTGGAATTAAATGAAAGTGAGGACGCGGTGTCATATTATTATACGTTTCCCATTCTTCTTTGCTAAAGAATTGTTCGTAGTTGTCGTCATTATTTTCATTACAGAATAGGAGTATATGTGCAGTATTACATTTTTCATCAAGTATACATACTTTTATTATGTCTTTGTTTTCCATAATATGTAAATTATTACTATTATATATTATGTATGTATGATATTTTTCGATTATATAACTCTTGTAGAATAATATAGTGTAATATAACTAAATTTGATAATGTCCTCACCGCTTATTTTCAACAAATCATTGGAAGAAATCGAAAAAATCATAGTGTCTCACTTGCCCATAAAACAAGACAAGAAAGTTGAGACAGGAGAGGTATTCACGCCGTTTCACTTGATTGTAGAAATGTTAGAAAAGTTACCCAAAAAGTTATGGAAAAACCCAAAATTGAAATGGTTAGACCCTGGTTCTGGCGTTGGTAACTTTTCGATGCTAGTATTTTACTATTTAGATAAAGGATTGACTTCATGGGAGAAAGATACTGTAAAACGACGTAATCATATTATTGAAAATATGATTTACATGGTGGAATTAACCAAATCGAATGTCACGATTACAAAGAAAATATTTGGAAATAAAGTGAATGTATGCAACTGTGATTTTTTGCTGAACATTAAAGAATGGACTTCTCAGTTTGGAACAGTTATGTACGATATAACTTTAGGAAATCCACCGTACAATCAAAATGGGATGAAGGGTAAAGGTAGAAGTGACCCTGGTTCAACGGGTATATGGAATAAGTTCGTAAAAGTTTCTTTACAGCATACAAAAAAAGATGGTCATTGTTTATTTTTCACTCCAAATAGTTGGACAGAATTGAAATCTGGGTTATCAAAGAAAATTATTGAAAATCAAATTGTTTTGATTAAGAATTTCGATGTTGTAAATGCGTATAAATTATTTGAAAAGAAAGCGGGGTCGTTGCCGTTATGTTATTACTTGCTTCGAAAAGGTTCTCCAAGTGAAAAAACACTTCTTCATGATAGTTATTTGAATGATTTTGTACAGTTTGATGTAAATAAATATCGGTTTATTCCCAACAAGAATATACATCTCATTGAAAAAATACTGCAAAAAACAAATAGTACATTAAAAGATTATTATGTATTTACACCACCAAAACAGAAAAGTAATAAAAACATATTTTTTGATTCATATTCTAAAGAACATCCATATCCGTTAGTGAACTATGTGCATAAAAAACTGTACATAAGTTATTCGAAAACTCCTTCTAAATTACAAAATGGACGCCCAAAATTAATTTTTCCGAATTATTCAATGGGTTATCCTTTACTGGACAAAGATGGCGTTATGGATGTGGGTGGTCGGTCTTCGTATGCGATTTATATACCAGACAACAACATTGAGAAGTTACAAGGAATCCAGAGATTTTTCTTTACAAATTTAGCATTTACATTAATAAATTCCTTGAAAACAGCACAAAAGTTCTTAAGTACGCGTACATTTTCTTTGTTTCCAGATGTATCGAAATCAAGTAGTGTTCCGTTAACCGAGTCGGGTCTCATAAAGTATTTTAATCTAAAGCCCACAGAAATAAACGCAATAAATCAACAAATAAATAAGGGAGAAGGAAATGTTACAGAAACGAGAAAAGAAGAACTAATGAATTTTTCACTAAAAGAATATTTAACCGATGAACAAATAAAATTTATCAAACAAAAAGTGAAAAAGTAGTTTACTTTTTCATTCGTACATTCATATACCGTACAATAGAATTGGCGTGTACAGTTCCAGCCTCTTTAAAGTTGCCTCCTAAATAAATCGATTTGTCGTCCATAGCCATTGATTTACATGGACCATCTAATCCAATTTTACTGTCAGTCTCATTTTTCGGATTAAAGAAGTTATCTAAAGGAACCCACTCTTTTTTTATAGTATCGTATTTTACTATATGATTCACCACGGCTGCATCTTTTAAATCATTATAATAGTTCTCTGAAATTACTTTTTTGAATGATCCTCCTACATACAAACAGCTGTCTTGTCTACTGTACATCATAGTCTGACAAACTCCGTTTACGCCTCCACTCATACTTGACCATTCGCGACTTTCGAGGTCAAATGATGCAACGTGGTGTGCATCAATACGATTTTCAATATACCCAACACTTTGGAATGTACCACCAACATATAATGTTTTACGGTTCGGATGTAAACATAGACAATTACAATGTCCTTGTAAACCACCAGATAACTCACTCCATTCGCCATTATCCAAATTGACCGATGCAACATAATAGATGATATATTCACCTACTTCATTGAATATACCTCCTAAAAATAATTCTTGTACTTCTTCGTCTAACACCATTGACCTACAAGGACCATTCAGTTCGTGTTCTGATAGTGCAGACCACACTTTATTTACAGTATCGTACACACCTACATAAGGAATATCTTTGTCTCCTATTTTAGTAAATGTTCCACCAGCGTATAATTTCTTATTTACAGGATTATAGCACAGTACACAACATTCCGAATTTAATCCTTCGTCTAATGATTCCCACTCGTTTGTCAAAAGGTTATATGAAACAATATTATTTGCAATAATTCCATCAGAAGAAGTTACTTTGGAGTCTGATTCAACTGCACCTGCTTCAGAGAAAAGTCCACCAATATATAATATTTGATTTTCGATATCCATACATAAACAGACACCTAGGTTATTAATGCCATTGCCAACATTACTCCATTCTTTTTGTTGAATATCGTAAGAAGCTACATTTTTAGCGGGAACATCGTCAATACATTGGAATAATCCTGTAATATACAATTTTTGTGTTACTGGGTCCACGTACATATCCATCACAGTATCTGAGACACCTTTACCGAATGGAATCCATCGTTTGTCAGTTAAATTACGCAATGCATTTGTTTGATATGCAAAACCACCAGAAGAACCTCCTGACTCAGAATAGTTATAGACATCACCCATGTTACCCATTTCAGAAGGTTTGTTCGGATTTTTTCGTTGGTCCATTATATTTTTCTGTAATGGATTTCCTGCTAGTTTTTCTCTTGGTTTAATTTCTAATTTTGTAATATTCATTCCTAAATCGATGTCTTCTGCACAAAATTCAACGTCTTTTTCTGGTTCATAAATGTTTTCATACTGTACAGAATGTGAAGACACACTACCATTTTGAGATATTATTTCATCCTTTTCCATTTGTTCATTCAATACGCGTTCTACTATTTTTTCGATTTGCATTTCAAAAATCGATTTTTCATCTTCTTCGGACTTTGACAGAAGTGTGTCCCAATGTAGTTTTACAGTTCTCTCGACATCATCTGTACTCAATACATCGACTTTAGGAGTATGTTTCTGTACAATTTCTGTACATTTATCTAATATTTCTTGTTTGATTTGTTGCACGTGTTGTTGAACTGATGATATTTTTGTCTCAAATTCTTTTTTCAATTCATCGGTGCCTTTTTGAAATTTTGTCATATGTTGGTTGATATCATTTTCCTGCTGTTGTTTAAAATTAGTTATCTCTGTTTTTAATTCTTTATCATCATATTTGGGAATTTTCTGTACAATTGAGACAACTTCCTTTTGAATGTCTCGTTTTGCGTTATTGATCGATTCGTTTACTCGTTTCAATATATCTACTTCTTTTTTTTCCTGGATCTCTCGTTTTGCATTATTGATTGATTCGTTTACTCGTTTCAAGATGTCGGATTCTTTTTTATCTTGAATATTTTTTACAATATCTGCAATTCGTTTTTCATCAATAATCACATTATTTTGTATAGGTTTAGATACTGGTGTGGCAACCACTTTCTTCTTTGTTGTTTTCACATATTTTTCAATAATATATTTGAATTTTTTCGTATTGATGACAGAATAAGGTTCTTGTACAGTTTTTAGATAGACATTGATTACATCTTTTACTAATTGTTCTGTAACCTGTATAATAGATGTCTCTTTCATTTGTCTCAATAACGTTTCTAGAGACTCAACTACTCTTGATTCTACAATACGTAATGCAGGTGGTAATTTTACAATTGGGTCTTTCGTTAGAGGTAATTCAATAGGTGGTGTAATTTCTGCGGACAGAACACCTATTTTTGTACTAGGATTGAACGAAAATAAAATGGATGTTTTTTTATTGGATACTGTATAATGATTATTACTATTTCCTTTCAATGATTCCAATGTCGTTCTTTTGATGACATTTCTTTTTTGTGTAAAATTCATCATTATATAACTAAACTAATCCTAAAAAGGGTTATATAATGAAAGGACATAATATATGAAATTGCAGTAAAGATTTGAGACAATCGTATTTACATGTCATAATATGGATTGTCTTTAATTTTCATAGAGCAGTATTCTTTGGGGGATTCCTTATAATTCCTTGGTTCATGAATTCCAGCTTCTTTTGCATTTTCCAGTAAAAACTTGAAATTTTCCCAAAATTCGGATTTATGTCCGATTGATTTGGTACCAACGTGTGCAAGTTCGTGTATAGCTACAAAAGTTAAGGTATGTTCATCAATCAAATTATCCTCATTTTTGTTTTTCTTGGGGTTCAAACAGAACGCAATTTTGGCACCTTTATTTTCACTGTATGCAGTATATGCACTTGTAGGTAATGTTTCCATTACCTTTTGTGGGTTAAACCCTTTTACTAATCGCTGAACATCTTCTCTATCAGGATGTTTTTGTCCGACATATTCCACTAATTTTTTACAGTTTACTGTAACCCGTGCTAGCAAATCTGCTGCGTCGTTTACCTTTTTTCTATCCCGTACACAATATGTATTTCCATCGACATTTGAGACAACACATTTCAGGTCTAGTGCGTCTCGGTCTACATAGTACATATACAGACATATGGCAATAATGAAAATGATAACTATGTAAAATAACGAATCTTGTGTTAACCAAGATAGCATATTCACTCGTATATATATTGTACGATATATTGTCTCATCGTTATACCCTAAACCCTAAACCCTAAACCCTATTCTACGAACCGTCTCGTGTGAAGGTGGTGATTTTCCTGTAATAGAAATAATAACATTTGACTGTACAAAATATTTGTGAAAATATTGTCTCAACTCTTCATTTGTAATTTGAGAAAATAATTGGTCGAACATTTCATTGTACGGTGTTATCACGTGATTCTTGGAATTCATATTTCTATATTGTTGTGCAAATAATTCGTGTGCATTATACTCTGCGAGACAACTTACTTCTCTTGATTTCATTTCAAAAAACCTTTTCAAATGTTCTTTTCCCTTTTTGAGTTCTTCATCTGTAAAACCGTTTTCTACTAAATCTTTGAATATTCGAAAAATAATTGAGACAACTCCTTTCTTTAGGCGAATCACATTTTTATTTACAGTATGCACATTGATAGAAAAGTATCCTTGTGTTGTCTCGAATTCAGTTTCTGCAAAAAAACGATATGCTAGTCCTTCTTTTGCTCTAAGTATCCGAAACAATCTACCATTTAGCATATTAAGTATTCGTTTCGTAAATTCAAAAATAACTTTTCCTTTTTCATCCGTAAACCCACATATAGGGAACCCGACCATAATGTACGAATTATGTGTATTTTCTATGTTTGGATGATACCCTCTTTGAGACAAAGATGTATTTCTGGTGATTGTCTCCTTTTTATTTTCCATTAATGTTTTTTGTCCTTTTGTAAATGCACTTTTTGTAATGTAATCGTGTACTGTAGATAATGATATACTTGAGACAACACTCATAATTATTCGACTTGGCTTGTAAACCGATTTATAAAACTTGTGCAATTCTTGTACAGTATAATGAAACCTTTTTGAATTTGATGTATCTACTAAATCCTTATAAATTCCTGAAAAAACTAATTTACTGAAGGATGCATAAGCGACATTTTGAATCGTATTCAAATCATGAACATTTTCTTCATCGACCACATTTCTTTCTAGATCTATTGTTTCTTTATCGAAACGAGACTGTAAAAGAATATATCCTAACATCTCAATACATTTAGGCAAAAAAGTGGTGAGACATTCTATTTTGAAAATAGTAAATTGTTTTACAGTATGTGCATTAAATTGTACACCCATTGAATCAAAATGCTGTAAAATAGACGATGATGATTGTTTCCCAGACTTTGTCATGAACAATAAGTGTTCTACAATATGTGCCATTCCATTTTTATCATCTGGTTCAAAAATAGAACCAGCTTCACATAACATATAAATCATTGATTTGTTATGAGTTGTCTCCAATTGCTGTACAATATACTGAAACCCATTTGAAAAACGATGTGTTTGAATAGCCATCATATAACATACTGTACAATAGTTATGCCTTCTAAAATATTTGTTTCTATTTAAGAGCCAAATATTTTGGTTTATGTTATGAAAAATTAACCAGAAGCACATCCAACTTCAAGAGGTTGACGAAGGAGGTCAGGTTCATATGTACTGTTGTTCCATGGTCCTACCTCTGTCTTAGCGATAACAGGGTCAGACCTCAATTGAAGATTCGCGTTCTTCATACTTTGTCCAATTGTGTCTAAACCAATGTGGTATCCAGCCTGTAGAAGATCAGGTAGTTCAGGGCGGTTGTTATCAATTGGATTCAAAGAAGACCATTCACTGTTTGCGTCTTTCGGAAGCAAATCACTTGGGTTAGCAATGGGTTGTGCAACATATCCACTGGCAGCATCTGTGCAGGTATTCTTCTTAAATACATCACTTGGATGAGGAAGTTCAACTGCAGGAGGAGCACCTGATTCCATGTTTTCTACAATGTTCTTTGCAACTTCGTCTTTCTCCTTTGAAACCATACCATCTCTTACAGTAGTCTTACCTGTAGAGTACCATAGCAAAAACATACCCAAAAGAACAAATACAGCTAAAATCATAACACGTTCTTTGCTAAAAAACTTTTGAATTCCTGATGTAAATCCTGAAAGTTTCATTTTATATTCGTACAATATGTATATAAACCGTGTATAAAATTATTTTACTTCCATATATCCGTTTTTCCGACTGAACTCTACTGTACAAAATATCAATTAAGATTCGATTTGTTCTAATTCCTTTTCTTGTTCATCCATTTCTTTTTCTTCGTCGTCATCTAAATCAAGATAATAGACATTCTTGATTCTCTTTGCTTCTAAATATGCAGCAATCGCGAAATCTTTCGCAATCTTTGCTTTTCTTTTCGCTTCTCTGTACATTTCGTAATATTTCTCGTTATGTGTTTTTAGTTTGACAACTTCTTCCGATTCTGAAATTGTTTCTAAAGGAATATCCACTTCACAAAATTCCGATTCATCAGTTGTCGCTAAAGTTTCTTGAGGAAGTTCTTCAAGAAGGACTTCTTCTGGTTCTACAGGAGTATTTACTAAAGGTTCTACCTCTTCCACAACTGAGACATCTTCATCTTCAGGAACATCTTCTACTTTAACATTTACAGGTATAATTGGCGGTGGTGTTGAGATAGGTTCGGTCGTCTTTTTCTTAAAAACACAAGTCTCAAATAAGTCTACAGGATTCAGTACCATCATCTGTTTCACCTCAATATCCAATTGGAAACTTCTTGAAGAGCATTTGATTCCTTGAAATTCTAATATAGTAATCACTGGTGTGTTTTCTTGAATACTGCTAGGCAATACGTCTTCCTCTTGTTCATTGTAAATTTTCAATCCACATTTTCCTAAACGAACTGGAATATTTACACGCATTGTGTACAGTTTCCCCGATTTATACAATTTCATAGTTGGACTAAATGAATTCTCAATATCGTGTTTTTCTAAAGTAGACTCAAACCACTTGTCTCGATTTTCATAAATTCGGTCTTGACATATTGTTTCAAATTGGTCAATCCACTCGATAAATGTCTCATCGTCGTGACAAAATATTAAATCACAGTACATACGTTTACCTGCTTTTACAATTCCTGTTTTAATTTTGCATTTTGGTGGCTGTAAATACAATGGTTTTTGTTGTCCATTTGAAAAACATCTAATAAAATGATTTCCACCAGGGACAGGTACAGGAGACACAAACGACAGTTTGTCGAATGGAAAATCTGCATTTGGTTCTTGAATATTGTCCATTTTAGTTTCTAAACACTATAAATATTTATTTTACAATAATGCAACTGTACGAACGAATGCGTTCAAATTCCACGTAACATTTTACACTTACTAGTTAAAGTTAATACGAAAAGTATGTTATGGGAAACCTGTCAAGATTATTTTAGGAGTAAAAATGGTCAAGCAGAAATTAAACAAAATATTTTAGAACCAATTGGCGCAATCCTGTACAATGAAATGTACTTCTATGTATGGTTAATTTGTCTTTATCACGTGTTTTTGATTATCATTGTTGTAGCAAATTTAATACTGTTATTGAGACTTTTACAGTACACATCTACTACATCTTTAATCTATAAAACATAGAAAAAATTGAAGCATATTCAACACCAGAATCTGTACAAATACTACTTGCTTAAGAAGCATATACGATAAAATGAACTCAAACGATCAAACTATGATTCCCACCACCATTGTCACTGACACTCCCACCACCATTGTCACTGACACTCCCACCACCATTGTCACTGACACTCCCTCCACCATTGTCACTGACACTCCCTCCACCATTGTCACTAATATAGAGACACAGACACAAACATCTTCTCGGAAAATATCTAAAAAACATCAAGCTGTTATCGACCTATTTCAACCTGACACAAGTGGATGTTCTCAATGGATTTCTCGCGAAACTATAGATAATGACAAAGAACTACACTTAAGTAATAACGGAGCAGCGAGACACGGAGTCTTCTTTGGAGTTAACTATTATTTATGGGAAAAACAAGGTAAGTCAAAAATAGAGGCGCTTAGAACTATAGGAATAAATCAAAATGTATTATTTGGTCATGCACGTCCTATTCGTGGCGATATAGATAAGCATCATAAGGCAATTGGTTGTGTTGTTTGTGGAAGTCATTCTGATCTAGTTACTGATCATAAGAACGATTTGTACAATGATTTAAGAGTGTTAGATTCGAACACACAAACAGTTGATGATTTCCAATGTCTTTGCAATCATTGTAATTTACAGAAGAGACAAATATCAAAAAAAACAAAAGAGTTAGGCAAGCGGGTCGGTGCCACTACAATCCCTTCACTTGCGATATTTGGAATCGACTTTACACAAGGAGATGAGTTATTTGTAGAGACTGATATCAACGCTATGGTAGGTACATATTGGTACGATCCAGTAGAATTTATGAGACATATCAGATTCCAATTAACCCAACATTAGTAATAGCACACATATACTGTAAAAATAAAAATCAATAAATAGAAAATCTGTACATTTGTATATATTTTTTATTTTTCCAAAATTTCCATCATTTTATTGTAATATTCTGTTGATAATTCACAGCCCTTACATTTACGGTTTGTATTGTTTGCGGCGATTGCAGTGGTTCCACTACCCAGAAAAGTATCTAGTACAGTATCCCCTTCATTTGAATGCTTTTTTATCAGTTCTTCAGTCAACGCCAAACTTTTCTGAGTGGGATGAAATCTATTTTTCCCGCCCTGTAAAGGGAAACTGTACATAGCATTATCATAACTACTATTAAAAGTTGGTTTTCCACCTTTGATTCCAAGTAATGCAATTTCGCGACAGTTTGTCAGGTAATTTACTTTTGAATTAAGTGGTTGAGGATTTGTTTTTATCCATTCAATGAAACGTATTTGTTTGAATTTATACTTTTCCATAAGTTCTTTTAATGGAGTTATTTTCCAGATATCGAAGAATATGATGAATGTGCCTCCTGTACGTAATTTCTTGTAATATTCCGATATAAATTCTTCTAGTACATCCATAGTAAATTGGCTATCCCATTCTCCATAATCAGTCTTTACACAATATTTTTTACCGTATATTGTACCATATTTCATATATTTTTCCTTGTTTTCATCATCAACGATATTATTTTCAGTTTTATATGTGTTCCATTCTTCTTCAGTTTTCACAAATTCAACTTGATTCTTTTCATTTTCTTTTACAGTATTGTAATGAGTGTTCATTCCTGAATCTCTTGAAATGATATAAGGTGGGTCCGTTAATATAAGGTCAATAGACGAGTTTGGTATGGTCTTTAGGTATGATAAGCCATCTGTATTCTGTAAATCCATTGTAGTCATGATTATTATTAATTTATAGTACTGTATTACGTCTATATAATTATTTCAATTTTCTTTGAATTGTAGGATTCCCCAATTGTGTAAGATACTGTACACACGAGTGCACATTTTCTCCTATGGTAGAAAAGTGTTTATAAGGGATATTTTTCTTTTTACAATATTTTCGTACCATAGGTGCAATTGTAGGATAATGACAATGAGACATACGTGGAAATAAATGATGTTCGATTTGATAATTTAAGCCTCCATTAATAAAACATAACCATTCACCACCAACATTTGATGATGTTGTCACCTGTCGTTTTAACACACTAGTAGAATCTGTACTGTAAAAATCACTATGATGTTGTGTACCTTCAAAGCAATGAGACAGTAGAAAGAAAAATGACAAGTAATATCCACCAACTACAAATGTGGGAATAATCTGTACATAATTTATCCACAACTCTTCAGAATTCGATACTAACAAAGGAATTATAATCCATCTACTGAGACAAATGGCGGTTACTGTTCTCTCAAAAGGCATATATTTTTGTACAACAATCGAAGAATAGTTCGTATAATTCCAATTATTGAATAAATTTCTTATAGATGACACACTATATGTGAACCCGAAAAACGCAAACAAGATAAAAACGTAAAACCCTTGAAAATACTGTACAAAATACCACGATTTACTTGGGTTTAGACGAAGTATAGGCGAGACACCTGCAATATCTGGGTCTTTTTGCATGTCATTACAAAAAATATGATGTTGTACGATATGTTGATGCATCCAATCAATTGAACTTCCACCGATCCAATTTTGAGACAAACCAAAAAGGCGATTTATAGAATAATATCGGGAAATCGCTCCGTGATTTGCATCGTGTTGTATATTCAGTCCAATAAGTGCAAATAGCCAACCCAATAAACCTGTATAATACCATTTATAATTTACAGTATAATGAATAAAGAATTCTAGTGAAAATGAGACAAGCAATAGTAGAAATGCCTTTGCATAATACCACGTTGGTGCAAAAGAATTATGTACAGACAGTACTTCAGACACTTCTTTGCATAGTTCTAAATAATCTGTACAAACAAGGTCATCATGCAATGTTTTTTCTCGATATTCGCGTACAGTTAATTTGTATACTTCTTTCAGTCGTTTGTGTGGAAATGCCTTACGATGATATGTCAAAAAGGCATCTGTTGCATCTTTTCCATTGAATAATTCTACAAACAAAGGTCCTCCTGGATGTATACTGGCTAACTCTGTAGTACTGTACAAATATTCATCTACTTGAATTTCATTCATAATACGTGAAAAGATAATTCTTAAATATATATAAGAAAGAGAGACTTTAGAAATAAATATGAATCGTACTACTGCATTCGTTCCTTCAAATCAAAATACCGTAACAACGACACCTACATTCTCTCAAACAGTTGGAAAATGGATAAAGTTTGATAATGAAATCCAAGAATTACAAGAAAAAATAAAAGAGTTACGAGACAAAAAGCAGAGTACAAGTAAAGAAATTATTGAGACACTAAGAGACAAAAATAAAGAACACATTGTTATGGATATACCTAATGGTACATTACGCGTACAGCAAAGAAAAGAGCATTCAGGATTAACATTTCAATATGTAGAAAAATGCTTAGAAACTCTAATACCAGACAAAGAACAAAGAGATTTTGTAATGCAATATTTGAAAGATAATAGAGAAATAAAAATGGTAAGCGAACTAAAGAGACAGGTGAAAAAATAAACTGTACACAAATATATATAGGACATTTGTGTACAGTATTTATATTACAAAATGACATTAGAACCACAATTTACAGAACAAAGTGGAGGTTATCGAATCAAAGATTTTATGACTTCTGATATGAAATCAAATGAAGGTCAAATGACAGGAGGTGCACCATATGAGAAAATGATATCTGATTCTTTGTGCATCCCTTTTGGACTCGTCAATCGATTCAATAATGTAGACGGAACAGAACATTATGGAGAAGTAATAGATTTATTTGAAGAAGGAGTTCCTGACATTTTCGAAGTTCCTGATATCCTTTTCGACCGATTTTTACAAAAGGTTTCCGTAAAAAGAATAAAGCCTTCCAATAGAGGTAGCAAAAAAAGGAAAAATCATTTATTTTCTAACAAGAAAACACAGCGTAAACGAAAATAATATTTAGTTATATTATATATTATGGGAAAAAGAAAAACCTGTAAAAAATTGTGCAAAAAAAGTTACATTAAGGAACATATTCGTCTTTTAAAAGCGAATGACCAAAATATACCTGATAAGAACACTAGAAAACTCATATACAAAGACTGTAAAAAAAGAATGTGTAATCCTGGTTGTAAAAATACTCTTTATAAAAACAAAAATATATCATTTCATCCAGATTATTCATCAGAAGATATACTTCATTTGAAACGTAATGGTGCATTATCTTGGTGTGCACAAAAAAACATCGGAAAAAACCAATTCAACGTTCGTAATATTATTCGAAAATCATCGAAATCTAGTAATAAAAAAGGTGGTACTCGGAAAAAAACACGTAAATAATAATATCTAACAATTCAAAATCATATTGTAAAAATAATTCGAATATATTTACAATATATAATCTTAGATTTACTGTACTTAAATTATTTTTCACTGGTAAATGAATAATGACGGAACAAATATTACTGCTCAAGAACCAAATACTCGTATAAGACGGTGTACTTTATGCAGGCAACCAAATCATAATGTACGCACCTGTCCACAAATTGATGTATTAGACCAAGACCATTTAGATAGGTTTATCCGTTTCCTATTGAATAATGAAATTTTTTCAAAAGAAGAAGCAACGAGATATCGCTTTCAAGACCTGTACAATAGAAGTATTGTAGAATTACGGTGTTTGGCAAAGAAACACAATTTAAGGATCGAAATAATGGACAAACGAGACATTTATAGAGGATTGAAGTCTATTTATATTGAAGCCGCATTAAGAGAAATAGACGTGTTTCTTTTACAAAGAAGTACCAGGTATTACAATGACTTATATCGTACAATATCATTTATTGAAAGGATTATACAACATTCAGATAATACGATAGATTTGAGACAACTGCCTTTTACACGATATATTAATGAAGTGTCCAATATCAGATTCTTTGTAGAAGAAAGAGACTCAACTGAACCGTGGACATCTTATGACTGCCCTATCTGTTTTGAATCTGTCGATACTGTAAATAATAATGTACAGTTCAATTGTGGACATTCCAATTGTTTTGGATGTTTCACGAAATACATTGATACTGTAAAAGAAAAATTATTAAAATTGGATGAACCATATGAACAATGTATTCCAAAATGCCCATTGTGTCGTGCAACTATACATACGTTGTGTGGAGATATTGACACATTACAACAAATCGCTACATAAAAAAAGAGGTGGTATCCTCCCTTTTTATTTACAATATTTACATTATATTTACAGTACAGTAGAGTTATATCTATTCTCTATTTTTTACAAATGGTGAACAAGGATGGCAAATCGAAACGTGTGCATGGATATTTCTACCTGTATATGCACCATTGCACGTAACGCATATGTTCTTGTCTTCGCGCATCACTTTGTCGTGTGTATGAATGTCCTTCATATGATATCTGACATAGTGTTTTTTAGCGTCAATCTTCATTTTGAATACCTCATTACAATCTGGATATTCACAAGCAATAGTTGCTGCTCTGTGATGTCTTTGTATATGCTGTGTCAATCCAGTACTGTGACAGAATGCAGCATCACATTCATTACATTTATGTGTTTTATTGTTTTCTACGTGATTCTTCGAATAGTGCATACTCATAGTAGAACTATTTTTTGCTGTATAGTTACAGTCAGGACACATAAACTTACCTTCCGCATTTCTTTCGTATTTTCTACTTTGATTATTTGTTTTCCTCTTTATTGTAGAATCTACAGTAGTATTTTGTACTTTAAGCAAAGCCATAGCTTCACATAGAAGGTTCAACCCGTAATTTTCTTTGTTGATGATAGTGCACATATTGAAATTGTTATTTGAGTATTATTAGGCCTGATAAGGCTAGTGTGTGAGACAAGGATGATAGAAATGAACTATATCAATTTTTTCCTTTTTTAAGAGAAAAAATTGATTGAAACATTTCCACAGATTCTTGTCTCACATATTCAGAAGTATTACTTCTAGCTCTCAATAAAATCATAACTTTTAAAACACCAACCTCATATCCTTATCTCTTAACACAATGGCATCTACCACTATTACAGTAAACCAAGAATGGAAGAACAGTTTCTTCATTCCTCGTATTGACTTTTCAATTACGAAGGCACAAGTAAAATATTATTTTGAGACAATTGTCTCTGTAGGTACAGTTTCACGGGTAGACTTTGTATCTTTTAACAATGAAAATGGAGTAGGAAGACGCGCATTCGTACACTTTGACGAATATGTAGACGCCGAAATAAAAACAACGATTCAAGCAAGCGGATC
>Ga0206130_10004525_pt1 | contig 17122 bp, 15 predicted proteins | sample Helgoland_Spring_9_FD_148637 | JGI IMG/M metagenome (GOLD analysis project Ga0206130, IMG submission 148637) | Pelagic subsurface seawater microbial communities from Kabeltonne, Helgoland, North Sea - Helgoland_Spring_Bloom_20160512_1 | ecosystem: Environmental > Aquatic > Marine > Epipelagic ... | reverse complement strand
CAGTCGTATTACATGCAGTATTGAATTGCTGTCTGAAAGCATTCAATCTGAACACTAGGAAGGTATCCGTTACGGCGCCATTAAAATCTGTGATGGTGCGGTTGATGGATTCAGTAGCACCATTGGTACCGGAAGTACCGTATCCTAACGCAGCCTCTTTCGTACTCTCACTGACCAATTCCAAATAAGTGCCTATGTCATCCGGTGCAGACCCACCGAATCCCCCGGAGGTCTCAACGGTATACTCTAGTCGCACGGAGGAGATCCAATGTCCCGTTGGGATGGAAATCCCTACCGTATCGGCACAGGAACTTTGCGAATTAATATTTACAGGAGCGACTACTTGAACACCAATATCACCAGAAGTGTACAGTGTGGAGTCGGAAGAAATCTGGGCTTTTAAGCCTACGGAACCAGTAATTAGGAGTAAACCGGTCAGGAAAAAATTCTTCATCAAGAAAAATATAATTGTTTTTTAACAGGGTATTAAGATACTGCATCTCTTTTTCTTAGAGCGCTTCTTTAACTCAAGGTTTAGTTGCTTTTACACATTTATTTATAAGTCTTTATTGAAATCTGATTTCAAATACGCCTTATAATTGGCAATGCTCTGCTTCATATCCTTCCTCAACAAGAAGATTCCCAACAGATTTGGCAGTGTCATTAAGGCTATGGCAATGCCCGCAAATGTCCAAACAATAGTGGTATCGATAATTGCAGCTAGAAAGAATCCAATAACGTACAAAACGCGGTAGTAATTCACATACTTTACCCCGAACAAATACGTTACGCTACGTCCACCATAATAGCTCCATGAAATGGCTGTGGAAAATGCAAAAAGTAAAAGCCCTATGGCCACTATATACTGACCGTAATCCCCAAACAATCCTTTGTTAAAGGCAATTGCCGTTAAGGGTGCGCTATGCACCAACGACTTTCCTGTAAAGGTTAGCCCTGCCGTTTCTTGCAATCGGCCCTTCTGCACCATTAGAACTCCAGAATACGGTCCTTCGCTGCTAGAAACTACTACCTCTTCAGCAATGGAACGCGCATGGAGTACAGTTGCTTCAGACTTAATCTTACCTTCCTTAACAGCTAATTCTCCTTGAAACGGAATCAATGTTTGACTATTTAACCACGCCTGGTTATTAAAGTGATTGAACAATCGACCTCCATCGACTTCTTCAGAGAGTCCACCCTCCATAATTTCGAGATCTGCAAAGCTAAAATCGTTCAGATGCTTTTCATTCCAAACTCCTGAGCTTAAAAGTGTTAAACCCGTAATAGAGCAAATAATAATGGTATCAATAAACGGCTCTAAAATGGCCACCATACCTTCACTTACCGGGTGTTCCGCTTTCGCGGCAGCGTGCGCTATAGGGGCAGAACCTTGTCCGGCTTCATTTGAGAAAAGGCCACGATTCACACCTCTATTAAATGCGTACGCTATGGTTGCACCAAGGAACCCACCTGCAGCGGATGAACCAGTGAACACGTCCGCAAAAATGCTAATAAATGAGGGAACAATATTTTCATAATTCGTTAGAATCACCGACAAAGCACCAACCAAATAAATAAGTGCCATTACGGGAACCAATTTTTCTGTAACCGCTGCGATACGCTTAATTCCTCCTAGGATAATTAGTCCAAGTAGTACGGAAAGCACTGCACCCGTTACAATCTCTTCTATACCAAAGGTCGCTTTCAATGAGGCAGCAATGCTATTCACTTGCGGCATATTACCCGTTCCAAACGAACTGATAATGGCTGCAACAGCAAAAAGTGTTGCCATCCATTTCATTCCGAGCTTGTTCTTCATGTAATACATTGGGCCACCAGAAGCAGTACCATCTTCAGCAAATTCTCGGTATTTATGACTTAACGTCACTTCTACAAATTTTGTGGTCATCCCAAGGGCAGCCGTGACTAACATCCAGAACAATGCCGCTGGACCGCCTAGGTGAATGGCAAAAGCTACACCCGCTATATTTCCAGTTCCGACCGTTCCTGATAAAGCTGTAGTTAAAGACTGAAAATGAGACGTATCTCCTTTTGCGCCATCTTTATCAAACTTTCCACGCACAACCGCCACAGCATGACCGAAGTAGCGTATTTGAGGAAATCCTAGGTAAAGTGTGAAAAAGATACCTGAACCAAGCAAGGCAAAAACGAACCAGCTTGAACCGCCGATGTATCCGTCAATGGTCGCAAGAAAATCATTGATTTGGACTAAATCCATAGTAGGGAGATTTCATTAGTGTTAAGTGGCGTGAATATAATAAAAAAGCCCCCGCACCTTGCGGTACGGGGGCCTGTTACATCCTTTAATTCTTGACGGTTATTTCACCTCCTCAAAATCAACATCAGTGACATCATCTGCTGCACCAGCATCACCGCTAGCACCACCGTCAGGTCCTTGATCCCCACCTTGTTCTTGCTGCATGGCAGCTTGAATTTCAGCAGAAGCCGCCTGTAAGGCGCCATTCAATTTCTCTTGAGCCGCATCACATGCCGCAACATCTTTTGCTGCGTGTGCCGCTTTCAGTTCAGTTAGCGCAGCATCAATAGGACCTTTTTTATCTTCCGGTAATTTACCGTCTAGATCCTTCATTTGTTTCTCAACCTGGAACACCATGCTATCCGCAGCGTTGAGCTTATCAATATCCTCTTTCGCTTTCTTATCTGCGTCTGCATTCGCTTCTGCTTCTTGCTTCATGCGATCAATTTCCTCTTGAGACAATCCCGAAGAAGCCTCAATGCGGATATTTTGCTCTTTACCTGTGTTTTTGTCCTTAGCACTTACGTTAAGAATTCCGTTCGAATCAATATCGAAGGTCACTTCGATTTGAGGAACACCGCGCTGTGCTGGTGGAATACCGTCTAAATGGAAACGACCGATCGTTTTATTGTCGCTGGCCATAGAACGCTCTCCTTGAAGAATATGAATCTCCACCGAAGGCTGGTTATCTGCAGCCGTTGAGAAGGTTTCAGATTTCTTTGTAGGAATGGTTGTATTTGCTTCGATGAGTTTCGTCATCACACCACCCATAGTTTCAATACCTAATGATAGTGGCGTAACATCTAATAGAAGAACGTCTTTCACATCACCTGCAAGAACACCACCCTGGATAGAAGCGCCAATAGCTACCACCTCATCAGGGTTTACACCTTTAGATGGCTCTTTACCGAAGAACGCTTTTACAGCATCTTGAATCGCCGGGATACGCGTTGTACCACCCACTAAAATTACTTCGTCAATTTCAGAAGTTGAGTAGCCTGCATTTTGCAATGCGCTGCGTGCTGGCGCAATAGTACGCTCTATCAAGCTTGCGGCTAATTGCTCAAACTTTGCACGACTCAACGGACGTACTAAGTGTTTAGGGCCTGATGCCGTAGCAGTAACATACGGCAGATTGATTTCCGTAGAAGTTGTTGAAGACAATTCGATTTTAGCTTTCTCAGCCGCTTCTTTCAAACGCTGCAACGCCATGTTGTCATCGCGCAAATCCATATTTTCTTCAGCTTTGAACTCTTCTGCCAACCAGTCAATAATGACCTGATCAAAATCGTCACCACCAAGGTGCGTATCACCATCCGTAGATTTTACTTCGAATACACCATCACCCAGTTCTAATACTGAAACGTCGTGCGTTCCACCGCCACAGTCAAACACTGCGATTTTTTGATCCTGTCCTTTCTTATCTAAACCGTAAGCTAAAGCCGCTGCAGTTGGCTCATTAATGATCCGGCGAACAATCAAACCTGCGATTTCACCTGCTTCTTTAGTTGCTTGACGTTGTGCATCATCAAAGTAAGCTGGAACCGTAATTACGGCTTCAGTTACATCTGCACCTAAATAATCTTCCGCAGTTTTCTTCATTTTTTGAAGAATCATTGCTGAAACCTCTTGAGGCGTATATTGACGACCGTCGATATTTACACGAGGCGTATCGTTGTCGCCACCTTCTACTTTATACGGAACACGCTTTGCTTCTTTCTGTACGTTTGAGAATTTCTCTCCCATGAAACGTTTCACGGAGTATACTGTTTTCTCAGGGTTTGTAATGGCCTGTCGTTTTGCAGGATCACCTACTTTACGTTCACCGCCTTCAACGAAACCTACAATAGAAGGTGTCGTTCTTTTTCCTTCACTGTTAGGAATCACTACAGGCTCGTTACCTTCCATTACGGATACACAAGAGTTCGTGGTTCCAAGGTCAATACCTATGATTTTACCCATTTTATTAATTATTTAGGTTGAGTTTTCAAAATCTTACGACGAGTATAGAACAAGGGTTGTGCCACAAAGAAAGGGATTCAATTTTGCACACAATTTGGCACAAGTACCTCAAGAAATATGTCACTATGGAACTTTTCACAGTCTAAAAAGTGACAAACTGTCTCTTTACGTTTACTAAAATTTAACAGGAAAGCCGTCAACACATATTACCGAGTCGATGCCCTGGAAATCTACCCAGCCCATGTTGCAGGTATAGATTCCACGCCACAAACTGTCCATAGATGTATTACTTAGTTTGATTTGCTTCTTTATGGTATTCCCGCGAGAACTGAAAAGACCTATTCCACCATCAATATTGGTGAAAAGCGGTTTTTCTTGAACAATCCCTTGTGAAGGTTGACTCACATTAATGTAAGTGGCGTAATCGTCTGCAGCAGCCCAAAGCTCAAAGTCTATGCTTTTAAAAACGCGTACCGTATCCGTAGTTGTTCCAATGTTATTTCTCAAGAACTGGTAGTAAGCGGCATAACTGAGCTCCGTCACATAATTCCCAGAACCCGTTAAATTCGATCCTGTCCGTGTCGGTAATGCATAGGTCACCGTCTTCACTGCACTGTCCTTGGGATTTCGAACGGGCGCTTCTTTGTATTTAAAATGAATGTAACCCTGATACAAACGAGCATTTTTAGCCGCATCCCATCCAAACTTCGCATCCTGAATACCAAAAGTTAGTTTTTGAAAACCTTTAGGTCTTGTGATTTCAACAGGGCCCACCACTGGTGATATCGATTCGAAATTATTGTTTCCTGGAATAAAGCCCTTTAGTCGATATTCAAAATTGTGATCAATAGGCGCATCAGTCCAATACAATCGATAATTATCCGTTGTAAATGTCCCTGAAGCCAATATGTTCGTGTCTTTTCTGTAGAACTCATATGTGTTCAATACATCTCCCTGATCATTAAGCTGAGCCAAATACAAGGAGGCGGTATCGAAATACAAACTGTCGCTATGTGTTGCTCCAGCGAGCAACCCATCAGTTCCTAAATACGTACGATGTAACCGCACCCATTGGGTGTCTTGATCTTTATCAAGAAGGCCATAGACGACATTCTCAACGTCATAATCGGCATTGATTTCTAGGGAATTGTCGCACGAAAACAGTGCGATAAATGCAAAAAAGAATAGAATTAGGTTTTTCATGGGCTTCAAAAATACAACCTATGGCTTAGGATGCTTTTCTTTGTGCTGATTTAATTCACAAAAACCGTGCACTATGTCATTGGCGAAAAAAGAATTTAAGAAGGTTACTACACACAGCCTTCAACAAATGAAGGATCAAGGAGAGAAAATCTCCATGCTAACTGCATACGATTATACCATGGCAAAAATGGTCGATGCTGCAGGAATAGATTGTATACTCGTTGGAGACAGTGCTTCGAATGTTATGGCTGGTCATGAGACGACCCTACCCATAACATTGGATCAAATGATTTATCATGCTAGTTCTGTGATTCGCGCTGTTGACCGTGCATTAGTAGTGGTTGATCTCCCTTTTGGTACTTATCAGGGTGATTCAAAACAAGCCCTTAATTCAGCCATTCGTGTGATGAAAGAGAGTGGAGGACACGCTGTGAAATTAGAAGGTGGTGTAGAAATTATAGAAGGCATCAAGCGAATACTTACAGCAGGTATTCCCGTTATGGGTCATCTTGGATTGACGCCGCAAAGCATCTATAAATTCGGTACCTACAGCGTTCGTGCCAAAGAAGATGCCGAAGCTCAAAAGCTTCTTGAAGATGCGAAAGCACTAGAAGAAGCGGGTTGTTTTGGGATTGTCTTAGAGAAAGTTCCTGCGGAATTGGCAAAAAAAGTATCGGATGCTCTTACTATTCCGGTAATTGGTATAGGAGCCGGAGCAGGCGTAGATGGACAAGTATTAGTTTTCCACGATCTCGTGGGTATGACCCACCAATTTCACCCAAGATTTTTACGTCGCTACCTAAATCTTTACGATGAAATCACAGGTGCCATCGGTCAGTACGTTCAAGATGTTAAGGATGTAGATTTCCCTAATGAAAGTGAAAGCTATACCAGCTAAATATGGGCAGTCCACTACCCGAAATTATCTATGAAGACAACCACCTTATCGCTGTAAACAAGCGTGCAGGTGATTTAGTCCAGGGGGATAAAACCGGGGACATTCCTTTACCCGAAGTTCTAAAATCCTACATTAAAAGTAAGTTCAATAAACCGGGAGCAGTCTTTCTTGGTGTCATTCATCGTTTAGATCGGCCAACAACTGGGGTTGTCCTTTTTGCGCGCACATCTAAAGGACTTGAGCGGATGAATGCGGCATTTAAGAACCGTGAAACGCATAAAAAATATTGGGCCCTTGTGGAAGGTCAATTAAAGCAAGAAGGCAAATTGATCCATTACCTCTTAAAAAACCCAAAGAATAATAAAAGTAGGGCCTTCCTCCGTCCCGAAAAGGATGCTAAAGAGGCAAAACTTTCATATTCCATCTTACAAAAGGGGGATCGCTACACACTGATCGAAGTGCATCTCGAGACGGGAAGGCATCATCAGATTCGCGCCCAATTTGCAGCCATAGGCCATCCGATTAAAGGTGATGTAAAGTATGGCGCTCGAAGAGCTGAACGAGATAAAAGTATCTGTCTTCATGCGAAGAGCCTGGATTTCCTGCATCCAACTACCAAAGAATCTGTTGTTCTAGAAGCACCAGTGCCTGCGAGTTTCACACCTTTCTTGCCTTAAGTACGCTTTAAACCTGTATCCTTCGTACTTAGTTATGAATCTTACGAATTGGGATCTACGTCAAAAACAACCTTTACCCGATTAAAGTCAGGTGTTAACAACACCTCTTGGTGAGATTTTTTAATACGTTCACGCACTTTGGCACCAATACTTCCTTTGTCAACCTTGACAATGATCTGCATCTGGTACAGATTTTTCAAGCGTGAAATGGGGGCAAATTCCGGCCCTAAGAATCTTTCGCCTATTTTACTGTGCAGTGAACGAGCAAATTCACCCGCCGCACGCTGTAACAGTTTTTGATCTCTGTGCTTAAGCGTTATAGTGATCAGCCGCACAAATGGAGGATACTGGTATTCTTGCCGTACGGAAAGCTCTTTAGCTTGCATCCCCGTAAAATCATGGTTCAAAGCCAATTGTATGATGGAGTGTCGCGGCTTCATGGCTTGGATAACTACCTTGCCTTTCGAAGTGCGTCGTCCTGTGCGTCCCGCGACTTGTTCAATCAATTGGAATGCACGCTCATTGGCTCTAAAATCAGGAAAGCTTAATAGATTGTCCGCACTCATGATTCCGACCAGTCCTACTCTATCGAAATCGAGTCCTTTGGTCACCATCTGTGTACCGACTAAAATATCTACTTCACCGTTTTCTACAGCCCGAATAAGGTCACCAAAAGCATGCTTTCCACGAGTGGTATCTAAATCCATTCGCTTTACAGCAGCATTTGGAAAAAGTGAAGCTGCCTCTTCGGCGATCTGCTCGGTCCCAAAGCCCTTATGTAAAACACTCTCACCACCACAAGAACTGCATTTCATCACTGGTGGCACAGTATAACCACAATAATGACATTTAAGTTTTTGCGGGCCTTTATGGTAGGTTAGTGAAATATCACAACGCGTACAGCCTTCGATGTGACCGCAGGTCTGGCATTGTTGGAAGGTGCTAAAACCCCTGCGGTTTTGAAAGAGAATGATGCTCTCTCCTTTACTCAATGTATGACGCATGGCATCGACCAATTCAATGGAAAAATTGCCCTGAACTTCGCGCCGTTGCTTCGCTCCAAGCATATCCACCACTTCTAGTTCCGGTAATGGAGCCGTGTGAAATCGTTTGTGTAATTGGGCCAATTCATACCTCCCCTGTCGCCCGTTGAACATACTCTCTAAGCTAGGCGTTGCAGACCCTAGCAAAACGGGACAATCCCGTGCATTTGACATCCACACTGCTGTATCCCTCGCGTTATATCTCGGCGAAGGCTCGTACTGCTTAAAGCTGCTTTCGTGCTCTTCATCTACGATGATTAAACCTAGATCCGGTAGAGGCATAAACACGGCAGACCGCGCACCCAACACAAGCAATGGAGCATCGTTCGTTAACGCTTCTCTCCATGCTGCTAAACGTTCAGCCGGAGAAAACTTACTGTGACTTACAGCTACTGTGAAATGAATACGAAGGCGGCTTATCAGTTGCGTAGTTAAAGCGATTTCTGGCAACAGATACAAAACACGCTTATGTTTAGTGAAGGCCTCTTTAATCAGTGTAATATAAAGCTCAGTCTTCCCTGAGGCTGTTACACCGTGTAAAACAACGGGTTTCTTTGCCTCAAATCCCTGTTGAATGGACGATAGGGCTTCGAGTTGTGGCGCGGAAAGGGAAATCTCCGTCATGGGTGCTGAAGCTGCGGTTGTACCGTCAATTTCTTCAACTTCCTCAGTGATTTCTTTCTTATTTAGAGCAAGTAGGGCTGCTGACGATATGTTTTGCTTCTTCTGAAAGCCACGTTTGTCGTGAAATTTATTTTCGCTACCGCAATGTGCTACTAATGCTAAAAGTGCTTCCGTCTGCACCTTAGATCTTTTTGTGGACTCAAAAGCGCCATCAAGATCTTCAAGTGAGGCGGGTGAAAGACGAATGAGTTTTCTCCTTTTCGCACGAGCGACCTTTTTTAATTCTTCTTCGAGCAATGCCCACCCTTCTTCTAAAGCTTTTTGTACTAAAGGCATGGGTTGCTTTACTTGACAATATTCGCGTACCTCGTCAAGCGTAAGTTTTGGATGGTTGCGCAAAGCTTCATACAATCTAAAAAGAGCATCGGACATGGATGATTCATCAGGGACTACTTCTGGATCCAGAACGACGATACTTTGTGAAGACAGCTTTAAACCTGGAGGTAAAGCAGCATTCATAACATCACCCACCGGTGCCATATAGTATGAGGCCATCCAGGACCATTGCAGCAGTTGATGTTCAAGAACTACGGGATGTTCATCCAATACACTAATCAGGTATTTCAATTCCGTTTCATCCGGCGCTTCTAGAACACGCGTAACAATAGCAGCATATTCTTTTCGCGCACCAAATTGGACCAGGATACGCATTCCAGGACGCACCAAACCGACCATTTCTGCAGGTATAGCATAATGGAAAAGTTTGTCTAAGGGCAGTGGAAGTATGACCTCAGCGACCTGCATGATTAGCGTTTCGGTGCTTTAGGTAAGTTACGTTTGACAAATCGAGCTTCTCGTTTATTCAACAAGCGCATTTCGTTATCAAAGAAACTTAAGGTCTTCTTTGCTGAAGCTTCAGTACTTGATGCAATGCTGTTGAACTCGACAAGATCGTAACGCATTTTAGTGAGATCCGCTAAAATATCCGCAGAAGCCAATTCTAACAATTCGATATAATACTTCTGGTAAGCCTCATGCAGTTCCGTTTGTCCATTAAAAAACCGCTCTTCACCATAGCCACGGAGTTCTTTACTCAATGCCTTTACAAGACCTTTTTGTGCTTTGTACAATTCATCTATATCCGTGGAACCAACCTCAGCCTGTAAATAACCGACCAAGCTATCTACTTCGTTCGCTCCTCGCTTCATTTCCTTTGTATATAGAAACAGCTCCATCTGTGTTGCGAACCGCTCTTTTTCATCCGAAGTGCGCGTATTGACATCGTATTGTTCGGCGTAGGTATCCATCGCCGTAAGAACTGCGTTTAAATAGTTTCCCGCTGCGTCTACGTACTTATGTCCGTAATTAGAGCGCGGATCTTCTTGAAACCAATACTTTAAATCCTCTTGTGTACTTTCTATGAGTCCGCCGATATTTTCGTTAACGACAGCAATAAGTGCTGCTTCTGGAGTCTCAACTAATCGGTCCAAAGAACGCTGGCTCTTGCGCCAAGTTTTACTTTGCTCCTCGAAAAATGGTTGAACCTTTCTATACTTCTCATAGGTCATCGTACCGTCAATAATATCGGAGGTGATGGCCATAATTTTATCGACTTCCCGAGAAACTCGACGGAGGTTACTGCTGTAACTCTGCGCCTGTGCTGGAAACTGAAGGAGTAAAATAAGAAGTACAATAATACGTTTCATAATCTGGCGTTTATCGATTCAATTTATGGAGTTTTTTAGTCCCCTCATACATATCAAAACGAAGTAATTTACATTCCAGTTCACCGTTGTAGAGGTTCCATTTTCTAGACGGACGCAATCCTATACTTTTAATTGCCTCCATATCGGAGGTAATCCAAAAGACTTGCCAACCGGCATACTTTTCTTTTAAGGTATCGCCAATCTGACGGTACATTTGATGGGTATCCGCTTGGATACGCACATTATAAGGTGGATTAATAAGCAAAAGGCCTTTTTCTGCCGGTGGTTCGGCTTCGAAAAAGTCAGCACGCTTTAGTCGTACAGCATCTTCAAACATGCTGCGTTCGATATTCGCTGCGGCAGCATCTAAACTGTATACATCAATATCGCGACCGAAGAATTTTCCTTCATAATCTTTCGCACGGCTTAATAAGCCTTCTCGGATCTTTACGAACAATTCTTCTTCAAATCCTTTCCAATTAAAAAACGCGAAGGATTCACGGTAAATATTCGCGGGCATATTGTGCGCTATAAGCGCAGCCTCTACTAAAAATGTTCCGGAACCACACATAGGATCTAAGACGGGCATACCGCCATTCCAGTTGCTATGAAGGATTATACCGGCAGCTAAAACTTCATTTAACGGCGCCTTTGCAGCCTCAAGACGATAACCGCGACGGTGAAGACTTTCACCTGAGGTATCTAAATAAATACGAACAGTTTCCCGCGAAATATGGATATGTATAGGCACTTCAGGCTCGTACTTATCAACCGACGGACGTATCCCAAGTTTATCGCGGAAACGATCCACGATGGCATCCTTGGCTTTAAGGCCTGCGAAACTACTGTGATTGAGCTCTTCGTTAGTACCTACCACATGAACGGCAAAGGTTTTCCCTTCGTCAAACAACTCTTCCCAAGGAATTTCATAAACCGCGTCGTAATAATCATCGACAGTCTCCATTTGAATCTCATTCAATGGTAATAGAACGCGCAACCCCGTACGTAGGGCGATATTAATCTTGTAAACGAAGCCTAAGTCTCCGACTACCGCTACTGCACGATTAATTTTTTGAATTTCTCGTCCACCAAGCGAGAGCAGCTCTTTGCTTAGAATTTCTTCTAGCCCATAGAGTGTTTTTACAATGAGGCGGTAATCTTTGTTTTCGAGCACCTTTCTGCTATTTAGACTACAAATGTACGCTAACTTTGGCCCTATGATAGAGTGGTACGAATTTATTGCCTTGGTGATTGGTGGCTTTGCTGCCGGATTGATCAATGTCGTTGCTGGCAATGGTTCTGCTATCACCCTGCCCCTTCTCATGTCTTTGGGTTTAGATGCAAATGCAGCGAATGCTACAAATCGTATCGGCGCTTTGTTTCAAACAACAAGTGCGATAAGCTCTTTATCTCGCACAGCACGCACGAAATATATGATAAGGCAAAGTTACTTTATCATTCCGCCTGTACTCATCGGGGCCATAATCGGAGCCAATTTAGCGGTAGACCTGCCAGAAGACTTTATGCGTATTACCATCGGGTCTATCATGATTTTGTTACTTATTACGACATTAACGAACCCTAAGAAATGGCTTATTCCCACGGATGGTTCTAAGAACAAAAGAACCCCTTTAATATGGCTGGCCTATTTTGGGCTTGGTCTTTACGGTGGGTTTATACAAATGGGGTTTGGGATTTTCTTTTTATCCATCTCCGTATTGTTATCTAAATATGCTCTTCGCGATGGCAACATCATGAAGTTATTTGTAGCTTTTCTCATGACTATTCCCGCATTCTTTATTTACGCCTCAAGCGGAGGAATGGACTGGGCCTATGGGCTGACGCTGGCATTAGGGACCTCGCTAGGTGGCAGATTTGGCGCTAAAAAAGTGGTGCAGCATAAAAAAGCAAATGCCATTACACGCAAGGTTCTTATCGCTGTGATTATTGTTGCAATCGTAAAGATGTTTCAGCCTTATATTGGTCAATTGATCTAAACAACTATGAATCTACCCTGGTACCAAACCTGGTTTAACACCCCCTACTACCACGACCTTTACCAGCACCGCGACTTAAACGAGGCAAGAGAATTCATTGAATCGTTGTGTCAGAAATTAGATGTGAAAGAAGGCGAAATCGCCATCGATGTAGCTTGCGGTAGAGGCCGGCACGCACAAGTTCTGGCAAATCAAGGATTAGATACCGTTGGCCTGGATTTGAGCCCAGAAAGTATTTCCTACGCGAACCAATTCGCACATGAGGGACTAAGTTTTCAAGTAGGAGATATGCTCGAACCGTTCGAAGTTCCTAGGGCAGATTGGGTATTCAATCTGTTTACCAGCTTTGGTTATTTTGAAGAGGACTCTATGCACGCCCGCGCAATTTCAAACATGGCAGGCGCCCTTAAACCCGGCGGTAAACTCGTCTTAGATTACATGAATGTGCAGAAAATCGCTGCGCAATTAGTAGCAGAGGATGCGGTCCAAACCGAATTGGCTCGATATAAAATCAGCCGTCGTATTGAGGGCGATAGTATTGTTAAACAAATATCTTTTGAAGAGCCCGGTTGCAATATCCTCCAGTTTGAAGAGCGCGTCAGGGCTTTCAAGTTGGATGAACTTACTCGCTTTATGGAAGACGCTGGCCTGAGCGTTTTGGATCAACATGGAGATTACGACTTATCGCCTTTTTCACCTGAAGAAAGCAACCGATTGATTATTATTGCGCAGAAACCTTTCCTTTCATGATTTGGATTGTATTACTACTTAGTGTTGCCATAGGTGCTGGAGCCGCTTGGATTGTGCCTACGGATTCAAAAACATTCAAATACTTGCTGTCTTTTTCGGGTGCATTTCTATTTGCTACGTTATTAACGCATATGCTTCCTGAGATTTTCGAACACGGGAATTGGAATATGGGTTGGTGGATCATGTTGGGGTTTGCCATCCAATTGCTTCTAGACCACCTCAGCGAGGGATTAGAGCATGGTCACTTTCATTCAAAACAATCAAAAATACCTTGGCTTGCTATTTCGGGTTTGCTCTTACATGCTTTTTTAGAAGGTATGCCGCTTTCTAGCACGGCATCTTCCGGCCACAATCACACAACAGGTGGATTTCTTTGGGCCATTGCTATACACAAGCTTCCTATAGCGCTACTCGTTACAAGTGCGCTTCGTAAATCCAGTATACGACTTACGACCTTATTCGGAATATTAGGGCTTTTCGCTTTCGCGACTCCATTAGGTTCGCTGGCCGTGAATGTTGTGAATGTTGAACAGTGGAGTCTTCAATTATTAGCGATAGCAGTAGGTATTTTACTGCATGTGAGTACAACCATTCTTTTCGAGAGTTCTCAAAACCATAGGTTCAATGCTGTTAAATTGATTTTTGTACTTGCGGGCATGCTGTTAGCGGGTTGGATCAATTCTGTGATGATGCTATAGCTTCTTAAATATCGTCATAGATAAAACCTAATACGATTTATGTAGACAACAAGTTTGACAATCGTATTTTTGACCCAGTAATAAATTAAAACCAAAATAAAATGGCTGTATTAGTCGGTAAAAAGGCGCCAGATTTCACTGCTTCTGCGGTAATCAATGGCGAGGAAATCGTTGAAAACTTCAAACTATCAGATTACGCAGGAAAGTATGTAATCTTATTCTTCTACCCGAAAGACTTCACTTTTGTATGTCCTACTGAATTACACGCCTTCCAGGCGCGTAAAGAGGAGTTTGCAGCAAAAGGTGTGGAATTGATTGCTGTATCGACAGATACGGAACAAAGCCACTGGGGTTGGTTACAAATGGGAAAAGACCACGGCGGTATTGAAGGCGTAACCTACCCTATCGTTGCAGATACGAATAAAACCATCTCTCATAACTACGACGTGCTTGACGGCGAATGGTCGTACGATGAAGACGGCAATTTAACTTCAACAGGAGAAATGATTGCTTACCGCGGTTTGTTCTTAATTGATAGAGAAGGAACTGTTATGCACCAGTTAGTGAACTTCTTCCCATTAGGTCGCTCCGTAGATGAAGCGATGCGTATGGTGGATGCACTGCAATACTTCGAAGAAAAAGGTGAAGTTTGCCCTGCAAACTGGACCCCAGGTAAGGAAGCTATGAAAGATACACATGAAGGTGTCGCTGATTACCTAGCAAAGCACTAAGCGTTTCTTGCCTAAAAGACTAAAAGCCGCTCCTTTCGGAGCGGCTTTTTTTATGCCCGGGCGCGCATGTTTCAGGCAAATTGAACCTTTTTAGAAAAAACTACACTTTTTTTGCAACAAGCGTGAACTACCCTGATACAATTGCGTTTAGGTATATATGGAACATTCTGCGCAAGCAGATTTTCATGGCGGTTTAGGTAGAAAGGGAGCTTGGCGGCTCCCTTTCGTTTTTTATATACTTACGCACAGAATTTCAGACAAAAAAAACACCCCCGGGCGCCAAGCGCCCGGGGGTGTTTGTATTTTAACATCGAATATTACTTCGTGAGATCGATCAATTTACGCAAGTATTCTTCTTTACTCGCAGCCGACCCTTCCAGTAGTGCTCCATCTTTAAAAGACGCTAAAAAAGGTAAATTGCTTACACCTGCTGCTTTTCGAGCGCCCTCATTGTGCTCTGCATTCACATCTAGAAATAAGACTTCACTGTGCTCTTCTTCATTGCTCACGCGCTTGTATTTTGGTGCAAACATTTTGCATGCACCACACCAATCCGCATGGTATTTTACAACCACTCGACTGTGGTCCTTTAACAATTGATCAAAATCTGCGTCGGTAGCTATTGTTACTGCCATTATAGGGAGGTATTAAGTTAAATTTAATATCAAAAATACATAGACCATACCATCTGAAGTAATCATTCACATTGATGTTCTCTATGCACGTATTACTAAAGTTCGACTTGTGCTTTATAATCCTTGTGATACATATCTCGAACGAGTCCATCCGAAACTCCGATTTTAGGCACATAAATCTGTTCACAACCCGACCAGAGCATGGCCTTTTGATAAATAGGGAGGGCATGTACAATAATATCTGCACGGTCAAAATTAAGCCCTAATTCGGTCACGCGTTCTTCTGCAGATAACGCCTTTAATTCTTCTTGCTGTTCAGACACAAACGAATAATCCAATGGTGTTTGAAGTGATTTCATACTCAGTTTGTGCAGTTTATTAATATTACCACCCGCACCTATAGCCGCCTTATCTGAAACCGGAAACGCATTTTGTTGTAACCAATGCTGCATTCGGGTCCATTCATCCTTTTCGACCAGATCGTTCATCAATCGAACTCCCCCAATCTTAAAGCTCATTGAAGCTTCCACCAATTTATTTTTTATCACAGATATTTCCGTTGAACCGCCACCCACATCAATGTAAATAAAGTTTTGCTGTGGGGCTTTAATGATGTCGTAGATCTTAGAATTAAAAACCAATCGGGCCTCTTCTTTACCGCCAATAATTTCTATGGCAATGCCCGTCTCTTTGGCTACCTGTGTCACGATTTTCTCTCCATTAATAGCTTCACGCATGGCAGAAGTGGCTACTGCTCTAAAATCTACCACATCGTGGACCTTGAGGTAATGAGCGTAGGCTTTCATGCCTTCAATAAAGCGCTTTTTTGTCTTGCTTTTAATTTTACCATGTTCGAAAACATCTTGACCCAAACGGATCGGGAGCCGCACCATTCCTGCTTTGCGATAATAGGTATAACCGTCCTTGTAGACTACATTAACAACAAGACAACGAACAGAATTTGAACCTATATCAATAGCTCCGAGTTTGGTGACAATCATAAAAATTGGTTTCTAACCTTTTAAAAGCTGCTTCTTAACGTATGAATGCAAATCCAATTGCGCCCGGATTTTAGGTCCGTTGAGTTTTCGATAGGCATTGGATTGATTCGAATCGAAAAGTCGTGATTTTGTGTTGTCCTTCCAAAGAATTTCGAAATGATCTCGTAATTGACGCTTAATTTTTTCATCGTAAATGGGGACTGTAACCTCTACCCGTCTATTTAGGTTTCGAGTCATCCAATCCGCAGAAGAAATAAAATACTCGGGTTGACCAGAGTTATGGAAACAAAAAGCGCGTGTATGCTCTAAGAACCGGTCCACAATACTTACGGCCTCAATATTACCACTAAGTGTCGAATCGCTGAAATCGATACAGTTAATGCCGCGCACTACCATACGAATTGACACTCCTGCAGCGCTTGCTTCGTATAGTTTCGCAATCATACCGTGATCACTTACACTGTTTATTTTCACCCAGAATTTAGCTTCCCGGCCTGACTTTGCATGCGCGATTTCTCGATCTATCAGCTTATAAATTCCTTCCCGAGTACTGTTCGGACTGACCATTAAATGCTTGTAATTGTATTGCTTATACGGTGACTCTATAAATGTAAAGACCTTTCTGACTTCTTTGGTAATCCGTTTCTGAGAAGTAAGCAAATGGTAGTCTGTATAAACCTTAGCAGTCCCTTCGTGGTAATTTCCTGTTCCAACTACGCAATAATCCACCAACTTTTCCAATCCTTCGTCGCGGCGAATCAATGTCAATTTTGAATGCACTTTCAAACCGGGAACTCCGCTGACTACTTTAATTCCCTCAGCGCGAAGCATGTTTGTCCATTTGATATTGTTCGCTTCATCGAACCGCGCCTGAAGCTCAATAAATACCGTAACATCTTTACCATTTTTAGCTGCATTT
>Ga0206130_10004519_pt1 | contig 17141 bp, 17 predicted proteins | sample Helgoland_Spring_9_FD_148637 | JGI IMG/M metagenome (GOLD analysis project Ga0206130, IMG submission 148637) | Pelagic subsurface seawater microbial communities from Kabeltonne, Helgoland, North Sea - Helgoland_Spring_Bloom_20160512_1 | ecosystem: Environmental > Aquatic > Marine > Epipelagic ... | reverse complement strand
ATGCGCACATTTGTATTTGCATGTATTGTGGCTGCTGTAGCGGCGCACACCACAGCAGCGCCCACTGGCACAACACTTGATAGCCACGTAGCCACCAGCACGCCCCCTGTTGCCATTTCCGCCGTAGACGGCACCACCCTGTCAGAAACCACGCATGTATACACACCAGCGGTAGATGCATCAGGGTCAGGCGATTTCGTTTATTTTGACGACGATTTCCCGTCAAACACTGCATAATGCTTGTAGTGGGCAAAGACTCGTGGCTTTATGCCGTTGTGGCGGCAAGTGATTCTGGGTTCTTGGTGGTTGGAAACACCCGTGTACCTCTGTGCAGAACACACGTAGCGACCAGCAGCCTGCGCATAGCAGGGACGGTTGGTATTGTAACAATTAATGTGACAGACCCGCGCCATTGCGGGCCACTTAATGAGCTGTGTGCACGTGCGGCAATGTCCTTTAACGACCAGTCGGTTGTTGTCGCCAACGTGGTAACTGTGCGCCAATGTATGTATAAGGATCAACCGGCACCGGAAAGCGTGCTATGCCGGAACAAATAGGCGACCGTTCTACCATAACAATGGGGGGCCGCCTGTGCATTCGAGAATTTATGGGCGGTGTTAACGGCAATCGAGTGTACCGGCGAGCTGGCTACGTGCTGCGTAACGGCAACTATCGCAACGGCAATATGTTGCCGCTTGTGACCACGTTGACAAAGGTAGACGGGGTAACCGGGGGGGGGCTGTGCCGCTATGTTTTTTTGACGCCACCCGCAGGAACGTTTCAAGCCTTGTGCGTGCAGCCTACAGCAACGATGGTTTTGATAGCGTGCGATAGTTGTGCCATTATTCACCGCAGCACAGCTCTGCACTGTTCGGCCAACGTTGGTCTTTCGAAGTCCCCGTTGGATGTAAACGTAATGTACTCTCCAACGCACAAACGACTGTTTACGTTTAAGCATGCAGGGACATCGCTGGTCGAGGGACGCGTGTCCTCGGTGTCTTTACGCGTGCTAAATATATAGCACTGCAAAACTGGTGGATATACCATGTCAGCATCCTTGCAGGTGATTGCGTGCGGCACGGCGGTTAGCCAGGCCGCGGTGGCCGCCAATGTCAGCGCGGCCCTGCTATCCCGCAACCTGTGCAGCGACACAATGCCGTCAATGCTCAGTATTGAAGTGCCTAGTACAAACGAGCAGGTCCAATTACAAGCGGCAACACGCCACTGCATGCACGCTGCTACTAAATCTAACAAGGTAACGGTTGCGTTGTGCACACCAAATGATGATAGTGCCACGGGCAGCAAACGCAAGCGCGAAGATGATGTCTGCATGTTTGTATACGTTGTGGTTGCTCCCGTATCAATCTTTAATAGTTATGCAAGCCCAGGAACAATAGAACAGTGAGCTGTCTCACGGATAAATGCACTAAAATCGACAGGATACATCGAGCTTTCATACGTGCCCATTGCCCGAACCCGGCCAGCCACAGCCAGTGCCGTAAACTCTACCGCACGCTTGTAACGAGCACGTTCTCGGTACAGCGCACGCCGTAGTTGAGTGTTTGCGTCGCCCGATGCATCAACAAGGGTTTCCGCCATAAGCACGCTAAGGCCAAGCTGTCGTCTGCGCAGGCAATAGTGCCACCGCAACACCTTTGCGCGAAACAAGGTTCTTTGCTGTCGTGTGCACCGCATGCAGAATTAGAACGTATCCCTGAAGTTTATGCAGCAATGTCAGTTTATTTTAAACGTATGTTTTATCTTTTAAGCAGTGTACTTGTGGGTCTTTAGTCGGTTAAGCGTTTTAAATTGGTTTCAGAAAGTATTAATTTGCTCTCGGAGAGCGCGGTAGTAGTGTTGGCGGAAGTATGATACTTGTACGCAGGAGTAGCAACATAGCCATCAAAAGTGCAATCTAGCTGAAAAGAAACCGATGGTGCATCAAGACTCGGTGGCGTATTCAACGTGATATCTACCGGAAGAACCCACGGGTTATACAAGGTGTTTCGTGTTTGTGTGCCGCCCAGGGAAAGGTAATTGTACCACTTTTGATCGTTAGCTAAGGTGTCCAGAGTGGGTACACCGTCGTCGTCGTATGATACCATATGATCCAAAACATCACTTATGTTGCAGTGGTATCTGCTTAACGTTGCGATCGAGCATGGCGTATTACCGTCGTGCAGCGTATGGTCATAAGTATCCGACTGCGACGTGTTCAAGGCTACAACATCAGCTAACACCGCAAAAGTTGTATCGTCTTTCTTCTTCCAATGCAGATACATGCCGTGTTTGACGGAGTTGGAAACAAGCACATCAGTGCGCGTCGGGGGTTCCAATACATACTTTTTGTCGGTGGCCGATACAATTCGCTTTGCCTGACATTGCGCAAACGTCTTCCAAAATAATTTAGAGTACATTTTAACAGGACCAGACACACTTGCGATAGCATCGTTAATCAAGCGGTCATAGTCGGCATCGTTTGCGCTTTCTAACGCGCGCAATAAATTAGTCGTACATGCAACATATCTTGCACTGTCGTCATCCCGAGCTAAATTAAGGTAGTCCCAATCGCTTAATTCAAGCGTAAAATCTGTTGCACTTTGAATGTCAGATACACACCGAACTTTGGTAAGCAAAATGTTGCTGTTGCAAACCGTTTTAGAACCGTCAAGATTACAGTGCTTGGTCTCTTTTCGCATTGCGTTGAAAACAGGAAAATCTTCTGTAATGTTTCGTGCTGCTGTACAATAATGGATGTATTGGTCGGCAGGGGGAATGTTCGTATTGCTGTATACGTGCTGAGAAAAAGTGTTGCAAAAAGTGAACACGACATGAACGAGCACGGGCACGTGAAACGGCGGTGTGTGATATTGCAGCTTAACCTTGATGTCGGCGTCCCCCCTGGACTCCGTTTTAATTAGGTTGTCGTCAAGCTCTACGTGCATGTCGTATATAAATTTAGCGGCGCGTTTTATCTCATCGTTACCAGATGGCCTTTTAAATTGGCACATTACAGTATTGGCTCTTCCAAACATGCAAAACCACGTATGGTGCCACAGATGCCACGCCATTTGAGTGCACATAGCCGTGGTCGTGTGTACCCCGGTGCACTGGACCATTGAAAACAAGACGGTGTTATATGCATCCAACTTGGTGGCAAGTGTTGTGCGCAGTATGCGTCGGCGCAGTTGCGTGTCATGGTTGCGCATTTGTAAATATGACACAAATTTACGTTCGGTTCGCGCTCGTTTTACATCGTGTACCTCGACAAATCCCCCGGGCGGCTCGGGGTCCGCTGTTGTGATGTGCGTTGGCACGTTGTCTAAATGGCCCGTGCCGGTACTTTCAAGAATAGGCAAGCACACATCGTACACAACAGGGCTGGAGCCTGTCGTGTACTGTCCGTTGGAGTCTGTGTCATTTGAAGGCAACGGTCGGTACATCCATGTGCCTGGCATTTTTAACGCAACAGGTTCAGTGCCGCTCAGCGGAATGCGACACAGATTTTCCCATATCATTACTTTTGCTTTGGCACGGTCCATTGGAACCCACGAGCGAGAACATTTGGTCGAGCTGCTAACGGACGATGTAAATTGCTTTATGTAGTAACACGCGTCGGTGCCGTCCCCCCCGCTGGCAATGTACGGCGTGGACAACAACATCCGCAATATGCACTCGCCCCCCGGGGTTGGTCTATGGGCAGTATATTCCAACACGCGTCTTGCGCGTTTTTCAAATTTAACGGTTGTTGCTGACGTCATCACCGATAAGACTTTCTCTTTTGCTGTGCTTTCAACTTGGTCCATAAAGCTAGTATCGGTCATTATTAGTTCGACAAAGTTTACGTTTACAATGCTGTACGGCACAATATGTTCTTCGTGGGCCATTGTAGATCTGTCGGCTAATGAACACAGCGCGTGGCCAGCTAGTATGGTAGCCGCCGCGGCTACGATATCGTGACCAACAAGACTAAAACATGCGGTGCGAAGCCCTGAATGCTCGGCTTGCGTAATAAGGTTGGTCATGCGGACGCGTTTATTGCAATTTGTTGTTTGGGTATATACGCTAAATAACTAATTCAGGGCGTTTAACTGAAGGGCTACAAGGGTCAGGCACCGCTGCAACGGCCGACGCCAAAACGGGCGCTGTTGGCAAGTCCGCGGTGGAAAGTGGGGGGGCAGAAGGCGTTTGCGAATTATTGTCTACGGGCAGTTGCGAGGCAATGTATGCATCCCACGACGCATCAGTAGAGGGATCTTCTGTTGCAGCTACTGCTGCGTCACTTTTGACTGCGGCAAACATGTGCGCGGCCAGTTCGGATCGTTCTTCGATTGTGTCATTGTAGTCATCCATAACGGCGAGCGTCTTGTCTGGATTCATGCCGCTCTGAGATGTCTTTAGCATTACCATGGCAGATTCGCGCATTAGCAACATAGTCTGGTGATTCAAATTTTGTTGGTACAATGTATTAAGCTGCTCAGATACCGCCTGTATGGCAGTCTGTACAGCCGTTCGTTGCTTGCCGATCATATTCTGCTCGTTGAACACACTGCGGAGTTCGGGCCCGACACCATGCATCTCTTTTACACTAACAAATGTTTGGGCCAGATCGTTGTTTTTTTTAGACAAAATAATCATGTCGGCGTTTAAACTTTTGACGTACAAATTCAGCTTGTTTACCACGGTTTCGTCTGGTGTTATTGCGGGCACGCTATTTGGCGAAGCGCTCGTAAAACTTGACAGCCAATTGCCCATGATTACCTTTGTACGCACTGCACCTTTACATGGGTTCAAATATGCATGCTGGTGAAATGACACCGTTTGCAAAAACGAGCGACTTTAAGGCGCGTGTGCAAATGCTCATGGCACGACATTGCACGTTTTTTAAACGGGCGTAGCTAGTGAGCGCAGGGGCAGTAGCCTTGGCCCACGCTATCACGGGAAAAATGACAACGCCACGTGCAGTGAACCCCGTCTGCATTAGTGAGATACACACCGCAGTGAACACAGTTGGTGTCGGCAGAGGCAACAACTTTGCATACACCCGGTCGGCGTAGGCAACTATCTTCTGCACCAGTCCGGCGGGGGGGGGGGGGAGCGCCGCAAACAACGCGCACTGGTCCACCATACATTGTAGGATTGCACTAAATTGGCTGTGCCGCTTAAGGGCACGCAGCGCGGTAGCGGGTGTACTTGTTAGGCTTGCTTGCTTGTGGTCTGCAATATCGGCCAAAACGCTGGCCACAATTGCGGCCGTCACACCGGGCTGCCTCGTTCGGCGGCTTGATCGCCGGGGTGTCTGGTGCGAAATGCGAATTCCCGCTTGCATGAACCGCATACCGCCCCGCCCGTTTACCTTGACGGTCTCTTGTTGCGAAAAGTCGCGCGTTTTCATTTCAATGCCAGTCAACGGACACGTGTACACACCGGAGTTGTCGTGGCGTTTTGACAGCAAACAGCCGGTATTCGAGCACACGTGGACGTGCAGCGACGACCGACAAAAATAAAACGTCGTGTTGGGCAAGTTTGAAAACGCGCACGTGTTTAGACAGCAGGTGTGACCAGTGTCAATACCGTGACAAATGTTGTACTTGCGGCGGAACGCCTTGACGGCAGGGTGATGGTTGCCGAGGCGCAGCATAGTGTGTGCCGTTTTGACGCATCAAAACAACACACGCTCAATTAAAAACAACACCAAAATCCCGGCACCTAAAACGACGGATTGTGTCAGGGTTGCCGGACAGCCGTACACAAGCTGGGGCTTTTGTGTCGCGCAGTATAGTGCAAACAGCCGCGCCGCGTCGTACGTCCGCGGGCCGACGTGCAGGTCTGTGCGGTAAAGCATGCGCGCAGACGGCCAGTAATGCAGCAACCAATTGCCCACGCTGTAAACGGTCACGCCGTTGTCGCGCAGGGCATCTGCAAACAGCGAGCATTTTACTAGGCTGAGAACTGGCACCGACATAGTCACAAAGACGCTGATCACGGTCACCATGATGTCAAACTGCCGTGCTTCTGGCGACTTTGGCCACACCGCTTGCACAACTGTAGACGTCGTGTACGCCAGCACAGCCCACCATGTAAAGTGCGTGATGTCGCCAACCACGGCAAGCGCTATGCCAAAGACGCCGGCCTCGACCAGCAGCAACGGCCTATTTAATTGCGAATTGTATATAGTCATGATAGATTCACTTTTAAAACGATGTCGTACGTCTACTTTGACATCGAGACAACCGGCTTAGATATAGTCAAAAGCAATTTTACGTGCGGTGTAACCATCTGCAATGATACGACGCGCACCTTTGACGACCCGGTTGCAATGGCGTCGTATTTGACGTCGTTGCCAAGTAGCGTCACGCCGGTCACGTTTAACGGCCTTGCATTCGACTACCCGTTTTTGGCTCAGAAGGTACGCACACGCAATGCCGACAGCCCGCTGCATTCGCTGCTGGCTGCGCACGCAACGGCCAATCACATCGATATCATGTACGCTTTCCTGTGCAACCATGGCTACTTTGCATCCATGCAATCGTTTGCCACGCCAATGGGCTTGGCCAAGTCGTGGTCGGGTAAAGAAGCGGCAACATCCACCGACGCCGCAGCCATAGCGGCGTACTGTGCGCAGGATGTCCGTGTATTGAAAGCCGTGCATGAACGCAGCTTGTCGCAGGGGCTGCTTCAGCGTGTCACGGCGCGGGGGGTGACGCGTACGTGGGTCGTCGCAAATGGCATTGAAAGTGTAAAAACGTGCATGTTTAATGTAAATAAATGTATGCCAAACCAAGCTTGGATGGACTCGGCCCCGAACATTGCAAACATTGGCGCGTGGGCAATGAGTGCTAGGTAAGGTAGGCTGCAACCTACATGGCTACAAGGAAATCTATAGCATCGCGCACAGGGTTCTGGCCAACAGCGCAATCGCTGCATGCCAAATGCAGCTCGCGACGCATGCTTGCCATTGCACTTGGTGCAAGCACGTGTTTTGCATGTTGCCACAACGCTGCGTACTCGTGCACCGCAACAATAGACGCCTCTGCATCAGATTGGTATAGCACAACCCCCTCGTGCACAACGTATTCAGCGAGAGACTCGGCCTCCAATCGACGCTTCTTCATTGCAAGCGCCTTTTGCTCAAGTTTTGCGGCAATTGCCGGGCAGCCCGACGCTGCACGGTTGTTGCATTTCACTGTAAACGTGGCGTTGCTCTCCAGGTGTATTGTAATCACGGCGCAATCAATGCCCACCATAGGCCGTAATGCTGGCATGCCAGGCAACGCTGGCAGACCCAGCCAATGCCGAAACGACGGCCGCACGTACTCATCTACGCTTGATGCCGATCGCACGGCCGCGCTTTCGATGCGCAGCAACTCGGCGGCATTGTATGGTCGTCGTGTCATTGGGTCGTCGTGGTTACCAACAAGCAACCAGGTGTACAACGCCTGCGCGTCGTATCCGGTCCGCGTGGCCGCGTTGACTATGACCACCACACGCGGGCTGGCACGGCCCCCAAGATCGAAAAGGAGTGTGCCCGAAATTGGACAATCGTCGTTAAGTCGCCGCGCCCGGTGCCATCGGTACCATCGCACAATCTTGACCTTGGCAATGAAGGCATCAGCGGACGTGGCCGGCACCTCTTGCACGCAGACAAGATGCGTCCCACTGGCTGTGTGGCACAAACTTGCCATTTTTAACGACAACGGTAATTCTTGTTTGCCGTCAAACGCCGTGACGGTGTCCCCCGCTGACAGTTTCTTTACACCGTGCACCAAAGCAACAACCAAGTTGTTGGCGATCAGTTTGCACACGACAAAGTTGTCCGCCGAACATTTGTACGCAACCGAGCATATGTACGCCATAATAATTTTTATGTATTTTACAGTGATAGTGACTTGTCCCAGAAAAAAAATAGATTGATTGTGGGTTTCGCTTATTTTGTGGTATATGTGTTTATAAACTTGCAAAGATAATCAAAGTCATGATTAATGTTTGCATATTGATCTATGCGGTGCGCATTAGAGCCTGGAACTATTACAATGAAATTGTCATGTACGAGGAAAGTGCATCGTCTGTGACGCAGGGCGGCCTTGCAACAACGGCAGCCAATGCGCTCACTGATGTGACAAACATGGACGTGCAATGCACGCAACCGCTGACATGTGATAGTAATTGTGACAAATGTTCTAAAAATCTGACGTTTACGTATCATCAAATCTACGATCCCGATAACAACTTTGATACGTACCAGTGGTCTGATTCCGAGTTAAAAGCGCGGCTTATTCACGTACCAGACTTTCATTCGTGCGACAACGCACAAACGTTGTGTATACCAGGCCCGTGCGCAGTAATGGACGCAAATTACTTGGCAACGTGGTACATCAACCAAGACGAATATTCCAAGTCAACATTGGGGCCAATGGCAACATTTACAGCAGAAAGCAGCACACAATGTGCACCGTTGTTTGGTATTCAAGCAACAGTCGAAAATAACGAGACGCCCCCCCCATTAGATCCGCCAACTGTAACAGCCGACACTATGACGGTTTTTCCAGCTCGATCTGAAAAACCCCTAGTGTTACACGGCTATTCCGACGAATCGCCTACAAACGGTTTTGTACCTTTACCGGGGTTATCTAAGGGCAACCGTAATCCTAAATCATATTACACAACTACTAACTTCTGGCAAAGACCTGGTAAACCCGATTTAGTACAAAATGTAGACAGCAAAACATGTTACAATGCCAAGCTACCGCCACGTGGAATGCCTAACCAGCTGGCTTCTACAGTAGCGGTGTCCAGCCAAGGCATTAGCTCGGACGTGCAAATGTTGTTTAACTTGGATGGCTCTGATGTAAATTTTTCAAACATACAAAATTTTAAAAACATTGCACAAAACTCTAACAATGGATCAAACTGGGACCATCAGGATCACTGCGACCTAACGGCTTGTGCGTGGTTACCATTCGTCGGGCAATTAAGAAGCGAGGAAATAAACGTTGACGATGATTTACCCCAAGTGCTAGGAAAGGGGTTTTCAGTTGAGTACTTGTACAGAATGATGAACTTTTTGGCAAACCCGAACAAAATAGTTGATTACAAGATTGGTCGCTACGACGATATCATGTATAATGACACTATGCCCAATTACAATTATGACAACCCCCCTAAAACGAAACATTACTTTACTGATGGAACTAAGGAAATGTCCTTTCGAGAACTGTACAATACGAAAACTTTGTGGGGTTGCGTACCGTTTGAAGCCTATAATAATCAGCAAGTTTCTACACTGAGGCATGTAGGTGCTATAACAAAGAGTGACACGAATAACTGTCCGCCGAAAACAAATTGCAATCGGCAACAGTATTATGATAAATGTTGCGTACCAAAGTCCAAAGAGGCAAGCACAGCACCTATTGCGTCCGGACAACATTTTGATATGCTGGTTTTATTAGGGGTAAATAGTGCGGTTATACCAACCAGACCAATACAGCCCCAACAGTGGGCCGATGGTTTGACGCCTTTGTGGCATGCCGCGCCAACACGTGCATCCGCGTCGTTTTTAAACAGCAAGTCGGTGTCCATGTCAAGTGCATGCGATTGTGGGTCCGTGGCAATACGGTACGCTGTTTTGGAAATTCCGTGGACTGAACTTGCCGGGACATTCTACGAAGATCAAGAATGGGTAGACAATGCAACTAAATCAAAGGAAACTGTGCTGACTGAAATGTCGTATGGATGGGCGCGGCCTATTGGTGACGTACTAACGGAACTTCCCGTCGGACTGTACATTCCAAGTACACCCAAATTTGATTCCAACTTTGTGATCCATGAACGCAATTTTCTTAATGCTACTAAGACAACAACCGCACAGGAATTGGCCGAGAAGACTTACATAAACGTGAGTGTGCCGTACAAGGAGTACTTGTCAACAAGCTTAGTTTTTGACAACGCCAAAAATGGCAGCACGCCGTATGCGTGGCATAAACACACGTTTACGTACGGAGCATGCATGCGATGGCCGTACGGCCAGGTTGCACGCATGGAAATGTCAGAAGATATGAAAAACAAATATTTTCAATCTTGCTCGTCAGACGGTGATTGCACAATTAAAAAAGAATCGTTGGTTGGGTACTGTGAAAACTTTGGCACACAGGGCAAGCCACAATACGCGCATTGTGCTCGCGACCCGCTTACGCAAAACCAACGGTTACATCTGTGCAATAAAAACCGCACGCAATATGTTGTTGTGGCCAGAACGCTGGGAATGCGGTCAATAGACAACGTGTGCAACAAAGCGACAAAGGTGTGCCTTATTATACCAGGCGAACCCTCGTTTAGCATGAACGAAGTGCTGGCACAAACTGCGTACGCGCTGGACAATTTCACGTTGCTTATTACTCCGTTTAACTGGTCTGTTGCGGTGGGGTTAATGGCCCCATCGCGTGGCAAATACGTAGTGGGCGGCGGTACCACGTCAAAGAATATTACAAAAGTAGACGATGCCGACACAACTTTATCCGGCATGGCGGCACTGACAAATGATCAGTTTGCCGTTTTTGTAAAACCGGGACCTGTCACAGACGTGCGCGAGCAAGTCGCAGGGATAACACGCACAATTAACGCCACGTTCAATGAAAAAGACGGCACGTACGATATTCCGTACATGTATGACATTAATCCGGTCACGGAGGCAACGGTCTACGCCCCTGTATCAGATACTGGCATTTTTGTTAATGCAGCGCACGTGACAATTGCATCCGCAGTGGGGTCAATGCCGTTGCGCTTTGACACGCCAGTGGGCGCAGAGGGGACGTGCACACGCTTTTTTGTCAGCGCGCCTGGCTTCACAACAAACGTTAGCGTAGACCAAACCAATTGCCAGGCTTCATTGGCGTCGCTGGAACGCACGCCCATTGTGTTTGGGGGGGGGGACGTTACGTATGCTGATGTCACTGTCAGGGCAACAGACTGCGACATTGCAGTAGCTTTTGCGGGCCATTATACCAGCCGGTTTGCACTGACAAGTGTAGTAAACGCAAACCACAGCACCGTCTCACTGCCAGACGCCGGGTCGTTAAAGTACTCGCTGGTCGCGGCCCGCACAGTTGGAACAATATACATAGATGCGGTGAACCCCCGACCCGTCGTCGTGCAACCGTTGGCGGGCGGGGGGGGGGTCAACGTGACCAACGATAACGTGACGATTATAAACCTGACAAAGTACACGTCCATCTTTGGCAACACTGTAATGCAGGCCGAATACCCACCTTTAATCCCGCACGAAAGTATGCACATTGTGCTGTTTGTTGCGTTGGTGGTGGTGAACACCTTGACCGCTCTGATACTGTCGCGCCGAGCGTACACGTCTGCGACATGATGCCGTGCCGTATATCAGCCAACATGCAGCGCAATTGATGCAGGGGATTTCAGTCGTACTGCATGCGTGCATTTGGGGGGCATGTGCCGCATTTTGCGTGCGAACCGGCCCAACTACCGGGTACTGTGCGCACGGCGGTGTAATGCAGGCTGTTACAGTGCCGTGGCGAACAAGCTCCTTCTTTGTTACAGCGGAAACAAGCGCCCCGCATTGCTCCATACCGGCAATTGCCGCCCGCACTGACGATTTTTGTTTGCGGGACTTAAAAGACCTCAAACATCGATGCTATGCATTCTTGACCGACAACCTTATGAGTGGCACGCTGCCAACGTTTGCTTCCTTTGAGCCGGGCAGCGAAGACCGCGCCGAGTACGCTGCGTTGTGCTTGCAAAAATAGTTGATCACAAAAACTAAAATAAACCCACAAGTCTACCGCGACAAAACAATAGTATGGTTTTTTGTGGCCCCAAAGTTTGTTTTATTACTATTACGACCATGGATGCAAAAGATATCGTAGTTGGTGTGCTTGACATGATGTATGCATTTGAAGTTAAAGAAAACGAACGCGACGACGAGAGTTGGCGGTATGGCGTGGTTGCAGACGAAAACGAGCCAATGGCTACGTTTGCTATTTGCAAGGAGTACAGCGGAAACGGCTTGTCTTTTGCATACACCGACGTTGGCGATATCCACGGCGTACCAGTAGGCGCCGTTCGCCACCCGGCCGTTGTCGCGTTGCTGCAGGACGTGCACATTCACTTTGCAATCCAGAACATGCTGTTTTTTGACGAGTCGCGGGTGCACGCCTTTGTAGCGCTGCTGCAGCTGCTGGACGGCTCCGACGGGGTTGTGCACATTGCAGGCGGGGTGCCTGTGGCACTCTGCGAGCTCGTATCGCTTGTGTTCATGATCATGTGGGTAGCCCCGGACGCGCACAATTGTTTGCCGTTTAGCTCGGCTTCCAACCCTACCACTGCTTACTACCTGCTGTTCAAGTTCTGCACGTCGTCGTACAAGCGGTTCCAGATGACAAGGGCAACAATCAACCCAACAAACCGCAGCACTACTTCCGAAGTTTACAGTGTGCGGAAGGTGTATGCTATTGACATGGGCGAAGTGTACCTGAAAGTGCCCCGAACAAACTACAACGAACCGTCGGACAGTAACCCGACCCCCGCAAAACGGCGCGCGGCGTTCGTCCGCCTGTTTGTCAACTACTGCGCCATGGTAAAGGATGCAGACATACCGCAATTCTACGCTTGGGGTACACCGCCGTTGCTGTCCGTCGTGGATTGCAACATTGACCCGTATACGTACCCGTTTAAACCGATGTACTACAAGCGTGGCTTGTGTCGCGACCAGCAACGCGTAGTGTGGGCAAGCCTGCTTGTGTTTGCACGGACAGGCACGTTGCCGCCAGAGATTGTGTTGAAGATGCTGGAGTGCGTGCCAGAAGTGTGCGCGTTTGACACGCTGGGGGGCGAGCGGCGCGACATGTACGCGGTGATTTCAGAGGATAACACTGACTGGGATGTCGATGATTTTTAACCGCGATGACATTATACGATGGTTGGGCGAGGTCGGAATTGAGAGCAGTATCGGTAAACGGCATAATTTTCTAATCTAAAAGACTTGGTTTATACAGTAATAAATTAGTTCAATTAGTGGACGACATGCCAGTAACAAGCGTTGCCTTTACTGATCTATGCCTTTAAATGACTTGAAGAACTACCGGTGTTCGGCTGTTTTGCAGAATTAACCTTGTGTACCAGCCAACTTCAGAAAATAATACGTTGGACACCCGTAGACGTAATAGCAGTCCTTGTGCGTGCAGACAGCAATATGGTCGGTCAAGTCCGTTGGAACAGCGGCGTCCAGTACCGCAAGTGCCAAGCGAATCATAAAAAGCGTATAATGGCTAGCTGCTTTATGCACGACGACACACACAGCGGCGCACCCCGGATCTCGTCTATTGTGAGACGGCCGTCGGCGTTGGTGTCGCACCGTTTAAAGATGTCGTTTGTATCGGTAAAAGTGCGTAGCATCCACGCAGTAGTGGGCGACAGTGCAGCAATCCCACTTTGCAGTTCGGCCTGTGTCACCCCGACGTGCGCGTCAAAATTGGCACGCGCCACGTACGCTTCTATTTTGTCCACTGCCTTTTTCTTGGATGACAACCAGCAACTGTCGACTGGAATCACAACCAGCAGTACAAACCAGAGAAGTCGAATCATTTCACTTTGCTGCTACTAACAGTACTAATATATACAGCGTTGAAAAGGTTTTAATCCCACAAGTAGTTAAAACAATATACCGGCTAACAGTCTTCTCGAAATTAAGTAACATAAACCACATAAACACCATGGCCACTACTGCTATTTGCATTAACCCGGTAGCAAAAACGATTCAGACGAGACAGTTGCATTCTGACTTGAAGGAGCTGCAACACATTATTGGAGGATACGTCGAAGTTATTGCATTGTCCGCAAAAGATATTATGTACGTGTGCGAGGAGCCACGAGCAAGTGCAGCAACGTTTCGGGTAGGAACATGCGTGTTCAGGGGGACTGCAATTGTCGTAGGGGTGAACGATGCTGGCAATGACATCACACCGGCCTTGACTCTGCAGGATATTGCACGCGTAGTAACATTTGGTTTGTTTTAAAATGCATTAAAAGGGCGGGAATATAGGTATGTCCTTACATGGATAACACAAGCTGTCGTAAATAGACGTAGAACCACTGCAGCATGTAATAAATCAGTTGCATGTACAAGACTGTCTCTAGCCGATAATGGCTGGACTCGTCATATAGAAACATTAAATGCCTATTCGTCGTCTGATTCCGGTGATTCCGGTTCTGAATCGTCATCGTACTCGCTAAAGTCGTCGTACTCGCTAAACATTTCGTTCCCAATAAAGTTTCGGGAGCGCGGCGGGTTAAACGCTTCAATTGACGTTGTCCAGTAGCACACAAGCAATGCAAGTTCTGGGGGTATCCACGATTCTTGTCGGGCTGTGCACAACATGACGGCCCGCACGCATCGCTTGTTGTCTGCCGACAGTCCAAGTTCATAAAACGACGGAATAAAAGGCCACGCAACAAGCTTGGCATCGGTAACGGAAAACCGTGGGACGCAATCAACATATGCCGCACTAATTGCCGCAACAATAGTCTTTGTGTCCCTTGCACAAAAACGGACAAACGCGTTCACAAACCGAAGTTTTGCCTGCACAATTGGTCCAGTGTTCATGTAGTTGGTTGCCGGGACGACAAGACCCGTCCCTGCGCCTGTATTTTTTTCGCCGATTACCTGCGCCCACTCAGGCACACCCGAGCACAAGGCCACCTTTGCTGGGTTGATCGCGTTTTCAACCGTCCGAAATTGCGAGGGGGACCCGGTGCAGAACATGATGAGCAAATAGTATTCCAGTAGCGGGTTCTCGTGCACAGCAGAAAATGGCAAACTGTCGTGGGCGTCTGCCGAAACCCATGTGATCATGAACATCAGTGACACAAATGCGTCCAGAGAGACGCTGTCGTCGTCAAATACAAACTCCCCGCCCTTCGTATCCAATGCCATCAGCAACGCCACAATCCCAAAAACTGCGTTTGGCGAGAAGTACATCAAGTTGACCAGCGTGAAGTAAACCTCGCGGGTGTTAAGCATGTTTACAAGCCGTGGGTTCTTGAACGTGCACATATGGTTGCCGTGCAATTGGTTGTCGGCACAGTACGTCAACGACAATTCGTTCCATTCACGGTTCCACGTCAATGTAATTGGCGGCTTCCAACTGTTATCGTCCGAGTCCGAGTAGAGACCCGCCAAGATCCCCGTCGCCCATAATTCAGGACCAACACCGGTGTTGCCTTGACCGTATTTCTTAAACGCGGTACAAAGATTCTCAACAATGTCGGTGCATATAAAAGGAGAACTCATGTTTGGTACCTACTGAAATCCACGTCAATTTCAAAAAAAAAGTAAAAGGTCAAAAAGCCAAACATTTGTACACGGTCAGATCAAACTTCAATCACATTTTTTACTAACAGTTTTTTAGGTGATTTTTTTGTTAACTTAGAATGTACAAGTCATCCAAAAAGCGGGAATATGTGTAATTGCGCTCAAAGCAAACGATTGTGGGATAGATATAACAATGTTACAAAACACAATAAAACAAAAGTCGAACCCACACGTTGCAGGTTATAGTACTAACCACTAGACCACTAGAGCAAGAGTATAAAAATATGATCAGTTGTGTACTTATGTATGTATTGTTACGCGCACTACACTGTATGTTGGCGTTGGTTGGTTGCGGCCAGTATATGCCGTACGTAGTAGCGTGCACATACTTGCAGCACAATGACATCAATGCTGAAAGCGTGCGTATGGGATAGAGAAGATGAGATGGAAAGCACAATTCAATCTGCTAAAAATATCATAGCCAAGGTTAAATGGACAGGTGAACCATACATTTGCATTTTTGTTGGCGGTTCGACAATTCACATTGGCGTTGTTGATAAAAGCGGGAAACGTATCGAAGGCTCTGTATGGTGCGATGCCAAAAATCCAGACAAAACTATCACGGAGCATTTACAGCGCATGGAAACCAGCTACCGTAGCATCGCCACGAAGACACAAGTCCGCGTTTTGCTTGCCGGCTCGCCAACTAAGGTTACGACCAAGTATACCGACCATCCCGAAATTCACTTTTTCCACAATGGAACAGAAAAGACCCAAACAATGACAAAAGCCGGAATGGAATACATCGCAAAACTTGCTGAAAATCAAGAAGATAACGGCGGCCTGAGCAGGGTTGTTGGTGGTAAAAACCCAGGTAAGGCCATTTTAGATTACATCTTTAATGCAATGGGTGATGATTGGATTATTGCATGCGGCAACCGTGATAAAACCGACTATTACTGTACCGACAACCCGTATAAATTGGAACACCTTCCCAAAGGTGCCAACAAGGATTACAATTATGTAATTGTGTCGTCGGGCGACATAACTTTGATGAAAAAAAAAAACGCGGAAGATAAAAAACCCCTAACCTCAAGAGACGACGATAAGTATACTGACTTACTAGCACGTTTGACTGCGGAAAACGCCTTCACAAAGAACACGGTGCTGTTGGTCACCGCTGGCTTCACGGTAGACGAAAGGAAGGCACAGACAAAAATCGCTGCGAAATGGATTAAACGGAACGGGGGCTCTTGGCGGCCAGACACCATGGCCCCTGGGGATCTGACTGACCACAGACTGACAGATGCACCTAACGAAGTTTGGCGGTCAGACACCATGGCCCCTGGGGAACTGACTCACCGCATGTTTGGGGGGGCATCTTACACAGATGCACCTAAAGAAGCTCGGCGGCCAGACACCATGGCCCCTGGGGATCTGACTGACCACAGACTGACAGATGCACCTAAAGAAGCTCGGCGGCCAGACACCATGGCCCCTGGGGATCTGACTCACCACATGTTTGGGGGCACAACATTAAACGCTACATTCGTGGATCGGTGCCTGACATAACGGCTGCGTTTCGAGATCAGCGTGCAATGTTGGTCCTACGTTTTTTTTCCTGGGTCTATCAGTAAAGCATAAGCTTCGCGTCTTAACGTGTCGTGAAAGTCTTGGCAACCTGTTATCATACATTCGGTATGATACGCTTGCCAAATTACGCACCAGCCGTGCTTACTGGGCTCATCCTGTGACGTACAAGCTTCCATCACATCGCTACAAGCCCCCATCACAATCCTTTTTTCAA
>Ga0206130_10004517_pt1 | contig 17150 bp, 16 predicted proteins | sample Helgoland_Spring_9_FD_148637 | JGI IMG/M metagenome (GOLD analysis project Ga0206130, IMG submission 148637) | Pelagic subsurface seawater microbial communities from Kabeltonne, Helgoland, North Sea - Helgoland_Spring_Bloom_20160512_1 | ecosystem: Environmental > Aquatic > Marine > Epipelagic ... | reverse complement strand
TCGCAACTCCGGCAGCCTGGGTGCCCAAAGCCGCATCCACCTGACGCCGAAACGGATCCTGGCGCAATACACCGCGATCGTCAAAGAACGCATAGAGCATTGGATAAATGCCGGGCGCTACGGTCGAAGGTGAGTTATAGCTCAATTCCATCATATTGTTTGCGAAGATTTCGTTTTGTCGTAGGCTTCTGCAGAACGGCCAACAGCGTCTTCGTTCAAGATAAAGCCGAGACCAGGACCGGACATTACCGAAATCTTTCCTGCAATCGGCTTCAAATCCGGGCTTTCTACTATGTCCTCTTCCAAAAGCTGCCACATGATCTGATTACCATCATCCATATTCGGAACACCAGATGCGGCTTGTATTGAAGCGCAGGTGGTAATCCCAGTTTCCCAAACACCATGAATGCAGACATTAATGTCGAACACCTTAGCAATCGCAGCAACTCGCCGGAAGCCAAGAATGCCTCCGGTTTCGTGTAGACCTACGGTCAGCAGACTAGACGCTCCGCTGGCACACATCGCGTGAGCTTCTTCTGGAGTAAATACGGATTGATCTGCTGCGATCGGTACAGAACAGGACTGTTTCAAAGCCATTAAAGCCGGAACGCCGGCGATCGCCGACACCGGCTGTTCAACCATCTCGAGATCGTACTTCGCAAGCTTTTGAAGCATTACTTGGGCCTCCATCAAGTCCCAGGCCTCATTAGGGTCGATCCTAAGCCGTTTGTTGCCAATTGCCTTTCTGACAGCTTCAACATTTGCCATATCTTTATCGTTAGTGTGCCCAGCTTTGAGGTAAATCACTTCAAAGCCTTCCTGCACCAACTGGCGGGCATGTATCGTAACATCTTCCGTAGTATCGCCCTGAACAAAACCCATGAAACTCAAAGTGTCGTGGATCTTACCGCCCAGCAGAGCATGGACAGGCAGACCGACGGACTTACCGAGCGCATCCCACAGCGCCAATTCAACCCCAGCGAATGCAATATTGCCTATTCTGGGATGCGATTGACTGGCGTAGTGATGTCCAAAATTTCGCGTAAAGAGCTGTTTCATCAAATCGGTGATCTGGGTAATTGGCTGCTCCAGTAAGACCGATTTAGTGGTTTGTAAAAGCGTATGAACCGCATCAGGAGACGTCATCGTTGGGGCGGTTTCGCCGTAGCCGACGACGCCCATATCAGTTTCGATCTCGACCAGTATGGTCGTCTGGCCAAGGTTCTTTCCCATGGCCCAGACATAGGGCGTCTTGAACTTGGAAAAAAGCGGCGTGAGGCGGACATCTTTGATTTTCATGATTTTATCCTCCTGCAGTTTCATATTAGCGTTGGAGTTGATCGGGTCACTGCAAAAGTGGATGCATCGAATGCCGTGGGCTTGCCCGTAATGAGATCGGCCAGCAGTTCTGCAGATCCAGCTGCCAAGGTCCACCCTAGATGGCCGTGCCCTGTATTGACCCAAAGTCCCTTGCTGGATGTTTCACCTATATAAGGTAGCCCGTCGGCACTCATCGCGCGGAACCCTGCCCACGGCGTGCGCTTGCAACCATCAATCATCTGACCCAAGTTGGGGTAAACAGATTTGGTAAAACGATCGAGTTGTCGGACAATTTTGGGGTTTAGAGCGTCGTCATGTCCGGCAAACTCTGCAAATCCAACAGTGCGCAATTTGCCATTTATTGGAACAATCCCGACATGCAGCCTTTCGTCTACAACAGGAGATGAGGGCAGGTCGTTGATTGCAGCAGTGTCATAGGTGAGCGAATACCCTTTCACAGGGCAAACCAAGGTTCCCCCTGCGACGCTTGGAGCCAATTTTCTTGCATTAACCCCCATTGCTAGAATAGTATTCCTCGCCAGAATATCTCCGTTTTTTGTACGCGCACCTATAACTCTGTCTCCTGACATCAGCAGATCATTGGCTTGGCAATCAACATGGACTATCTGACCAGATGCGACGAGATCTTCGCGGAGGATTTGGCAGTATTTTTGCGGGTCCGCTACCACATCAGCGGGAAAACGTATTCCACCTACCAGCTGCGGTGCTATTGCTTGAAGGTGCGGCTCAGCTTTAACGATTTGATCAGGCGTCAGTGCCTCCCAATCCAACCCTACATCGTTAAGGTGGCGATTGGACCTGATCTGTGCTTCCAGACTTGATTGGTCACGGTAGATTTTAATGGTACCACATTTTTGAGCGTCAAATTGGTCTGCGTATCCTTTGTAGTATTCTTCAAAGACGTCCATGGAGAAGAGCGCCAGATCGAGCAACCTGCGCTTATGAAGTTCGTGCAGATGCGGTTTTGAGTTCTTCAGAAACCGCAGGCCCCATTTGAACTGAGACAGGACAGCGCTCGGCTTAATCCGCACTGCCGAATTTTGCGTCACGAATGATTTCAAGAGCGTAGACAATATCCCTGGCGTATTCCATGGCGTGGACTGTGAAGGCACCAACATCGCACCGTTTGCAAAGTTGGCACCAAGGCCGACATCCTCGTTGGCCTCCACCAAAACTACTGAGCAGCCGCGTTTAGCTAATCGGTGGGCCGTTGTGATACCACTAAGCCCACCGCCAATTATGAGAGCGTCCACCTTCAAATTTTATCCGCAATATGAGCGTAGGCTACGATTTCAACTTTGGCTTCTGGAACCAGAATTGCTGCGACTACGACCGTCGCTCTATTTGGCAGAACCCCCTCAAAATACTCAGCGTAGACTGAGTTCATTCCAGGCGCATCCGCCGCATCAACCAGATAGATCAGACATTGAGTAATGTCAGCCATTGTACCGCCCGCCGCCTCAACGGAGTACTTGATATTTTCCATTGTGCGTCGGGTTTGCTCTTCAATCGTTCCATCGGAAAATTGTCCATCATCACCAATAGATAGATGGGCCGTATACAAAATCTGACCATCAGTTGGAGCGGTGACTGCCCAATTTAAAGGTACCGAAGGCGCTGGCAGGTTTGAAGTAATAGGTTTATGCATATTTACACCATTCTAGTTTTGGTAAGCGGAATTTTTTATCCAAGCAGCAGATTAGGCAACCACAGGGCTACTTCTGGTATGAAAGTAGTTAGCATTAACGTAGGCAACCAAGCGAAAACTATGAATATTAAAGTTGGGGAAATCAATTTCCGTATTGGCACGTCCGTCACTTGCGCACCCAGATACAATAGCGGTGCTGTAGGTGGTGTGATATTCCCCATTCCCAGATTGACGCCGAGTACCGCTGCAAAGTGAATTGGATCCATTCCCGCCCCCTCTGCGATAGGTAACAGTAGTGATGCACTGAGAATGATACCGCTGATGTCGTCCATCAACATACCTATTAAAAGCATCACCAGATTGATCATTAGGATAACCACGATGGGATTCTCTGAAATTGAATATATAAGATCCTCAGCCATGCCAGGTATGTCTTCAAAAATCAGAAAACGGCTTGCAACCAGAACTGTGAAGATCATTGCCATAACGACGCCAATCGTGATGGCCGACTCCTTTAAACACTCGAAGAATACCGTAATAGTAAGCCCACGATAGACGAAAAATCCTACTGGAATGGCATAGATCACAGCCACTCCTGCCGCTTCGGTTGGCGTCATTATGCCGCCATAGATGCCCCCAAGAATAATCATCGGCATTAGGATTGCGGGTGTCGCAACAGCTGTCTTTTTCCCTAATTCTTTGAAGAACCGGTCTGGAATTTCTGTTATGCGGATAGTATTGTTGTTGCGAAGGATCACAAAATTCACAATAATAAGCATTGTCGTCAAGATAAGCCCCGGAATTACCGTAGCAAGGAAACATTTAAGAACAGAAAGCTGACCTATCCAAGCATATAGCAACTGTGCGGCGCTTGGCGGGATAAGTAACCCTAGAGGACTTGCGCTAATCACCAATGCACCTGAAATCCCCTCAGGATAACCTGCCTTGCGCAGATGCGGCATCATAATTGAGCCAATGCAGGTCAATGTTGCCGCACCGCTACCAGAAATAGCTCCAAACATGGCACTCGCGACAACCGAAGCCGCGCTCAGGCCACCTCTAAGGTGGCCGAGTAAAAGCTCAGCAATCTCTACGATCGGCTTAGCAATCTTGCCTCGGTTCATGATGGTACCAGCCATAATAAACAAAGGAATAGCAAGAAGGATGACTGAGTTCATCTTCCAGTGTCCAGTGGCGAAGAAGCCCGACACATCATATCCACCCGAGTAAGCCAGTAAGATTAATACACCTCCAAAAGCAAGTGGAACCGAAACGCCAATCGCCAGTAGGATACAAATCAGAATGATCGCGATGAGGATTACCATGTCAAACCTTCTCCTCATCAGAATCGTTCTGACGCATTCTCTGCATGGCGTCGGCATACCCATCAGGTCCAGCTCGCAACATCAGATAAATCCCTAGAGCACTGTAGATGGCCATGAACGCAAAGCCTACGAAAATGCCCGTACGCGGTATAATAAATGGTATTTTTAGGGCGATGGTAGTTTTCCACACTGGATAATCCGAGATTTCGTCGGCAAGCATAAGCCAAGCCCAGTAAACAAGGACTAGTGTGATAGATAGTTCAATAATCTGGATTGTGATCTTGCGAAGCCACTGCAATTTTCGACTGTCTGTGAAAGTGTCCAGAAGATCAGCATTTATCTGTTTTTCGTGATAGGTACCTAGAGCACTGCCCAAAAAAAATATCCAGAAGCAAATTGGCAAGAGCCACTCTTCATAGGCGAAAAGATCACGCTCCAAGATGTATCTAAAAAAGACCACGCCAAAAAAGGTGATGGGCAAAATAGGTAACGAAACAACGACCAGAGCTGTCTTTAAGCGGATCATGGTCTTGACTACACGGCCCATCTGATCTGGAAGAAAACTTTCAAGCAAAACCATTTGAGAACCATCCTTTTAGATGCAGGAATGCTCTTGGCAAAAAGAGCATTCCTAAATTTTTCGCTAAATTGCACATTGGCAGTATTATTTAGCTAGCAAGCGGTCCAATGTTTCCTGTCCAACAACTTCTGCAAGATCAGGCCACACATTAGCCTGAATATGCGCCACCATCGTCGCTCTTTGCTCAGGTGTATAATCTAGAATTTCATAGCCAGATTCAATCATCTGAGAAATAAAACCATCTGCCCGGGCATTCGATTTTTCAGTAATCGTTGCTGCCGCTTTGGCAGATGCGGCTAGGATAACATCCCGTTGCGCTTTGTTTAGCTTATCCCACGATTTTTGGCTTGCATAAATTGAAGAGGCCTCAACCGCAGTGTTTACAGGTATGTAATATTTTCCAATGCCCGCAGCCGCAAAAGTCGTGTAAGCCCACTCAGGTGTACAGCAAATCGCACCATCAATAACGCCCGATTGCAGGGCCGGAAGCACTTCAGCCCAGTTCATAGTCGTAGTGCGGTATCCAAGGCTCTCTGTAGTTTTCTTCGCAACCTCTGAACTCCATACTCGGATATTCATACCTTTTTCGCCCAGCCCAGCGTAATCCTTGGGTTTTTTTTCAGCGACTATACCAATTAGCCCCTCAGGGGTAATATTGAGAAAGACTAACCCTAGGTCTGCTAAAATCTCCTTCATGAGTACGTTCAAATTTGAGCTAGGATCTGCATACATAGCTTCCATCTCAGCGAATGTTGTAACAAGTCCCGGCAGATTCAGAATCTCTAATCTCGGATCAGCCTGAGCATAGACAAAAGCGTGAACCATATCGATATTACCACGAATAGCATCTTCAATCAGTTCTTCGCCAGAACCCAACTGTGAAGCTGGAAAATACTTAACTTTTAGCCCAACATCTGCATCTTCCATCTCCTGGACCATATTTTCGATAATTTCGTGACCAAAATGTTTAGGTGGAAAGGTACCAGCAAATTTTAGCCTAACCGTGTCGGCGATGGCTGTTGTTGCAAGTAGGCCTGAAAACGCAAGACCTGAGATTATTGCGAATGTATATTTTTTAATTTTCATGATTACACTCCTGTTTGAAAGCGAGTTCACGTAAATGAACTTTGTTAATGTCTACTGTAAAAGACATTATGTACTTTATATTGAATTTTAAAATCGGACTGATGTCAAGATATTAGTAGTCATAGTAGCTGATGGTTTGGGGAAAGGCTTACAATATGTGCGTCATTTAGACCATGTAGGGCCCTATCGGACGGCCAGTACTTGTCTTGATGAATTTTGAAAGTATGGGTATTAAAAGATGGCCCTGTCACGAGAGATTCTAAACGAATGACAAAAAAAGTTACGCGCGAACGTGGCATTGACAGAGCCATAGATATTCTGGATTGCTTGCATAATCATGGAAGGCCAATGGTCGTGAATGAACTTGCAGCTATTATGGGAGCTCCGCGTTCGACCATATACCACATGACTAAGATCTTACTCGATCGATCCATTTTAGATTCCTACAGCGAGGGCCGTGTTTTCCTCGGACGCAAACTATTTGTATACGGTTCCTCTGTCTCAGAGCAGTACTCATTAATCGAGATTTCGAAGCCATTCATTGATAAACTGGCAGAAACGCTTGGTGAACGGGTGGAGCTCAATGCACTATCCGATTGGAAGCAAAGTATTCTCTACTTTTCGCCTGGAAAGCGTTCATATTTCAACCATTATAGTCAGAGCGCGACTTGCCCATTGCCACTGACATCGTCTGGCAGGTTTTTGATTAATGGAATAGAAGAGGAAATAGTGCTCTCAAGTATTCCAGAGAAAGATTACTTCAGAGAAGAGGCGCGTGTAATGACGTTTGAACGCTTTATGGAGGAAAGCCGTGAAGCAAACGCACAATGTTACAGTGTCACTTTAGATCTTCTTGAGACACATTTGTCAGCAATTTCGATGCCAATAACTGATAAGAACGGAAAGGTATTAGCAACGATCGGCACGACATTCCCGACAGCTGAATTTGAACCAAGCAAAGTTCGTTTTATCGAAGCCCTGAGACATACTGTAGAGGCGGTTACAGATAAATTTACGAATTAATATTCTTTTCAACTCCTGCATACAAAACTAGGCAATCGCACATATGCAAATTAAATACATCATAGGGCTGTTGGCTTTCATTGTGCTAGCATTACCAATTTATGCGCTAATCCAAGTTTAAGTTCTGAATCCTCTTGGTTTTAACGACATTGAAGATTGGGAGGTAGACGAAGGGATGGTACCTTTTTGCTTTGAAATAAAAGAAACTGTCAAATGGCGCTGTAATTGAACTACTAACGCCAAATCGTGTTCAATTAATCAGCAGGTTTTTAATGAATACGGAACCAAGCATTTTTAAAGTTTATCCTCACGACCCGCTGATGATCTTCAATGTAGCCTCACAGCGGCTGTCGAAGGCTTGTAGTGCGACGTCCCGCTTGAAAGGCAAAGGAGCAACTACAGTCCGCGCCCATGAAACATATTCACGCTTCCGCTCACCACTCCAATCTGCAGGAGGAGAACTGCCAATCGCAGCCACATTAGAGCTTTTATCCGCCAGCTTGATTAAACAAGCAGCTTCTGATTTTTTAGCTGCATTCAAGATCTGCATTTTTTTACGCTCAGCCTTTGGCAAAGATTTGTCGTCTGTCATTTCACGGACGATACCGGCTACCTCTGAGCCAAACTCCAGCTCGATCTCAGCAAAGCTAGTGGGTGGACAGTCCTCTACAGTGTCATGCAGCCAGGCAGCTGCTATGGCGCTCTCAGAGCCACCCCAAGCTGTAACCAGCTCGGCAACTTCCTCCACATGTACGATATATGGTTCTTGGGCATCTCCTTTGCGGAATTGTCCCGCATGTCTTGATCGCGCAAAAATCTCTGCGCTTTTAATAAGGTCAGTCATAGACCCTCCTATTTTTGAGGTTTAACAACGCAAATTGACCGCCGGCATTGCAGGCGTCTGTGGCATTTCGCCATTTGTGTTGTGGGGTTTGTGTTTCTAACACGCTCAATACATGGAAATTCCATCTTTGGATTTCAATGCGGAGTATAAAAATATACGGCTGAATTCAAAAATTTTGGGAAAGACCAAGCATTAATTGAGTTAGCTACGCGCGCGTAGGGCTTTGAAAAAGCACGATCAAACAAGTTAAGTACAAATGTAAAAAAGATTATTCAAAAAAATAATGGTGTTCATTCCCTCGCGAGAAAGCGCTGTATTGAAAAGTTGTATACTAGCCACCTTGACTTAAACCGTTAACTGACCTTCCTGGCGCCTCCAACTTTTCTCTAATGAAGACTAAATAAGCGTTTAGACTTTAACTTTTACCGCTCAAGCTGTGGTTAGGATTTCTAGTTTGTCTATGCCAATTTCTGATAACTATCTTATATGGCAAATGGGTATTTTTAAGCTAAGATTTGGAAAAATGTTACCCCAGACGTTACCCCAGTAACGACGCTGTAGATTGCATCTTAAACTTGGTGAAAAGTTTTGATGACTTCTCTGAACGCAACGATCCATTTGGCGAACATGACTTTGGGGTCATTCGCATAAATTACGAGGACTCCTTCAATCAGTCAATTTTCTGGGACAACACCGTTTATTGTAAAGGCTGAAAAAGAGATGGAAATATCAATACAAGAAAGCACTAATTAAAAATTGAAAATATTTTTAAGTGCGAAAACCAAGGCATTTGCATCCTCTTGCGTATTATAAGGTTGGATTGAAATACGTACTATTGATTTTTCTTTCCAGCGGAATACTGGTATTTCTATGTTAAACATATTGTATAATTTTCGCTTTACGTCCTCAACGTGACAATATGGTAATGTTATAGAAATCATTTGCGGAGCAGAAAACTCGTCGCTGGCCAACAGGGGAATTTGCGTCATATCCGCTATCCTGTCTGCAGTTTGACGCGCCAGATCGGCAGATTTTTGTGTCATGGACCGCCAGTCATAATCCTGCGCAAATTTTAGGGCTTCGGGTAATGAAAGCCAGGCCGCAGGATCGCGTGTACCATTTACTTCGAAACAATCGATAAAACGCGTATTTCCAAATGCGCCTTTTTGTTGTGATCCGCCCAACTGTGCAACCCAACCATGACTGACGACCAGTGGCTCAAGCATTGGCTGTACATCTTGCCGAGCCCACAAGAAGGCTGCCCCCTTTGGGGACATCATCCATTTATGGCAATTTCCCGAGTAAAAATCAGCATTTAAATCGTTCAGATCTAAATCAATTAAGCCAGGTGCATGCGCACCGTCAACTATTGTAATAATGCCACGAGATCGCGCCTCTGCGATAACTTCTTTGAGAGGAAAAACTAATGATGTTGGTGATGTGACATGACTTAAAAAGAGAACTTTTGTACGATCGGACATACCAGTCTTAATGATGTCGCAAAACTCCACTGCCGACGTCAAGGGAACAGGAACTTCTACCTTAACAATTCGCGCATTGGTCCGTTTGCCCACTGCATCCCATGTTTTTTCTAGTGCCCCATATTCATGATCAGATGTCAGAATTTCATCACCTGCATTCAAGCGCATAGAATGGGCTATTATATTCAGCCCTTCGGTGGCATTGCTGACGCAAACCAGATCGTCTGGAAATGCACCCAATTTCTCTGCCAAAGCGTGTCGTACCTGTTTCATATTTGGCAAAAAATTCCGGCTCTGGTCCAGAAAAGCGACTGGTTGCTGCTCCAGTTTGCGCTGCCAATTCTGGTATACGTCAAACACCACCTTTGGGCACGCTCCAAAAGACCCATGGTTTAGAAATACCAAACCATCCTGTAGTAAAAATAGGTTTTTAATGTTTTTGCTCATAACGTTATCCTCTTAACGTGGGGTCTAATGCGTCCCTTAAACCATCGCCAAACAGTGTCGTCGAAAGCACAGTTAACGCCAGAGCTAGCGTTGGAAACAAGGCAAGATGCCAATAAAAAAACATGAAATTTATACCAATATTTATCATTTGTCCCCAGCTGGGAAGAGGTGGGGCAATTCCGACACCAAGAAAACTCAAACCTGCCTCGAGCATCATTGCTAGGGGAATTGCCTGAACAAAACCGACTATAACGGGCGATATAGAGTTTGGAATTAAATGCCGAAACAACACGTATGCCGGAGTGCCACCAAGCGCCTGAGCCGCCCGAATGAATTCTTTAGAACGAAAAGCCATAACTTGAGCCCTGACAAGCAAACAAACTTGCACCCAACCAAATAAAGCCGCGATAAAGACTATGCTTATAAATCCACCACCAGCTAAGGCTGCTAGAAGAAGTGCTACTAAAAGAGGTGGAACTACTGAAAATATTTCGATTATTCGCATTATAATCCAATCGGCGGGTCCTCCAAAAAAGCCTGCCATAGCTCCAAGCGGTAATCCGATCAAAACACTGAATGCGGCAGCTACGAACCCTATGCTGAGAGAAACCCGGGCTCCATAAACAATACGAGTATAAAAATCACGCCCTAAATCATCTACTCCCATCCAGTGTTGCGCAGACGGGAACGCCAAGTTTTCAGTTAGAAATTTTTGCTCTTCATAGCTTGTAGGTGTGATTAAGGGCGCAAATAGGGCCATTGAAACGATAATTAGTAACAATGACCCTGAAAATACTGCACCGCGATTGCTGCAAAAACGACGCCATGAATAATAAAGTGGGTTTCTGGCGATCTGTGACTTGATGCTGCTTTTTTCTTTTTTTACTGATTTTTGTGGATATAAATTATTTTTGTTAGCACTCATCATTTTGAGGTTCCTTCTTTAAGTCGGATCCTAGGATTCAAGATTGCATACGCGATGTCCGCGAGAAAATAGGCAAAACAAAACATAACAGTAATCATTAAAATCAATGCCATTTCAAGAGGGTAATCTTTCGTAACGATGCTTGAAACAAAATAGGCGCCAAGACCAGGTATTCGGAACATCGCCTCAACAAAAATGCTCCCAGTGGCTGTCCCAATGAACATTGGTAGAAAAACTGTTACCATTGGAATCGCAGAATTTCTCAATACATGTTTAAATATTACTTTCCGTTCTGATAATCCTTTCGCGCGTAAGACCATTACAAAAGGTTTGTTTAGTGTATCAAGGATTGCTGACCTTGTATAACGGGCATATGTCGCCATCGGTATTGTGGCATACGCTACAATTGGTAAAATCCATTTTCGGGGTTCGCCCCAACCACTTGCAGGTAACCAGTTTAACCAAACTGAAAAAACCAGGATCAACGCCATACTGGTAACAAATACCGGTATAGTTAGACCCAAAGTCGCAATAGACGATGCCAGATAGTCAACCCATGTGTTACGGTTCAAAGCTGCCAGCAATCCAAGACCTATGCCAATTGGCGCACCAATTAGAACTCCAGCGCCGCCCAAAATTAAACTAGGCACCCAGGCTCGTCCTAAAAGTTCCAAGACTGTTTCGCCTGGACTTTGATACGGTATGCCAAAGTCTAATTGAAACACTCCCTGCATATACTTAAAATACTGTACATAGAGGGGCTGATCGAGACCATACTGAGCCATTATTGTTGCTTTCGCAGCCCCGGAAAGAGGCATTTCCGTTGCGTCGAAAGGCCCTCCAGGCATTGCGTGCATCATCATAAATAGTAAAATTGATACTACACCGAATGTCAGCAGAATCGAAAGCAAACGTTGAATAATATATCCAATCATCGCTGCGTTCTCCTTTGCTCTATGAACGCTTCAACAAAATGGTCATTAGAAATTTTTGCAAGCTGTGGTTGCGAGCTTATTTGTTCATTAAATGGCAAAATATCTTCTTCAGAGAAGATTGGGATCGCTTCTGCTATCTGTAAAGGACTCATAAATGTTCGCCGTATCCGTTGCCGGGGAACAAATGATGGTATCGCGTTCAACAGCTCCTTTGTATAGGGATGGCGTGCGTCTTGAAATATTGTTTCCGTTGGGGCTTGCTCGACGACACGGCCTCGATACATTACCACTACCTCGTCTGCCAGAGAACGAATTACGTTCAGTTCATGGCTGATGAATAATACGGATAGTCCCATCTCAGCCTGAAGATCATGTAAAAGATTTATAACTTGCGCCTTTACTGAAACATCAAGAGCCGAAGTTGGTTCATCCGCAACTAAAATATCTGGTTTGAGCGCCAGAGCGCGAGCAATTGAAACACGTTGCCTTTGTCCACCGGAAAGCTCATGGGGGTAACGATTGGTATATCCAACACCTAAACCTACTTTCTCTAAAAGATCTGCAACAAGCTCCAAACGCTCGGTTCGTGTATGAAGGCCATGAATTACGAACGGTTCAGAAATAATTTGCGAAAGTGTCATCATCGGGTTCAGCGATGCATAGTTGTCCTGGAAAACAATTTGCATTTGCTTCCGCCTTGGCTTCAGTTCTGCAGTTGAAAAATTAGTTATTTCTGTACCTTTGAGAAAAATATTGCCTTTTGTTACATCAAGCAAACGCATTGCCATAAGTCCACAAGTGGATTTTCCCGAACCGGATTCCCCAACCAAACCAAGAACTGAATTCGGCATAAGTTTTATATTCACGTTATCAACTGCAGTTTTCTGCTGTTTCAACCCGCCAAAAAAGGATTTTATACCCCCATCAATATCAAAGGTTTTACTTAAGTTCCGCAGTTCGAGAGCAGGTATCACTGATCTATCTTTCTGAAAGCAAATTTTAATATTTTTGGCACCGAATGAGAGACATAAAGTTCGAATGCTTCTTTAGTGTCCAAACCGTTGCGAGGGACTTTTGAAGAGAAAAGTCGGGGAGGCAGTTTGTGTTTAAACAGCGTCATCTCTAGGCCTTTCAGACAGTTAATTTTAATTGAGCCAGGCTGCCTTTTCATCTGCTCTAATTTCCCTTAATTTACGTTTTCCGGGGGTGCGACCAGGAATGCTATCAATCAACGCTTTTGTATAAGAGTGCTTAGGGTTTTCGAAAATATCCAGCGTACTTCCGGTTTCCATAACACGACCTCCATACATTACAGCGACGTTATCAACCGTTTCAGCAATAACACCGAGGTCATGAGTTATAATTATCATGCTCATGCCTGTCTCAGCCTGAATGTCCGATATCAACTGCAAGACTTGAGCTTGAACCGTGACGTCTAGAGCTGTCGTTGGTTCATCTGCGATTAGAAGCTGTGGTTCGCAAGATAAAGCCATCGCGATCATAGCCCGTTGTAGCATACCGCCAGACATCTGGTGAGGATAATAATTCATTACCAGCGTTGGATTTTCAATTTCGACACGTTCTAAAAGATCACTGGCTTGCTCCTGAGCTGCTCTATTTGATGTCTGGCGATGAGTCTGGATCGTTTCAACAATCTGATGTCCAATAGTGAAAATAGGATCAAATGATGTCATTGGGTCTTGGAATATCATAGCCGCAATGCGGCCTCTAACATCTGCAAGTGTCTGTTTGCTTGCGCATAACATGTCATGGCCGCAAAGCTCTAGTTTATCTGCTTCTATGAGAGCGCCTGGTTTTTGTAATAGACACATTAACGCCATAAAAGTGACTGATTTTCCTGACCCTGATTCCCCAACAATTCCTAGGTTTCCACCTGAATAAAGTTCTAAACTAACGCCTCGAACGGCATGCACAATACCATCATGAATATGAAAACTAACGTGCAGGTTTTCTATATTCACAATGTTCATAATGCTCACTTTAGGGCCTTTATTAAAGGTAAAATATCGCCACTCAGGAAACCAGAGTGACGACTTGTGAGAAAATTATTTCTCGATGTGTGTATAAAAATATAGTTTTGGTCCTAGCGGAGCAAAGCCAAGCCTGTTATTTGATGTTCCCTCTCCTGATAGACTGTCTTTTACGAGCGAGGTAGTGATAGGGTGCATCAGCGGTACTATTGATGCATTCTTGATCAATTCCATTTCTGCCTGCTCATACAAAGCAAGACGATCAATCCAGTCTGAACCAGAATCAGCCTTGGCAACCAATTCATCATAGGATTTCAAATGATGACTATGTCGTCCGCCATCGTAAAAAATTCCGTAAAAGTTGCTTGGATCAAGATAATCATACTCATAGGGAGCCAGGAACAGATTGTTTTTCTTGTTCAGCAAAGCATCCATCCAATCGCTTATGGGCATAACTTTTATTCCCATATCAATATTCAAATGCTCTTTGAACTCAGCCTGTAAATATTGTAACATTGGTGCCGTAATCGCACCATTGTAGCCACCCTGATCACGATACCAGATTTCGATTGCAGGAAACCCTTCACCACCAGCATAGCCTGCGGCTGCCAGATGTTCGCGCGCTTTCTCAGGATCAAAGACCGCATGTTTCGTAAGGTCGTCATTATATCCAGGAAAGCCAGGTGCAAGCAAAGAACGGGATGGTATTGCAAGATCTTTCAGTACAGTGTTTGTCATCTCTTCGCGATCAATTGAATACCATAGGGCCTTTCTAACATTGAGATTGTCGAAAGGTGCCGAGTCTAAATCAAAAGAGAGATATGAAATAGCAAATATCGCATTGGTTCGGATCTGATCAGGAAAACGCTTTTCAGCATAAGGAATCTGACCCGCGTTTAGCGCAGTTATATCTGTATCACCGGCAAGGTAGGCGGGGAACCCGACTTCTGCTGGTCCAAGTGAAGGATCAAGAACAAGTCTATCTACCTTAGCAGGCCATGGAGCATTGTAAGTTGGACTCTTTTCCAAAACCATCCGGTTGTTTGACTTTTCCCATTCTGCTACGGTCCATGGCCCTGATGTCACCAGTGTATCCACATTCGCCGCATATTCGTCACCATGCTTTTCCCATTGATGTTCGGGAACTGGATACCACAAAGATACAACACTTGGCAGGTAAGGCTTGACGCTCTTCGTGTCTACTTCAATGGTAGTCGCATCAGTCGCTCGAATGCCTAGTTCACTGATATCCATGGATCCGGATGTCACTTCTTTCCAATTTTTAAGTCCGCCAGCAAAATCCCAGTACCAGCCAAAATCATATCCAGCTGTGGCAGCCCGCTTAAGCGCAAAAATATAGTCACTTGCTTTTAGGGGCTCACCGTCACTCCACTTTAAATTATCCCGAAGTTTAAATGTCCATGTCAGACCATCGCTAGATTGTGACCACGATTCTGCTGCAAGGGCGTGTAGTTCATATTCCTTGTCAAATGATGTCAAAGGCAACGAAAACGTTTCAGGTGATCCTGCGCGAGCATAAACCGTCTTCATATAATCTGCATATGTACCGCTTGTGCTGTCATGAGTTGCATTGATCGTTGTTTCTGAATTGGCTGTCACCGATAAGACTAGCGTAGCAACTGAAAACGCAGCTGCTATTTTTAAAAAAATCTTCATACTTCTCTCCGTTCATTTAACGCTCTTAGTTAATGAATGTGTCGTTCGCCAACATCTAATTAGTTTTACTTTACTGCTCCTGTGATCTCTTTTATCTCATCTACGTCATGGTCTAATATTTGAGAAATCGCTCTGCAGGCGGCTTCTGTGTCACCAATAATAATTGAATCACACAAGTTTTTGTGGAGCGCTATTGTACGAAGGCCAAATTGGGGGCTGTCAAAGGGAGAATCTTGGTATTTAGAAGCGTGATAAGCTTCGTCTAAACTAAGAATAACCTGCCCAAATAACGAATTGCCGCTAGCATCATAAATAGCAGAGTGAAAATCTTGGTCTGCAGTGCGCCACGGCAAACCAGAATTCACCACTTGACGAAGGTTTTTATAAGTCGACTGTATCCGTTCTTTCTGACTTGAATTGGCATTTATTGTAGCTCTGAGAACAGCCTCATTTTCCAATGTCCGACGGACGTCGATGATCCTCAGCATCCCTTCACCTTCAAGCCTGGTCTGGGTTGGTATCAAGCCATCCGCTTTTGTAATATTTGCCGTGAGGTAGGTTCCTGCTCCGCGATGCCTTTTAACCAGACCCAAGCCTTGCCAACGATTGAGGGCTTCTCGAATTGTTGAACGACCCACTCCAAGACTTTTGCTCAACGCAATTTCTGCGGGCAATTGATCTCCAATTTTTAGTTCTGCCGCTTCGATCATGTCAACTAAGGCTTCAAGTACTTCTTGAGTTCGGCTCCGTGATCTAATCGGAACCAGAAATACCGCTGCATTTTTGTAGTTTCCCGATCTCTTGGAAAAATTTTGATCCGTCATTTGTTATCCCAGGGCCGTCCATAAATGTAGAATTGGTATAATGTTTAATGACAGATGTCTGACAATATTTCAATAGGCACTGTCAGACAAAACCACTTGAGATCGGACGAGCAACTTTGTAGCGTCTTTGGATGACAAAACATTCTCCATTTCGCTATTTCAAAACCACCCCTGCAGTCATCCATCTTGCTGTAATGATGTTTGTTCGATTTTCCAGTGCTGTCAGAGGAAGCCTAACTGGTCTTTAACCACCACAATTCGAGGTCACTATGAAGAGCAAAGCTGGAACCACTCCGTAAGAGCGACACAGCGTTTTTGCTTGTAAGTTCGTCTGTTTTTGAGGTGTCTTTCGTGATTGAAATGATTATAAATTTGGCTGTGTAATGATGTAAACCGTTGCAACGTAGCGCAGTTTTTGAACTTTTGCATCGCCCGTTCTCGTCATCGAAATGGAAGGTGTGAGTTTTCACATCGGTTGTTCGTTCAACCACCGCACAACTATCGTTCTGGAACACCTATTTCACGCAATAACACGCTGCTGGCCAGTTAGGATACAGACGCAAACAATCGCCCAGGGCCACTGATCCACAACTGTTGACCGCAGTAACCCCCAGAGACACGGCAGCAGGCGGCTGTGTCTCTGTTGCGCAGATCACGATCAAGGGGGGCCACAGCCCCACCCAGAACCGTGGTGCAAGCCGCATTTGCCGTGCAATGGGATGGGCGATCACATAAACTGAACGTGCGGTTGCGGAAACGCAGTGCTCTAATGTAACCCTCTCTTTTTTCCAGCCAACTTGTACAAAACTCTGGTGTGTTTTGAATTGCACCAGAAACTCTCAACTCATCGCGTATGTGCTCTAATAATTTTATGCTCATTATTATCTCCCTAAATTACTTACACAGTTATTTATCTCATTGCGCTGCGCACAACGGGAGACTGTGGGCACACCAAAACCGGCGAAGACTGTGGGAACACAATGTTGGCCCATAGTGGGTCACCCGACTGTGTTTGCCCCATAG
>Ga0206130_10004513_pt1 | contig 17166 bp, 15 predicted proteins | sample Helgoland_Spring_9_FD_148637 | JGI IMG/M metagenome (GOLD analysis project Ga0206130, IMG submission 148637) | Pelagic subsurface seawater microbial communities from Kabeltonne, Helgoland, North Sea - Helgoland_Spring_Bloom_20160512_1 | ecosystem: Environmental > Aquatic > Marine > Epipelagic ... | reverse complement strand
GGTGTTGCTCGGTTTCTTTTAGCGTGTCCACACCTACAATTATGAGGTAGTCAAGCTCCGCATGTTCAAATTCTTCGATATAGGCCTTTGCCATATCAACACTTTTAGGTATTCCAATTTCCTTGAGGCTGTTTTTGATACGCATCAAGGATTCGTTTATAAAAGCGGCCTTTTTTCGTCCGTTATCAGATAGTCGTACATTTCTCGAACTCATGGCAAGTCCTCCGGGTTCGCGTTTTATAGGAACCACACAAACCTCGGTGGTTAGCGGAGTAATGTCAACAAGTTTTTTAACAACAACAGTTTGCTGAAAATCCTTTTGTCCAAAATAAGCCTTGTGGGGTTTTATTTGATCAAAGAAGCGATAAATGACATTGCAAACCCCCTGAAAATGACCAACCCTGCTTTTTCCTTCAAAAACCAAATCTATTCCGTCCAGATCAAAATGTTGTTGAACATACTTAGCCGGGTACACTTCTTCAACAGTAGGCAAGAAAAGGATGTCGCAGTTATTCTCAATCAATAGTTCAATGTCTTTTTCGATGGGTTTGGGGTAGCTGATTAAGTCGTTAGATTCTCCAAACTGGGTGGGGTTAACGAATATGCTGCATATACTGAGGTCACATGCTGCGTTGCAGGCATTTATCAGCGAAATATGCCCATCGTGCAAAGCTCCCATTGTTGGAACAAAACCAACCAATTGATCGGGGTTTGCCCTAGACTGTGTGTTTATGTACCTTTTAAGGTCATAAAAGTGTCGAATTATATGCATCTATATACAAAAAAAATATTAGATATACAATAGTTCTGTGTTAGAAAATTAACCTCAGACGACTGTATCTTTGCAATTGTAAAAAAATAAAACGTTTTATGGACAACACGCAGGAAAGAAAAAAAATACTATTCATTTCATCCGAAATGCGACCCTTCTTAGATGGAGACACTCCGCTGGCAGAAATTGCTAGATACCTTCCTCAGAAAATTCAAGAAAAAGATAATGAGGTTAGAATATTAGTTCCACGTTTTGGAGTAATAAACGAACGAAGAAATCGACTACACGAAGTTGTTCGATTGTCTGGAATGAATATAACGATTGACGATAACGATAATCCACTCACCATAAAAGTAGCTTCCATACCCAACACCAAAATGCAAGTTTACTTTTTGGACAACGAAGACTTCTTTCAACGCAAGTTCATTTACAACGACGAAAACGAAGAGTTCTTTTCTGATAATGACGAACGAACAATATTCTTCTGTAAAGGAGCACTAGAAACGGTTAAAAAACTAGGTTGGTATCCAGACATTATTCACTGTCAAGGTTGGATGACAAGCCTTATACCGCTTTACTTGAAAACGTTGTATAAAGACGAGCCTGTTTTTTCTAAATCAAAGGTGATTTATTCGGTTTATGAGAACGATTTCAAAGAAGACCTTGGAGAAGATTTCATGAGAAAAGCAAGCCTGAATTATATCGAAGACGATCAATTAGAGCCTTTTTCAAAGGCAGACTGTTCAAGCATGCACATTGGTGGAATTATGCACGCAGACGCGGTAGTAAAGTGCGAATCGGTGGACGATGAGGTGAACCAAAAATTAGATTCTTGTGAAAAACCTGTGCTTAATCACACAAACGATCAAATTGCAGACAACTATCTAAATTTCTATAATTCGCTTTTAGACGAAGAGTAAATTATCTGTGAAGAGTTTTTATAAAAACACAAAGTTAAAGAGGTATTTGCCTCTTTTTCTTTTATTGTCTGTGTATTCTTGCAAAAAAGAATCATCGAATATAGGTCTCGATTTAATTGGCGACGGATCATTGGCCAACTCCTCAGGCGTAGAATATCGAAACCTAACCTTCAGAACAGTTGTAGATGATACTTTTTCGGTGAATGGCTTGAGGTCAAGTCTTTTGGGGATAATGAACGATCCTGTTTTTGGAGCGAGTAAAGCAAGCCTCGTTATTCAGCCCCAACTAACTGAAACGGGAATTAATTTAACGGGCAACGTGATTGATTCTACAAAACTAAACTTAGTGTTCGACCTAAGACAAAATGTGGACGAAGGAAATAGAATTGTATCCTATGAGTTAAACTACGGAGATCTTGAGAGCGAGGTAATCATCGATGTATATAGGCTAGAGGAAGACTTGTCTGACACAACCAACTATTTAAGCAACTACAATCCTATTTTAGGTGCGAAGGTTGGTGAATATACGGGTACATTTGATTTGGATAGTGCAAAAAGAGAAATTGACGGAGAAGTGGTTACACTCACGCCTCGGATGACCATACCTTTAAACAATGATTTTGGTCAAGAAATTTTAGATTTCGATGAGTCAACACTCAACTCGAATGAAAACTTTGTAAAAGCAATGAAAGGGTTAGTCTTAATTCCTCGGGCCGTTGTTTCGGGGGATGGTGCAATAATTGCAGTAGAGACGTTTAACACCCAGTCTAGCTTAAATCTTTTTTACGCCGACTCTATGGAGTTGGTCATACCATTGGGCCTAAGTTCTAATCGGGTTAATTTTTTTGAAACAAACCATACACCCGCTATTGAAGAACAGAAAACGGGCACAGGCCACTATGCAAAGACCTATGTTCAGTCTTTGGGTGGCACTAAGATACGTATTGAGGCATCTCAACTAGATTCTATTATTGAGTTGCAAGAAGACATCGTAATTAATGAGGCAAAGCTTGAAGTAGTTATAGATACCTCATTAAGTTTTAATGGCAACTTTGATCAAGCACCAAGACTTTTACTGTTGACCCCCGACACGTTAAAGCCAAGTAATTCTCAGAAATTAATCAATGAAAATTCGGTGAATTTCTCACAAGCCATTTACAATTCTGCTAATGGCAGTTATACTTTTTATTTTAACAGATACTTACAACAATTACAACAAACATATCGTTCAACAGGTAGGAATGAGTTCTATTGGTTTTATTTGACTGTGCCTCCAGACCAACCAACTACCCCTCATCGTGTAATTGTAGATTCTGATACTTCAAGAGGATTTGTAAAATTAAGTGTTAAGTACACAAAACTGAATTAACTCCAAATCGTTAAAGATTTAGTCATGTTTGATATAAAACTTGCTTCAAAACAACATATAAACCATAATACTGCCATCAAAGTAGGTGACGAAATTGTCGGCAAAGAAGAGTTGTGCGTAATTGCCGGACCTTGTGCCGTTGAGTCAGAAATCCAATTAGATGAAATTGCTAAAGGAATTTCAGACCTTGGAATTAAATTCATGCGAGGCGGAGCATATAAGCCAAGAACCTCACCCTATGCTTTTCAAGGACTAAAAAAAGAAGGTTTGAGGCTGCTAAAAGAGGCTTCTGAAAAGTATGATTTAAAAATCGTAACAGAAGTTTTAGATACAACACTAATTGAGGAAGTTTATCCCTATGCTGATGTTTTTCAGGTAGGTTCAAGAAACGCAAAAAACTATCAGTTTTTAAAAGAACTAGGAAAAATAGATAAACCAATTTTATTAAAAAGAGGGATGTCAAGTACAGTGAATGAGTGGTTGTTGGCAGCAGAGTATATTTTGTTGGGTGGCAACGAAAATGTCATATTGTGTGAGCGAGGGATTAGAACCTTTGACACATCACTCAGAAACACTATGGATATTGCTGCAATACCGTTGGTAAAAGAGTTAAGTCATTTGCCCGTTATAGCAGACCCAAGTCAGGGAACAGGCAAGCGAAGTTTGGTAACGCCTCTCTCTTTAGCCGCAATTGCAGCCGGTGCAGATGGTCTAATGATAGAAGTTCACAACGAACCAGAAGCAGCGTTGTCTGACGGTTTTCAGAGCATGTATCTAAATTCGATGAAAGAATTCATCGAAACAATTAGAGCACAAGCCAATCTATCTAAGAGAACCCTAAACTTGAATAAGCTACCACAAACATTATGAAATTAGCCATTATAGGTGCCACTGGTATGGTTGGACAAACCATGCTTGAAGTGCTAAAAGAACGAAAAGTGAGTATTGAAAAACTCTATCTTGTAGCGAGTGAATCCAATAAAGGAAAAGCATTAAAATTTGACGGAGATGAGTATTTTTTGACCACTCTAGAGGAAGTTATAAACGAAGATATCGACTATGCCCTTTTTTCTGCAGGAGGAGAAGTTTCATTGGAATGGGCACCAAAATTTGCTCAAAAAGGTGCAACAGTGATTGATAATTCATCAGCTTGGAGAATGGACGAAAATTGTCCGTTAGTTGTGCCTCAGATCAACTTAGAAACAATTGGAGAAAACAAAATCATTGCCAATCCAAACTGTTCAACAATTCAAATGGTTTTAGCGTTATCCAAACTTCATGAAACGTATAAAATCAGAAGATTAATTGTTTCAACGTATCAATCAGTAAGCGGTACGGGTAAGGTTGCTGTTCAACAAATGGAAGATGAACGAAAACAAGGTTCATCGTCAAATAAAGCGTATTTATATCCAATTGATCAAAACTGTATCCCGCATTGTGACGTTTTTTTGAGTAACGGCTACACGAAAGAAGAAATGAAGCTTGTTAATGAAACACGAAAAATATTGAATGCACCCCAAATTCAAATTACTGCAACAGCAGTAAGGGTTCCTGTAACAGGAGGACATTCCGAGTCAATTAATGTTGAGTTTGAAAACGACTTTGAAATGGATGAGGTTCGAAACCTTTTGAGCGAAACAGCAGGGGTAGTTTTGATAGATAATATCCAAGAAAATAAGTACCCGATGCCATTATACGCAAAAAACAACGACGATGTTATGGTGGGTAGATTAAGAAGAGACGAGTCACAATCCAATGCATTAAACATGTGGGTGGTAGCGGATAATCTTCGAAAAGGTGCAGCAACAAATGCCGTTGAAATTTTAGAAGGACTTATAAAAAATTAAATTATGCCTACCGGTTTTTATTCTATACCAATCTCTCAAATTAACCCAGAAACAGACCATGCGGTCAGTATAACTCTGGAGGTTCCTCCGTTGATGGCCCCACTGTTTTCTTATGAAGCAGGTCAGTACCTCACATTGTGTGCTACAATAAACAACGAAGAAATAAGAAGATCATATTCGATGTGTTCGTCTCCTTCCAGCGGAGAAAAAATTACCATAGCAGTTAAAAAAGTGGACGGCGGAAGAATGAGTAATTATCTAAATAGCGAACTGAATGTTGGCGACAAAATAGATATCATGCCTCCGTTAGGCTCTTTTGTGCTTAACGATGAAGTTAAAAAATCAAAAAACTTGGTTTTTTGGGGAGGAGGAAGCGGTATAACACCACTATTGAGTATAATTAAAACAGCCCTGATTGAGTTGCCAGAGAGTAAGTGCTTGTTGGTTTATGCAAACAGAGATGAGGATAATATTATCTTTAAAAACGAATTAGACGCCCTGTCAAATGAATATGCCGACCGTTTTTCAATTGTTTATTCGTTAGACAAACCGAAAACGGATTGGCAAGTAAGGACAGGTTTTCTTACACACGAAACAGTTTCTGAAATTACTCGCAAAGCGTTGGGATTAAATTACCCAACAGCCCACTATTACACCTGTGGTCCAAGGCCAATGATGGACATTGTGGTTGATAGTTTGAAAGCGATTGGTATAAGAGATGACAATATCCATACGGAGTACTTTGCAGCAACACCACCAAAGGAAACAACCGCTACGGAGCAATCTGTTGAAAGTCAAGAAGTAACAGAAAGAACAATCAATGTTGAAGTTTTTGGTCAACAGAAAGAGGTTGTTGTAAAACCCGATCAAACGATATTAGACGCGGCTCAAGATGCAGGACTGGATCCTCCGTATAGTTGTACTGTGGGCGTATGCACAACATGTAGAGCTAGACTTAAGTCAGGCAAAGCGAGTATGGACGAAAGAGAAGGTCTTAGTGATGCAGAAATCGAGGAAGGTTTTATATTGACCTGCCAAGCACATCCTTTATCGGATGATGTAGATTTGGTTTTTGAGTGATATCTAAGCTGATATTCTAACCTCAAAAGAATCTTCGTTCTTTTTGATGGTTAACCCTTCGTCATAATAGATTCCCATATCGTGCTTAGGAACTTTATAGTCTGAAAATCCAGCTTGTGCCATAAATTCCCTCAACTCTTTTTCAGAAGCGAAAACCTCTTCGTGGTGCGACCTCAAACTAGAAGTATTTTCGCTTTCAGGAGATGCTTTATAGTTTTCTAACATTCCTTTAATTTTTTCAAGATAGGCATCATCGATATCAATCGGAACAGCAATTGTGATCACTTTTTTCTGATTTTTTTTCATCCAAAACTGAGAACGACATGAGCTACTACAAAATTTGGCTGTCTTTCTGTTAGCTAAAAAATCTTGCTTACAGTTGGTACATTTTAGGGCAGTAGTTTTGTGGTTTTGTTGGAATCCTTTTGTAGTTCTAAATAACGCTATCTGTTGTTGCATGCTACGAATTTAGAGGGCAACGGCTTAACGTTTATTAACGCTAAAAAACTTGAGTGATTAAGAAATAGTACACTTTTGGGCAACTACAAGTCCCAGAGTGTTTGTTTTCGGGCAACCATGTAGTGTTTAATGTTGAGCCAAAAAGCAATAGCGAGATACAAAACTACGGGGCTACCAAACGTAAAAAAGGACACATAGATAAAGTAAAGCCTAATTGTACTGGCTCTGATGCCGAATTTTTCACCCAAAAGGGAACAAATTCCAAAGGCATAACGCTCTATGTATTTAATCAAATTCATCGCTTCGAGAAAGGAATTTTTTACCCCAATTACAACGCAAACACTTTTTATTTTTGCAGTAGATCTTATACAAATGTAACAATCCTTGAGTTGATAGCGCATCTGAGCACTGAATATCAAGTGTTTTCCATTGATTGATTATAGAATTTTGCTCTGCTTTTGTTTGAGTTAGATAAGAAATGGCCACATCTGTTGCCATAGAAACTTTTACTTTCTCGTAATAAAAAACGAAGGGAGAAATCGCATTGACAAATAAGTGATCGACAAAACTTTTAGCTATTGTTTTCTTTCTCACAACGGAGCTTTTTTTAAATGTGTAATGGGTGTCCCAAAATTTAGGTAAATCAAATTTGAAGTAATCTTGGATGCTATCTTTTGTTGGAAGCGATAGGGCATGCTCTAAAATTTTAGGGGAATGATGCATAAGTGAACAGAATTGTGCCAATCGTACTTGCGGAAAGTTATCTGGCCTGATTCTTCCAAATTTGAGGGGAATAGATACAGAACTCAGTTTATATTTTTCTTTTAAGTACAACCATTCCCTTTTTAAGTCAACATAATAAGGATCTATTAAATCCTCGTTTAGAAGACCCGATACACCAAAGACTAGCCCCTCTAAGCTTTTTACTGATTCGTGGTTGTGTTGTATAATTCGGTAGGGTAGCCTTTTTGCAATTTCTTCAAAAACTAAACGGTTTGACGGCATGCCAAAAGACCTAAGAAATAGGGTATAAATGTTTGATTCCAGTCACCGTTGTAATGAGTTAAAAGCGTTGAAAAATCCTAGCATATTTCTTCTATTCGCTCTATGGCCATTCGTTGAATCCACGCAGATTTATCAATATCGTTTAATGATTTAATGAATGCACTACAAGGAACAAAAGATTGATTTTTCATTAAATTTTGATACCTCACTAGTACTTTTTGGCTTAATCGGTTTCCAGTATTAAGAGCAGGAATGGGTGTGCCGTCTTCTCGATATATTTGGCTAGTTACGTTATAGCATACGTGGAGAATGACATTATTATAATTTTTGTTGTTTTGATGACTATGAGCATTCCAGTCGCTACTATTGATGTGTATCTCAACAGAGCCACAATGATATATTTTGCCAATTTTAATTTTAGCATTTTTAAAATCTGGGCCATCGGTAGTGTTTAAAGTACCAGGAGAGGCTACCTGAATATCGGTGCCGCCGGTTGTCTTTAGTGTTTTCGTGTCAAATAACTGTTTCTCCCAGATATATTGTAATAAGTCTTCATTTAATTTAAAAGTCACAAATGATGCGTGTATGGTTTAGTTTCTAACGCAATTTCTTTTGCTTTTTGTCTAGCAACATCAGCAAAATTTTTATCACTGGAAGCGTAGATAATTCCTCGAGACGAATTAATCAGCAATCCACCATTCGAATTTTTTCCATTTTCGCAAACTTCAGTTGCACTCCCACCTTGAGCACCTACACCCGGAATCAACAAAAAATGATCGGGAATAATTGCTCTGATTTCTTTTAATGAATCGGCTTTTGTAGCACCAACCACAAACATGAGGTTATCAATAGTCCCCCAGCCTTTTATAGTATTCAGTACGGTCTTGTATAAACTTGGCTCATATAAGGGGTTTGTTTGAAAATTTTGTGATCCTTTGTTTGATGTCAACCCTAATACAATCGTGTATTTGTTTTTAAATTCCAGAAAAGGCTCAACACTATCAATCCCCATATACGGAGAAACCGTCAAAGCATCAAAATCAAGCGTTTCAAAAAAAGCCTTAGCATACATCTTACTTGTATTTCCAATATCTCCACGCTTAGCGTCAGCAATGCTTAAAACATTATTTGGCAATAATTCTCGTGTTTTTTCTAATGCCTTCCAACCGTCTCTACCGAGCTGCTCATAGAAAGCAGTATTCATTTTATATGCTACTGCATAATCCTTAGTGGCGTCAATAATTTCTTTGTTGAAGTCTATTACTCCACGAAAGTCCTTAGAAAACCCCTGAGGTAATCGAGCAATGTCAGTATCTAATCCAACACACAAATAGCTTTGTTTTGATTTAATGGCCTCTTTTAATTTTTGACTATCCACACTTCAAAAAAAACTAAAAATTCTGTAGATTTTAAGAATTCTTTACCTTTACAGCTTATTTATGAAAAGGTATATCTTATTTATGTTAACTCTAGTTGGTCTTAATTTTTTAGTTTCTGGTCAAGACAAGGGTGCTTTTAGTGGTAATTTTCAGTCCAATTTTTCTGTTTTTTTAGAAGACTCATTGATTGGAGCAACGGAGGCAGCCTCACCTCAATACGGCAGGCAGATTAGTTCTTCAGAGTCATGGTTGTATCTAAATTACGATATTAAGGGTTTTCATTTTGCAGCACGTTATGATCTTTTTAACAACAGTAACCTGCTTAATCCTTCGGAGAGTTTCACAGGTCAAGGCATAGGTTTTTGGCAAATAAAAAAGAGTATCGGTGATTTAGAATTAACAGCGGGTTCATTTTATGACCAATTCGGGTCGGGTGCTGTTTTTAGAGCTTTTGAAAACAGGCTCATAGGTATTGATTATGCCATAGAGGGAGTTAAAGTTAAATACAACATAGCAGACAACTTTTATATTAAAGCATTTACGGGCAAACAAAAAGGGGCTCAAGCTAATCGTTTTGAAACATCACCTCAAATTGTAAAAGGGATAAACTCCGAAAAAGGCATAAATTTTAGCAACGGCAACGTTTTAAATATTGGAGCCTCTGCTGTTAACAGAACATTGGACGAAAACACAATGAGTTCTCTGGTGACAGAAATAAACAGCAAGCCGCTTGAGGAACGTTTTTTTCCAAAGTATAATGTTTATGCACTGAACGGGTATTTCAATGCAAGTATTAAAGATTTTGGATTTAATGGTGAGTATAATTATAAAACTTCCGAAGCCATTAGAGACAACTTAGGCAATCTTTATAACAGCGATGGGTCTTTAATTCTGGGAGGAGCTAGCTACTCAAAACGAAAAATTGGATCCAATCAAAAACAGGCTATTGGAATAAATTTTCAATATCGTAGAATTGAAAATTTTCCACTTAAAGTTTCTCCATATTCGAACCTGCTAAATGGGATTATTTCTTATCAGCCCTCTATGACTAGGCAAGCCAGTTACCGTATGCTTGCAAGGTATCAGGCACCTGCACAAGCTGTTGGCGAGCAAGCCTATCAAGGAGAGTTAATCTACTCGCTAAGCAAGAAAACAAACGTATCGTTAAATTACTCAGACATAAGAGACTTGAGCGGGTTGCAACTATTTAATGAACAGTTTTTTCAAGTAGAGCATAAATTTAGCCGAAAATGGAAAGGCAAGCTAGGACTTCAAATGGTCACCTACAATCAATCGATATATGAAGGTAAAGATCCTAAAAAAATTGACGATGTAAAAACGTTTACCCCCTTTGGAGAAGTAACCTATAAAATCAATCGTAAAAATAGTATCAGACTAGAATCCCAAATGCTCAACACCGAACAAGATTTAGGAAGCTTTTATCACGGTATTTTAGAGTGGAATAACTCGCCTAAATATACGATTGCAATAAGCAATATGATTAATACAAATCCTGTTAGGATTGTGAACCCAACACTAGCAAATCGGGTTTTATATTATCCAGGCGTTTTTGTTAAATACAACGTGAAAACAACTTCTTTTACTGCAGCTTATGTGAAACAAGTTGAGGGTATAAACTGTACAGGAGGGATATGTCGTTTAGAGCCAGCCTTTAGCGGTCTTAGGTTTACACTATCTACCCAATTTTAGAAATTAAGTTTATTGCTCCAAAACGTAGGGTGTTTCGTCAAACGTTTTGTTGTGTCGGTTTTTGATTTCTGTAGCGGATTTCTTACTAGATGACGATGCAATAATCACACGATGAAGTCGTCCAATTTTCTTAATGGTTCCCGGTAAGCCCAAATTTTCTACCCTTTTAAGCATTCGGTTGGCGTTGGATAATTTTCCAAAACTTCCGACCAACACAAGATAGGGTTCGTTTGTTTTAATTTCTGTTTGTTCATCTGCTACCTTTTCAATGATTATTTTTTCGGTTTTTAGTGAATCCTTTTGGGGTTTTATTTCTCCTTGTGGGGTGTCAACCAAAGCAACGGAATCATTATTTGACAAATTTGTCTCAGCAGTTTTTGGAATATCGATTTTTACAGTCTCCTGATTTATGCTGGGCTTATTTTCAGCGTAAATATTTTGAAAAGAGAAGTCGGTGGGTTTAAAAAAAACAAACCATACAAATAAACACAATGAAGTGACATATAATGACCAAAGAAGCGTTTTACGAAACAAAGATTGTGTGTATTTAAAAGTAAAACGGGGCTTTTATAAAAGCCCCGTGAAATAGTTATTTAGATGCGGCATATCTAGCCGAAACTTCTTCCCAATTAACTACATTGAAAAATGCAGAAACATAATCTGGGCGTCTGTTTTGATAATTCAAGTAATAAGCATGCTCCCAAACATCAATTCCAAGTATAGGTATACCTCCACACCCAATTGAAGGCATTAGAGGATTATCTTGGTTTGCAGATGAGCATACATCTAGCTTACCATTCGTAGAACACAACCAAGCCCAACCGCTTCCAAAACGAGTAGCAGCAGCTTTACTAAATGCAGACTTAAAGGTATCAAAATCCCCAAAAGCTTCGTTTATTGCATCCGCAAGTTCGCCAGTAGGCAGTCCACCTCCATTGGGCGACATAACGCTCCAAAAAAGTGAGTGGTTGTAAAAACCGCCACCATTATTTCTCAAAGCAGCATTATTCATATCTAAGTTTTTGAGAATATCTTCAATGCTTTTACCTTCATTTTCGGTATCAGCGATAGCTGTATTTAATTTGTTGGTGTATCCAGCATGGTGTTTTCCATGATGTATTTCCATAGTTCTTGCGTCTACATGAGGCTCTAAAGCATCAAACGCATAGGGTAATTGAGGTAATTCGAATGACATAATTTTAATAAATTTATAATACAAATGTATAAGTACGTTTTCACAATAATAAATTTGTTTAGGAAATAGAGGTATAAAAATGACTTATAACGATTTAGAAGAATTAATAAAGAAGAGAAGATCTGTTTATCCGATTAGTTTTTCTGGGAACAAAGTCCCCAATTCGACGATAGAAAAAATGGTTGAACTTGCCAATTGGGCACCCACACACTTAAAGACAGAACCTTGGCGTTTCAAAGTATTTAGTGATTCTGCCTTGGTCTCATTTTTGGATGAATGCAAAGACCAATATGTTAAAAACGTATCCCCACAAAAATTTAACAGCTCTAAATTGCAAAAATTGGATAATCATAAAAACTTAGTTAGTCATATACTAGCTATCGTAGTAAAAAGAAGTGACTTGGTTCCCGAATATGAGGAAATAGCTGCTACAGCAATGGCTGTCCAAAATATGTGGCTTTACCTCTCAAACACCAAAAAGTATGGCGGTTATTGGAGTACTCCCCAATACCTAATAAACAACGACTTTAGAACCTATTTAAACTTAGGCTCGGATGAACTATTCCTTGGTTTATTTTATGTTGGAGAATTAAAGGAAAACCTTGTTCTTCCATCAGGAAAGCGAGATGATTGGCAAAAAAAGGTAGAGTTTATAACGACCATGTAAATTCTACTCAAATAGCTTGTTATTTCTGCAAGCTACTATATTTGCGCTATGCCTTCAAGCCTGCATTTATACAATACATTAACTCAAAAAAGCGAGAAGTTTGAACCACTTAATCCTCCTTTTGTTGGTATGTATTTATGTGGCCCAACGGTATATGGCGACCCTCATTTGGGTCACAGCCGTGGAGCTCTAACCATGGATGTTTTGTTTCGATACTTAAAACACATGGACTATCAGGTTAGGTATGTAAGAAACATTACAGACGTTGGTCATTTGCTCAACGATGCGGACGAAGGTGAGGATAAAATTGGCAAAAAAGCCAAATTAGACAATATCGAACCCATGGAGGTTGTACAACGATATACAAACGCTTATCACGATGCGTTAAGGCAAATCAATATTATTTCACCGAGCATTGAACCAAGAGCAAGTGGACACATTATTGAGCAAATTGAGATGATCCAAGAAATCATTAAAAATGGATTCGCTTATGTGGAGAATGGATCTGTTTATTTTGACGTTATCAAGTATGCAGAAACACACGATTATGGTAAATTAAGTGGCCGAAAAATAGAGGATTTAATTGCCGGTGCCGGCGAAAACAGGAGGACCTTATCGGGTCAGAATGAAAAGAAAAGCCCCAATGATTTTGCATTGTGGAAAAAGGCTTCTCCAGAGCATATTATGAAGTGGAACAGTCCGTGGGGAGTTGGTTTTCCAGGATGGCACATTGAGTGTAGTGCAATGAGTGAGAAGTATTTAGGCAAGGAGTTTGACATTCATGCGGGTGGTATGGACCTTTTATTTCCACACCACGAAAGCGAAATGGCTCAGAGCAAAGCGTGTAACCATACAAATCCAGCAAAATACTGGATGCACAATAATATGATTACAGTTAATGGTCAAAAAATGGCCAAGAGTCTAGGAAACGGCATACTTATTCAAGAAATGTTTAAGGGTAAGCATCACTTGTTAGATCAGGCATATTCACCAATGACGTTACGATTTTTTCTGTTACAAGCCCATTACAGAAGTACGTTAGATTTTAGTAACGAAGCTCTCAAAGCTGCCGAAAAAGGCTTTCAGCGTTTAATGAACGGAGTAAGAATTCTTGAAGAGTTAACTCCTTCGTCGGATAGCGACTACAATGTAAATGAGTGGCGAAAAAAATTATATGACCAGTTAAACGACGACCTATCAACACCGCAGGTAATTGCTACTCTTTTTGAGGCAGTGAAGAAGATCAATGAGATAGCGGCGAATCGATTAAAAATTTCAGTAAAGGATTTAGAAATTTTGAAAACTACCTTTAAACTTTTTGTTTTTGAAATCCTCGGATTTGTTTCGGAGAAAACAGAAAACAACCACACTTTAGATGGCATAATGGATCTTGTCCTTGAAATCAGAAATACAGCTAAACAAAATAAAGATTGGGATACGGCAGATAAGATTAGAAAACAACTAAAAGAATCAGGAGTAGAGATCATGGACGATAAAAACGGAAGCACCTATAGGATTAACTAAAATGAAAAAGTGCATTTTAAATCTAAGTTTTTTATTGACGGTATCTGTTTTGTTTTTGGGTTGTGAAAACAAGAATCAAAAACAAGAAAAAGCCAATGTTCAAAAAATACGAATTAGTGCCAAGTTTAATTCGGATAGTGCATTCAATTTTATTCAAAGACAGGTCGATTTTGGTCCGCGTGTTCCAAGCAGTTCAGCCCATGATCAAACAGCAGTATATTTAGAAAAAAAATTAGTGGAATACTGCGACACTGCTTTTACACAATACGGAACCGTAACGAATCACCTGAATCAGAATGTACAAATTAAGAATATAGTTGGCAGTTTTAATCTGTCGAAAAAAAAGAGAGTTTTGTTGTGTGCCCACTGGGATACAAGACCTATGGCTGATCAAGATGCCGAAAGACCAACAGAACCGTCAGATGGAGCTAATGATGGAGCAAGCGGTGTTGGTGTTTTGATAGAAGCCGCACGTCAGTTCCAGTTACAAAGACCCGATGCAGGTGTAGATATACTATTTTTCGATGCAGAAGATATGGGCGACTCAAAAGGGGCAGCAAGTACGTGGTGTTTAGGGTCACAATTCTGGTCCAAGACTCCCCATGTAAAAAATTATGTAGCACGATTTGGAATTCTTCTCGATATGGTTGGTCCCAAAAATGCGGTTTTTGCAATTGAAGGTAATTCGTGGTTATATGCTCAGCCTTACGTTAAGAAAGTATGGAATACCGCCAAAAGACTGGGTCATGGACAGTATTTTGTAAATTATCAGGGAGGTCAATTGGTAGATGACCACTTATTCATAAATGAAATCATAGGCATTCCTACCCTAGATATTATTCATTATGATGCGAGACAGAATACAGGGTTTGGTGATTTTTGGCATACACACAACGACAACATGGAAACGATTGATAAGAAAACGTTGAAAGCTGTTGGCGAAACAGTATGTCAGGTTGTTATGGATTTATAAACTTTTTTAACCCCTGTAAATCAGAAAAGAAATATAGGCAACGTATAAAATCAAGAAAAATATTCCTGTCGGCTTGCCCATTTGATTTTTAACTTTACCTGTTACAAGACTAAATAAGATAAGACAGCTAGCACCTACTAATATAAAAACATCAACATTAAGTTTTGGATCAAACTCTACAGGTTTAATAATGGCACTAATACCCAAAACCCACAATAAGTTAAAAATATTAGAACCAATTACGTTCGCCATAGCTATATCTGTATTTTTCTTGTATGCAGCGACTGCTGAGGTAACTAGTTCTGGCAATGAAGTTCCGATAGCTACAACTGTTAGTCCAATGAAAGCCTCGCTGAGGCCAAAGTGATTGGCTGCGACAATTGCACCGTCTACCACCCACTGACCTCCGAAAAATAGCCCAACCATTCCGAATACAACCATAAAAACTGATTTTATTGTAGTTATTTCGGCACTGGGTACCTCATCGAGAATATCAGCTTTTCCGTTTTTAGCAAGTTTAATTATGTAGACAATAAAAAGACCAAAGAAGGCAATTAAAAGTATGCCGTCAGTTTGATGAATGGTATTTGGATTCGAGCCCCAAAAGTTAGAATTAGCCAAAAAAGTGACCAGTAACAATGCTATGATCGAATAGGGTATCTCATAAAAAACGGTACTTTGTTTGATAATAATAGGGTAGATAAATGCAGCAACACCCAAAATGAGCAATATGTTGGCAATGTTTGACCCAAGGATATTGCCTATTGCAATCTGAGAAACATCTTTTGAACTGGCCAAAACATTTACAATCAGTTCTGGCATACTTGTTCCCATAGAAACTATGGTCAAGCCCACCACTAAGTTTGAAATATTATTTTTTTTTGCAATAGCCGCAGAGCCAACAATAAGCCAATCTGCACCCTTTATAAGCACCACAAAGCCCAAAAGAAACAAGAATCCTTCCATGAAGTGCAACAAATATGTCGTTTTCTTTTTTTAATAGGTCTAAATATGGTTTTTATTCGACGAGGTAAACAATGTATTACATAGTTACGTTATAGTTTTGTATCATAAATTTAAAGTCACTATGATTAAATCAGCGAAAATTTATTTTTCACTAACTATTTTACTTGCTTGCCAATCAGTACTTTTTGCTCAAGAGTATACAATCAGTGGAAGAGTAAAAGATGCAGCAAACGGAGAAACACTCTTGGGGGCAACAGTTCTAGTTTCATCGGGAGGCGGAGCAATCACCAACGAGTATGGTTTTTATTCGCTTTCATTAGAAAAGGGAAAATACACAATTACGTACAAATATTTAGGTTTTGAAGACGTTGTAAAGACGATAGATTTAGTTCAAAACAAGACCATAAATGTGGAGCTAATGGCAAAGGCAAACGTAATAGGTCCCGCCATAGTAAACGCCAAATCTCTAGAAAAGAAGGTTGAAAACAAGAAAATAAGTGTTGTTAAGATGGAAACTGCAAAAATCAAGGAAATACCTGTGATTTTTGGCGAAGTTGATATTTTAAAAACCATTACATTATTGCCGGGTATTCAATCTGCTGGTGAGGGAAATTCAGGCTTTAATGTTCGGGGAGGATCACAAGATCAAAACTTGATACTATTAGACGAGGCTACAGTGTATAATGCTTCTCACCTACTTGGATTTTTCAGTGTTTTTAATGGAGATGCAGTAAAAGATTTAGAGGTGTATAAAGGGGGCATACCCGCAAAGTATGGCGGTAGACTATCTTCCATTGTTGATATTAAAATGAGGGATGGAAATGCTAAACGGTTTTCTGCTATTGGTGGCATTGGAACAATATCAAGTAGATTAACATTAGAAGGTCCAATTGTTAAGGACAAATCAAGTTTCATGATTGCTGGAAGACGAAGCTATGCAGACATTTTCTTACCACTTTCATCAGACGAAAGTGTAAGGGAAAGCAAGTTGTACTTTTATGACCTAAACATGAAAGCCAATTATGAATTAAGCGATAAAGATCGATTATATGTTAGTGGATACTTCGGTAGAGACGTTTTAGGCCTTAGCGAATTATTTAAAATTAATTGGGGAAATGCCACAGCAACACTTAGGTGGAACCACCTTGTGAATGAAAAGATGTTTGTTAACACTTCATTAGTGTATAGCGATTTTAATTATGGTTTTGATATAAAATTTGCTGAAAATGCGAGTTTTGGGCTAGACCAAGCCATTAATGATATTTACATAAAATCAGACTGGACGAACTACTTAAATCCA
>Ga0206130_10004511_pt1 | contig 17167 bp, 18 predicted proteins | sample Helgoland_Spring_9_FD_148637 | JGI IMG/M metagenome (GOLD analysis project Ga0206130, IMG submission 148637) | Pelagic subsurface seawater microbial communities from Kabeltonne, Helgoland, North Sea - Helgoland_Spring_Bloom_20160512_1 | ecosystem: Environmental > Aquatic > Marine > Epipelagic ... | reverse complement strand
TTTCTTTCCTGAAAGTAAAAGGAAAAGGGCACTACCTAGATGACCCCCTCTTTTCACTCGCTGGTTGGTCTGCCCCCTCCGTACACGACCTTGCCGGATGGATTGAAAACGGGCTCATTTTTATAGCTATACTCCTCCTTGCACGCATGGCCAAAGGTGGTCTTTTCTTAACCACCCTATCGAACGAGCCCAACCGCTGGCTCAACCTTAGAAGTGCACCCAACCCTATCTTTAGCTTGCTGTCGATCGCCCTGCTTGGAGGAGGTGCCTATTGGGCAGAATCTCATTACCAAAGAACCGAAAAAAACCTCGCCGATCTGCCTAGTTTAGAAATCAACCTACTTGACCCCAATATCCTCAGCTCTGAACAGGATATATCTCTTCAAGTCGCCGCCCAACTCCATTATGAAGAAGCCAGCTCCATCCAGTGGCAGGACCGATTTCGCAATGTAATTAATAACTACGGGCAAATGGTGATCAATCCCAATGCCGAATACTGGCAAGCCTTTCAAGCTCGCTGGGAATCTGGTGGTGCCTGCACCGCTGTTTTGTCCACCCATTCTCCCGAGTCCTGCCTCCCCTTAACTGGACTTACCCAGATTTCACCCGCTGTCGGAGAGGACCCCTTGCTCATTCCGATTAAAGTGGATGACCGGGAAATTCTTTTTGAAGCCTATGAATTTACTAGAGATTATCGTAAACTCTATGTCTTCCGCTGTTTTTGGCCCAAAAAACTTACTCCTGGCCAGCCTAATGTCTTTCCCCGCGGAGGCTACAGCTTCGATGGCCGAATCAACTCTGCCCTTGGGGGCCGCCGCAATGTGGGCGGTAGCATGCTTGCCCTCGCCCTTGCCAATGTCGATTCCCCGCAAACCGCGATCAACAAACTCCAAGCACTGGCTAACCAACGGCTAAGCTTTAGTTCAAACGAGGACTAATGAATCTATTAAACACCAATTATGAAACAGCCAATTTAATTTTAGTGCGTACTCGAAAAAATTTAAAAGAATTTTCGAGTACACTCTAAAGTTTTTAAATCATAACATTCCAAAATTTTTTCAAGTTCTCATCGAATCCAAAGATTACGAAGGTAAAGAAGATCGGGCCCGGGTGCTGCCCTTTCACACCTTCTGCGAATAGCTTCAGGCTAATCTACCTAAAATTTGAAAATACTAGGATTATCCGCTTTTTACCACGACAGTGCAGCAGCCATTGTTTGTGACAATCAGATTGTTGCTGCTGCTCAGAAGGAACGTTTCACCCGGATTAAACATGATGAATCCTTTCCAACCAATGCCATCAAATATTGCTTGAAAGAGGCTAATTGCTTTTTGGAACAAATTGATCATGTGGTCTTTTACGAAAAACCATTTCTAAAATTTGATCGTTTACTGGAAACTTATTTAAGTTTTGCAATGTCTGGATTTTGTTCCTTCGTCAAGGCAATGCCTCAATGGCTCAAACAAAAACTTCATCTTCCACGAGAAATCCGTAAAGGACTGCCAGGCAAATGTTGATTCGTCTAATACTACCACTGTCAAGTTACAAACCCTCGCTAAAAGAAGATTGAACTTTTCAGAATAATTTTTTGAAAAACAATTTAACAGTAATCAAAGCAAAACGATCTTGGTGGGAATTGGAAGTCCGCGAACTGTTAAATTACAAGGATCTTCTATTCCTGTTAGTTCGAAAAGATTTTGTCACTACCTATAAGCAAACTGTACTCGGTCCGATTTGGGTGGTAGTGCAGGCACTTATGGGCAGTGCGGTCTTTACCATAATTTTCGGCAAGATAGCTGGGATCGAAACTAACGGACACCCAGCTTTTTTGTTTTATCTGGTAGGTAATCTGGCGTGGAATTATTTTGCCAGCGTTTTTGGGATCGGGTGCAATTCACTGCAATCAAACATACATCTCTTTTCAAAAGTATATTTTCCTCGCTTAATTCCACCAATCGCAGACGCCGTCTCGAAGCTAATAAATTTTCTCATACAATTTCTTATCTACATTCTTGCCTTGGCAATTTATCATTCGACCTCCCCAGTTCTTGATTCAGGCATTCGAATAGAAGCAATCTTACTACCGCTCCTGGTTTTACAAATAGCAATTCTCGGTCTAGGTCTGGGTTTCATTGTTTCTGCGGTCTCGGTGAAGTATCGCGACTTATCAAGATTCGCAGGTCTGGTCACACAATTCCTTATGTACGCAACACCTGTGATATACCCGATTTCTGAGATTCCGAAAGCCTACCAATTTTGGATGGCGTGGAATCCACTCACCTTTATCGTCGAATCATTCAGATATTTACTGTTGGGGAGTGCATCAGGATGCTCAATTGATTATGCGTTACCATCGATTGGCATTACAGTAATGATACTTTTGATAGGTGTAATTCTATACAATAATTGTCAAAGAACCTATGTCGATTACGCATGATTGATTAATATTTTGGATAAAACTATTATAGAGGTAAAAAATTTAACAAAACGGTACAGTTTGGGGAGTATCGGATTTTCCACATTTGCGAATGATGTGAGAAAACTTTTCTATAAGTTGGGGATCAGGATAGGTGCACCAAGTAAAAAAGAAGAATTCCTGGCATTGGATAAAATAAGCTTCTCAGTTGGGAGTGGAGAAGTAATAGGAATCATAGGAGCAAACGGTGCAGGGAAATCAACCTTGCTGAAAATCCTTAGTAGAATTACCGAACCAAGTTCGGGACAAGCGTCAATAACGGGTCGTGTTGCTTCATTGTTAGAAGTGGGGACAGGGTTCCATGAAGATATGACTGGCAGAGAGAATATATACCTAAACGGTGCTTTATATGGGTTAACGAGAAAAGAAATAGAAAGAAAACTCCCCTCGATTATCGAATTCTCTCAGATTGAAAAGTTTATTGATACACCGGTAAAGAGATATTCAAGTGGGATGTATGTTAGATTAGCTTTTGCTGTTGCAGCTCATCTGGAACCGGAAATTCTGATAGTGGATGAGGTGCTAGCGGTCGGTGATGCAGGGTTTCAGAAGAAATGTATAGGGAAAATGAAGAAAGTTTCAAATTCTGGAAGAACTGTTCTTTTCGTAAGCCATCAACTGAACATGATACGAAACCTTTGCAGTAGATGTATCATGTTGGAAAATGGGAAAATAAAACATGATGGAGAAGTAGAAGAAACAATAAAAAGATACTTATCTGGGACATTTGATAAAAAAGAAATTAATCTGAGTGAAAGGACGGACAGAAAGGGTAAAAATAATTATAAAATACAGAGTGTTAAATTTTGTGGCACAGGAAATGGTGACGATATCATTCAATCAGGAAGGGATGTTGAAATAACAATTAAAGTAGTATCAAAGAATGCTTTTGATACGAATATTGAATGTGCAATATCCATCTTCGATAACGATGGTAACATACTGAGTGACTTAAGCAATTTCTTCACAAATGATTCATTATTACCTGGGAAACAAAACAGATTTGAAATAATATGCGTAATTAGAGAAATCAATCTAAATGCTGGTGATTACAGCTTTAATTGTTGGTTATCTACTGATTTAGAATTAGAAGATTTTGTGGTAAATGCCGGAACTTTCAGCATAAAAGATGGGGATTTCTTTGGAACAGGAAAAACCCTACAAGCTAAAAAAGGAAGTGTGCTTTTAAACCAAAACTGGGAATTAAAAACCTGAAAGAAACTACTTTGTTAAAGTTTAATAAAACCATATCAGACTCAACTCACCTTTTTGGGTTATTTTTAAATTTTGTTTTTCTTATTCTTTTTTTTTATTACCACGATCATGGATTCGATCTTACAGATGATGCATTTTATGCGTTAAGTGCCACTCAACATGATAACATTATTATTGGCTTAAGTTTTGGTTATCTGACTTCGTACCTCATGGGTTTATTTTCTTGTGATTTTCATGATACAAGAATTATTGGTTACATCTTACTGTTAGGCTCGACGATTTTAATGACTTGCTCATGTATCTATAAATATTCAAAAGAATTATCTTGTAGAAAATTACTTACGGCAGTGTCAATATCTACACCATGCATAATATTTTATTCATATGGTATATATTCTCTAAGTTATAATAGCTATTCAGTATTTGGTATAAACTTTATTTTAACGGGCTTATTTCTCAACAAGAATTCCAAAATCTTCTCATTACCTTCTCTATTCTCAGGATTAGGGATGTTTTTATTGGGTATGAGCAAATTTACTATAATTCCAGTTTTTTTTGTAACAGTATTAATAATGTATTTTTTTTATAAAAATAAAAATGATTTAAAAATACTTTTAAATGGGGCTATAATTTCAATATTTTTACTATTATTACATTTCCTTTTTTCAAATGACACTATTGAACTTTTTGTTAAAAGATTAATTTTAACAAATGAAACTTTATGTCTCCTTAAATCTAATCATATAGAACAGTTCTCAATATTTTTCGTACTATCTAATTTAAAGGACTATATCTTTAAAGCTGAAATAATCATTATTATTATATACTGTATCTGTCCATTTTATCTATTGTTATGCTTAAAGGATTTAAACAATAAATTCTATTTAGTTTTTACCGTCACTTCAATGTTAGTGATCTCTTATCCAATATTAAATTCTCTCAAAAAATGGGTCTGGCACATCGATTATGTTTTTTTATTTTATTTCACTCAATTTATACTCACATGTGTCTTTATAAAATTTTCTAAATATGAATTTCATAAGTTTTATAAATTACTCTATTTATTACTAGCACCAATCGTATACGGAATTGGTTCTAATGATGGTATATCATTTGGAGGATATCTGACATTATTTTGGTCTAATATTGCGATTTTTGTAATGTTCATATCCACGAAAACCTTAAAACCATTATTTTTTCGCTTACTATCATGTTACACAATTTTACTAGCGATAGTATCAGCTTTCTACGGGTTTAAACATCCTTACCGAGTAGATGGTAGAATTTCCCAGCAGTCCTCATATGTTACAACTATTGATGGAAAACATGAAATGATTATAGGATCTGAACTTTGTAGATTTGTGACCAAACTCCAACAAGAAGCTCAAAATAATGGTTGGGAAAGTAATACCCCTCTTATTGAATTAACAAATAGTCCTGGTTTGACATTTTTACTCAGTGGAAGAATTGTTTCAACTCCATGGTTTTTGGCAAGTTACGACGGCAGTGAAAAATGGTCCCTTAGAATGCTCGAAATTTACAATCAAGATGACCTTCCTTCTGCATGGTTATTAACTTCAAATCAAAAAACCCTAAGCATCTCTACAAGTATATTAAATGATGTTGGCCTAAATTTCCCTACAAATTACAATGAAATTAAGATTGGGAATTATAATGGAAGTATTTACTCTTTATGGAAACCTAGTGCATAAATGAATACTATGTATATTAATATTTTGTGTGCATTACTAACTGTAATGTCTAATACTTTAATTAAATACTCATTGAGTGATAAGTTAGCCTGGAAAGGCGAAATAATTACATTTTTATTCAATTTATTTTCAAACTTCAAAAATCCACTTTTAATTCTTGCGCTAATAATTTTCATTACGGGTAATATTTTATGGATATTTATAATAAGCACACAGAATTTTTCTTTTGCCCTACCTCTTCAAATAGCACTTGTTTTTTTATTTAATATTATAGTTTCATTTTTTTTATTTAATGAACAAGTCAATTTATACTCTACTTTAGGTATGATGCTTATTTTATCAGGAATATTTTTAATTTCGAAATCTGTGTCAATTGAATAATTTGAAGAAAATTGCAATATTACAACCCAATTACATTCCATGGAAAGGTGTTTTTGACCTTATTAGGACGGTCGATATTTTTGTTTTTTATGACGATGTACAATATACAACTAAAGATTGGAGAAATCGAAATAAGATAAAAACTAAAGATGGAATGAAGTGGCTTACAGTTCCGGTAATTAAAAAAGGTATGAGACACCAGCCAATTAGCGAAACAAAAATTGATAATTCTACTAATTGGCAATCCAAACATTACAAAACTCTTATTTCATCATATTCTAAATCGCCTTATTTAAAAGATTATGAGTATCTTTTAGAGGAGATTTATCTTAAAAAGAAATGGAATATGCTCACAGATTTAGATGTTAAATCTACCATTTTAATTGCAAATGCTTTAGGCATCAAAATGGAATGGTACAAATCCAGCGACTTTCATGAAACTGGGAGCAAGGATGGTGAAAAAGTGATTAAAATCTGTCAAAGGTTAGGTTGCAATCACTTCATCAACGGACCTGCTTCACGCGATTATATGAATGAAGACCTCTTTAGTAAAAATGATGTGAAATTGTCATACATAGATTATCAATACCCTGAGTACCCTCAATTACACGGTCCCTTTTGTCACCAAGTTAGTATTCTTGATTTACTGTTTAATTGTGGTCCCCACGCACTTGATTTTATAATTAATAAATCATCCAGAAATGCATTGGAATAAAATTGGTAATATTTTTGATCCAGTGCTCCTAAAAGAGCTTGGACTAACATCTGCTCTTATGCCGATAGTAGATATAATTGATGAAACCAAATCACTGATACGAGTTTATTTTTCGCCGAGAGATCATCAATCAAGATCACAAGTTCGTTTTTTTGAAATGAACTTGAATGATCCATTCAAAATATTAAAAATCTCAAAACAACCCTTATTACTGCCTGGAAACCTCGGTACTTTTGATGATTGTGGAATAACCCTTGGAAGCATTACGAATTCTCCATTTGCCAAATTTCTGTACTACACAGGTTGGTCCAGAACAGAAACTGTGCCTTATTGTAATTCTATCGGCATTGCTAAAGTTAATAAGAATGGCAACTTCAAGAGAATGTTCGATGGTCCTGTTTTGACAAGGACTGCATTCGAACCTCACTCCTGTGCAAGCCCTTTTGTTATATATGAAGATAATAAATTCCGCATGTGGTATGCCTCAATGGATCGATGGGAATCAAAACAAGAGTCACAACACAAGCATTTCTACAATTTAAAATATGCAGAATCGACTGATGGTATTGAATGGAAAAGAGAAGGCATTGTTGCTATTGATTATGAGAATAATGACGAATATGCATTCGGACGGCCTTTTGTTCTAAAGGAAAATGGATTTTATAAAATGTGGTATTGCTACAGAGGACCGTATTACAAAATAGGATACGCTGAAAGCAGTGACGGACTGACTTGGACAAGAAAAGATAGTTCTGGTCTTGGCATGGATCGGTCTCATGAAGGGTGGGACGAAGAAATGGTAGCATATCCATTTGTTTTTGATCTAAAAGATACTCGTTTTATGCTCTACAATGGTAATGGATATGGTAAATCCGGAATCGGCATCGCAAAATTAGTTGCATGAAAAAAAGAAAACTTTTGATTTTCGGCAATAGTATACTGGCGAAAGTCATGCTCTTTTATTTTCAACGAGATAGTTGTTATGATGTTTCAGGTTTTACCGTTGATAAAAAATATATATCAAATTCATATTTCTGCGGCCTACCAGTATTTCCGTTTGAAGAAGTTCAAAAGACTCACCCCAAAACAGAGTTCGAGATTTTTGTAGCAATTGGACCCACTAAAATGAACACATTAAGAGAGGAGGTTTACAAGAGAGTTAAATCAAAAGGATATGGTTGTGCTACTTACATTAGTACACATGCAATTTGTGATTCGCCAGTTGGTGAAAATTGTTTTGTTGGTGATATGACTATTATTCATCCTTTTGTAAAAATCGGTTACAATAATTTCTTTTTCGAAAAGGTATTCATTGGTAACGATGCAATTGTTAAAAGCAATTGCTATTTTTCTCCACTTTCTACGATTGGTACCTTTTCTGAAGTCCATTCTAATTGCATCTTGGGAACTGGTTCTATAATTAAAACAAATGTTAAAGTAGCTGAAAGAACTTTGGTTGGTGCATCTTGCTATATTTCAAAAAATACGAAAATTAATGGCATTTATGCTGAAAGATCATCAGAATTCATCGCAGACAAAAGCATCAAAGTTAATATTTCAATTTAATTATTAAAGTGCAGAGTTGGGTAAAAGAAAACTTAGTTTATGATGGAAGTCATGGTTTACCAACAAGCTTTAATTACGCATCAATGCCGACAACTCTTCAAGTTAATGATGAAATAGTTCGAGTATATTTCGCTTCCAGAAATAAAAGTAATTTCTCTTCTATTTTTTACTTGGATTTATTTATTAATGGTAAAGAAAAAAAGATAGTTTCTGTTAGTTCAGAACCAATTTTGAGTCCCGGTAAGCCTGGCCTGTTTGATGATTGTGGTGTGACGCCTAGTTGCGTCACCAAAATAAAAGAGGACTATTATCTTTACTATACGGGGTGGAATCAGCAAAATAGAATTCCTTTTCAAACATTTTGTGGTATCGCAAAGCTCTCGTGTGATTTTAAATATGCTGAAAGAGTTTATGAGGTTCCTATATTAGAAAGATGTGTAACAGAACCCTTATCAGTAGGAGCATGTTTCGTAGAATATATTCCTTATAAGAATATATATATTATGTGGTACGAATCATGTAATAAATGGATTATAGATAAAACATCTTCAAATTGCTTTTTCTCAATAAATCTAGCTTTCTCAAATGATGGTTTTAATTGGAAACGTGAAAACAAAATATGTATTGAACCTGAAAACACAGAGAATATTGTCGCTCGCCCAATTGTTATTTTTCAAGAAAATTTATACTCAATGTGGTATTGTGCCAAAGACAATGGTACATATCAAATAACATACGCAGAATCAAAAGATGGCGAAAATTGGAATCGAAAAAACAACGCTATTAATTTTATTTCTAAAAAAACTTTTTGGGATAACGAACAAATGTGCTATCCATATGTTTTCAATCACGATGATAAAAAATACATGCTCTACAATGGAAACGGATATGGGAAAACCGGATTTGGATTAGCAACATTAAAGCAATAATTATGGATATAAATTGTTTAAGTTTTCTTGAAAAGACCGCTGAAAAATTTCCGGCTAAAATAGCCGTATCTTGCAAAAATAAATGTCTTACATTTAATCAACTTACAATATATTCTAAATATCTTTCTCGTGTAATTCCTAGTAATAAAAGAAATAGTCCAGTAGCAATTTTTCTTCCTAAAAGTTGTGACACTTTAGTGGCCTTTACAGCTGTTTTATATTCAGGTAATTTTTATGCTCCAATTGATGTAAAAACTCCCATAAGCCGCCTTCAACATATCTTAAAGAGCCTAGATCCTTTTTTGATTATTACCAATACCTCACTAATATCTAAATTCAGTGATATAAGCGATTGTAGTATCTTAGATATCGACGAAGTGGACTTCACATACATAAATAAATGCGAAGTAGATAATTGGACACATGTAATTGACACCGATCCTGTATATTGCATGCACACTTCGGGTTCGACTGGAAATCCTAAGGGTGTTTTAATTCCGCATAAAGCTGTTATTGATTACATAGAGTGGACTGTCCAAAATTATCAAATCGATTCTAGCAACAAGATTGCAAATCAAGTTCCTTTTCACTTTGATATTTCTACATTAGATATCTTTCTGATGTTTTACACTGGAGCGACTTTGCACATTGTGCCAGAAAGCCTTTTTTCATTTCCTGTTCGTTTAATCGAATACCTTGAGAAACACGAAATAACTTTTATTTTTTGGGTACCTTCAGCACTATCAAAAGTTTCAAATTTGAAATGCTTGAAAAGTGGTAATTTACCAAATTTGAAATTCGTATTATTTTGCGGTGAAGTAATGCCAACTAAATGCTTAAATTATTGGTTAAACTATTTACCAAATACAATTTTTTCAAATTTATATGGCCCGACTGAAACTACTGTAGCATCAACCTTTTACACGATTGATAGAGTTTTTAGCGACTCAGAACATTTACCTATTGGTTTTCCGTGCCGTAACACTGAGATTTTATTGTTGGATCAAAAAAATCAGTTAATAAAAAGTGGAGAAATCGGTGAAATATGTATCAGAGGTACTGGACTAGCATTAGCTTATTGGAGAGATAAAAACAAAACAGAAGAATCATTTATTCAAAATCCTACACATACAAACTATCCTGATCTAATCTATAAAACAGGAGACCTCGCTAGATTAAACGATAATAGAGAACTTGTATTTATAGGTCGAAAAGATACACAAATAAAACATTTGGGGCACAGGATTGAACTTGGAGAAATTGAAACTGCACTCAATTCACTGATTGAGATCATGTCTTGTTGTGTTCTATACGAGCATTCACAAATAATATGTATACTTGAAAGCAAAGTTAAGACATTGAATGATAATTCTTTAAAAAATAAATTACTTGAACTGTTACCTAAATATATGGTCCCTAGCAGATTTCATCAAATTGATGAAATGCCTTTAAACCAAAACGGTAAAATAGACAGAGTTCAATTGAAGTCTCTCGTAAATGATGGAAAATATTAAAGAAATTCTTAAAGAAGTAAGAAGTGATGCTGATTTCAATTCTAGTGAAAACTTTATTGAAGATGAGTTATTAGATAGCTTAGACATAATAAAATTAATATCTTTAATTGATAATACATTCGAAATTTCGATTGAAGCAGAAGATATTGTACCCGAGAATTTTATCTCAATAAACACTATCAATAATTTAATAAGCAAGTATCTTCTATGACTATCAAAGATGCAGAGGCTAAAGTTAAAAAATCATATGAAGAATTACTGAACAAGTTTGGTATATCTCCTAAATCATTAGGTTGGGATAAAGGAAAGCAATTTTTAAGATTTCGAGAACTTACAAACCTATGGAACTTAGAGAATTCCTCAATTTTAGATGTAGGATGTGGTTTTGGTGATTTTGTTAGCTATTTAAAATTTGAAGGAATAAAATCCTTCAAATATACAGGAATTGATTTAGTTAAGGAATTCATCGATAAAGCGAAAAACGAACATCAAGATCAAAATATAGAGTTGTACATTGGTGATTTTCTTTCGCTTCCTATTTCTAAGAAATTCGATTTTTGTATAGCTAGCGGTACATTTAATTTAAGGATGGATGGGACCGATGGTTACAAATATATTGAATCAAATCTTACAAAAATGTTTGAGACATGTAGAAACGGCATAGCTGTAAATTTTCTTACTGATAAAGTTGATTATAAACACGACCACAATTTCAACAGCTCTCCTGAAAAAATTCTTTCAATAGCATATAATCTCAGCAAAAGAATCGTTTTAAGAAACGATACTTTCCCCTTTGAGTTTTCTATAATAATTTACAAAGATGATTCTTTTCGAAAAGAAAAGACACTTTTCTGGGATATAGAATCAGATAACAATTTACAATCGCTAATTTGATGAAAATTTCAGTAGTTATTCCTTGTTACAATTCAGAGAATTACATTAGTGATGTTGTTCACAAAACAATTCATATATTAGAAGAGAACTTGGCCAAGGACTATGAAATAATACTGATAAATGATGGATCTATTGATGGGACTCTTCAAAAGCTTAAAGAAATTAGTTTTAAAAATAAAGAAGTTATTGTAATTGATCTCACAAAAAACTTCGGCCAAGCAAATGCAATGATGGCAGGTTATAATTATGTAAAAGGAGATTTAATCGTTCACAGTGATGACGATGGCCAAACAGCGATAGAGGATTTACATAAACTTATAAATGAAATTAACAAAGGATATGATATAGTTTTCGGGAAAATTACTGGAAAAAAACAAAATTCAATCATTCAGAATTTTGCAACAAGAGTTAATAACTTCACTTCGACAAAACTAATGGGAAAACCAAAGAATATTCACATGGGTAATTTCTGGGTTTGTAGAAGATATATAATTGATTCTATCATTAAAAGCACTGATCCAAATCCATACATTGCAGGTTTATTCCTTAGTGTAACCAAAAACTACTCTAGCGTACCTACAAATCACCACAAAAGAAAGTTTGGTAAAACTAAATACACATTATCGAAAATGCTAAATCTATGGATAAGTGGTTTAACCGGTTTTTCAATTTTACCTTTAAGAATAGCATCGTTATTTGGAATATTGACAAGTATTATAGGATTTTTCTTTTTAGCTACCATTATAATTCATAAGTTATTAAATCCTGATGTCCAAGCAGGTTACACATCTTTAATGTCAATTATTATTTTTTTTAGCGGCATGATTATGTTATTACTTGGGATAATCGGTGAATATATAGGTAGAATTTATCAAAACTCAGGAAATAATTCTCAATATTGCATTCGTAATATATACAATCAAAACCAATAATATAAAATGTTTTTAAAGTCAGTTACACAAGATATACTGACAGAAAGATGTTCATCTTTTCAAATTTATTTATTTAGATATTTATTTGGAACATTAAGTATTGTATTTGCTTTAAATTGCCTTGATCAATTTTCATTCATTGTAAATGCCGATAATACTCAAATATCTTACATTAAAGTAAGTTTATTAATTTGGTTATTAGTATCTTTTCTTTTCACTTTCGGTTTTTCAAACATTTTAGTAAGATTTATATTATTTTTTTGTTCAACTTATTGTCTTTTTAATATTGATGCTTGTTGGACCATTGAACCTAAGTTTTATGTTACTTCCTCTTTTTTCTTAATTTTTATCGAAATCGATAGAATTTCTTTTTGGAATTCCCACAAGATTAAATTGAAATCTTGGCCAATTAAACTTTTATTCTTCTCTCAACTCCTAAATTTTTTTACTGGAGGGGGATTTACCAAACTGTTTGATACAGTATGGTTCAATGGTTATGGAGCCTATTATTCCCTAATGGTACCGTGGGTAAAACCAGAATCCATCGGTGGAATTTTAAATAATGAAACTATTTTAGTATTACTTAATTATATCATTTTAATCAGTGAGTTATTTGCATTTGTTTTATTTTTCTTCCCCAAGACAAGGTATATGGCTTTACTTATTTATTTTTCTTTCGGTTTATTTACTACCTTCATATTTAGAATTGATTTAATAGGACCTTTATCTCTCACTTTATCTTTATTGTTTTCTTCTTTATATAATTTCAGAATACTTAATAAAAATAAAATTAGATTTAATAATTATAATGGTTTATTTTACAAATCTTCTTCTCTTTTCTTAAAATTAAATAAATTTTTATCTTTTAATATTTTCAGAAATCTAAGGTATCCCTCTTTCATAACTATAAGTATTCTCATTTTTTATTCATTCTCTACATCTTTAATTTATAATTCTTACCGCCAAATTGACTTTTTTCGAGCACTTCCGAGGATTGATCTCGCTTTCGAAAAGTTTGAAAACTTTACCAAATTCAATTTGTTTCGTGAGTTAACATGTATAAGACCAGATGGGCTTTTTACGCGGGAACATTTTGAAAATTTAACTGCTTTCAAAATAGATGTCATTAGCAAGGATGGATCAGTCCAGAATCCCATTATTGTATTCAATGACGACCTTAGTGCTGGTCCAAATACCATAAGCTTTTTGAGTTCTAGATACTACGGTGCCTTCATGTATGATTGTCACTATTTTCGTAATATACTTTGGAATTGGTTTGATGAATCTGAAGTCGAGATTCCTAAGCAAATTTATAGCATGATATATCATGTCCGCGAGAAAACTACTATACCATCAAACCAAATCGAATGTGTCAGACTATATATCAAGCACATTACACAACCAAACCATTTTCAAGGAAATGTAAAATTGTGGTTAAACCATCCATGGTTTAATGTAATGGAATTTAGAGATCCAACCAATTCTCTTGTTTTAGTCAATGAAGCAATGAAGGAAAATTATCCCGAAACTCAAAGATTACTCAAGGATTCATTGGGTATTAATGATTTGATAGCAAAGTTGCGGATTTACATCGGATCAATCTCTTGAATATTTCTGATAATTTTTTCCCCTTCAACAAACCTTATTGCAAAGGTTTAACATTAAATTACATAAAAGATACGCTATCTAATACTAGTATATCTGGTGACGGCCAATTCACAGCTAAATGCTCAGATGCAATAGTTAGTATTTCTTCAGCAGAAAGTGCACTCCTCACACGTTTTTGCACTACTGCCTTAGAGATGTGTGCCCTTCTAATTGACATTACAAAGCGGAGATGAAATTATAATGCTTTTTTCATAACCTACCATTACACTCATCACCGGCAGGAAAAAAATATGGAAAAAGCACATCACCTCGACTTATTACTTACGATATCAGTGGAAGGTTAATCAGGCTTCCATTATGGATAGGATTTATTGAACATGAAAGAGTGTATACTATTCTCTCAAATATCTTAAATTCTTAATGTTCGATATTTCATTCACTTGCAAATTTTTTAATAGTTAAATACAGAAGTTTTATAACTTTTATATGTTCATTCATTGAACTAATGCATAACATTTATACAAAAAAACTAGAAATAAAAAATCAATGAAGATGTGCATGAATTGTGTTCTTGATAAGTCTGTATCCGGAATATCTTTTGATGGTTTTGGCGTTTGCAACTATTGCAACAACTACAAAAAAAACCTACCACAAATGAGTAATCTTCATTCCTCTGATGATCTCGACAAACTGGTCTCGGATATCAAAGAAGCAGGTAAAGGAAAGGATTATGATTGCTTAATCGGTCTTAGCGGTGGAGTTGACAGTTCCTACTTAGCCTACTTTGCCGTTGGTAAACTTGGATTACGTCCCCTAACCGTTCATTTTGATAATGGATGGAATTCGTCGCTAGCAACTGAAAATGTAAATAAGCTTGTAACATCGCTAAAACTTGAACTCCGAACATATGTAATTGACTGGGAAGAATTTAGGGATATCCAACTTGCTTACCTTAAGGCTTCTGTTGTTGATATCGAAGTACCGACCGATCACTTCATCATGGCTGTGATGCATAAATATGCTCATGAAAATAAAATAAAGTATATCTTAAACGGGTGTAACACATCATCAGAATCTATCATGCCAAAGGAGTGGAATTTTGTTAAAGAAGACTTGGCGAATCTTATTGATATTCATCAGAAGTTTGGTGAAAGAAAACTTAAAAGATTCCCAAATTTTGGGTTAAAGCAAAGACTATACTTCCAATATATCCTAGGTATTAAACAGATCTATCCACTAAACTATATTCCTTACCACATCGAAGAAGCCAAAGCTTTTTTAGCAAAAGAGTTTGGATGGCAGGATCATGGTGGCAAACATTATGAATCAGTCTGGACCCGATTTTACCAAGGTTACATTCTTCCAAAGAAATTTAAGATCGATAAAAGAAAAGCTCACTACAGTAGCTTGATTCTCAGTGGTCAAATGGATCGTAAAACTGCACTTGAATTGCTTAAAGAAGAGCCCTACCCTGTTAAAATTCAAAATCAAGATGTGGAATACATTACTCGTAAGCTTGGTCTTTCTGAAGAATCGTTTGAAAAGATAATGAAGAGTGAACCAGTTAGTCATTTGAAATTTAAAACGGAATATCCCCATATTGAGTGCTGGACAAAAGTTTTCCAAATTGCAGAAGAATTTATCTTTTACTTTTTTAGACCTTTGAAAGCTTTAGGCTATATAAAGTATAAAGTAGGTTCGATTTTAAAATATTTTAAAATTGTATCCTGATGTAACAATTGTTGATCTTGGATGTTCCAATCTACGTTCAATCCAAAAAATTTTAAATCGGGTTGGTTCGTCTGCTTTTGTAACTTCTGATCCGCAAGAAATTTCAACTGCAAAAAAATTAGTCCTCCCTGGAGTTGGTTCGTTTGATCATGCTGTAAAACAACTCAAACAAAATCATCTACTAGATAGTCTCAATTATTCTGTATTAAAAAGAAAAGTGCCAATTCTTGGAATTTGCTTAGGTGCTCAATTAATGTCCCAATTAAGTGATGAAGGTAGTGAAAGTGGATTGGGATGGTTTGACTTTAAAACAATCTCTTTTCAAACAAATACATTTAATACGCTGAAAGTTCCCCACATGGGATGGCAAGAGATACAAATAAAGAGAAAATCAAACTTATTTAACAATACTCAGGATGGAACGAGGTTCTACTTCCTTCACTCCTTTCACTTTTCAAATGATAAGTTAGATGACATTACAGCCACAACCAACTACGGGTACAACTTTCCAGTCGCTTTCGAAAGAGATAATATTTTTGGTGTACAATTTCACCCTGAAAAGAGTGGGAGAAATGGCATAAGATTTATGGAGAATTTTACTAAAATTTGATAAGAGCAAGAGTTATTCCTGTGCTGTTGTTAAAAGGCAATGGTCTTTACAAAACGAGAAAGTTCAAAAAACCAATTTACATTGGCGACCCCATCAATGCTGTTAAAATATTTAGCGAGAAAGAAGTAGATGAGATCGCTTTGCTTGATATCGACGCTTCTTTGAAAAAGACGATCCCTAATTACCAATTAATTGAAGATATTGCATCTGAGTGTTTTGTTCCTCTTACCTATGGAGGAGGAGTCTCTTCAATCGAGCAATTTAAAACTGTTTTGTCGCTTGGGGTAGAGAAAATTGCCATAAACTCTGCCTTGTTTTTGGATAATAATCTCGTAGAAGAATCCGCATCTATTTTTGGCAAACAAAGTATAGTGGCAAGTATTGATGTCCGAAAAAGGTTTTGGACTTATTCTGCCTACACTCATGGAGGTAAAGTGAGAGTTAAAATGTCACTAAGTCAGGTGCTTGATAATCTGAAATCAAAACAAATCGGTGAAATCCTACTTAATTCTATCGATAATGATGGTACGATGGAAGGGTATGATTTGGACCTTATTGAAAAAGTCTCGTCAAATGCAACAGTTCCAGTGACCGCATGCGGTGGTTGTAGTGATATTAATAATTTTCGAGATGCTTTAAAACATGGTGCAAGTGCTGTCGCTGCAGGTAGTTTGTTTGTTTTTAAAGGAAGCAGAAATGCAGTTTTGATTAATTACCCCTCACAGTCTATGTTGAATGAGTCTGTCTTTTCTACGCTTTGAAAATCCTTCTTCCTAGTCTTATAAATAACCAATTATTCGATATTAAAAAAGATGAGAATTGGACAAATATTTACAAGAAATATTCAGATAACGGCATTGATCGAAACCCTTTTGTAAAACACC
>Ga0206130_10004508_pt1 | contig 17171 bp, 15 predicted proteins | sample Helgoland_Spring_9_FD_148637 | JGI IMG/M metagenome (GOLD analysis project Ga0206130, IMG submission 148637) | Pelagic subsurface seawater microbial communities from Kabeltonne, Helgoland, North Sea - Helgoland_Spring_Bloom_20160512_1 | ecosystem: Environmental > Aquatic > Marine > Epipelagic ... | reverse complement strand
GCAGTTTTAAGAAAGAAATCCTCTTTTAAATTCAGCCCAAGGGCAAAGCCTCTCATCAAATGATGAGCAACTTGATGTGCATGTTGGAAATATGCCATCGCTTTCTGGGGCAGTTCAGGTAGTTCGTCTGGCCATATATTATCACCTCGCAAATCATGATCTAGCGGTAATTGATGGCTGTCCCCTTCTATACCCCAAATGAAGCTTTCCTTCAGATCCGCCTTTGCATCATCTTTCATTTTAGCGCCACCCTGGCCCAACCAACCTCGATGCTTAGCAGTCACTTTTACTGTATTTTTAATATTTTCTGGTTGGTCAAAAAACTCATATGCGCAAGAACGTGCATTCTCAATAACCTCATCAGGGATCCCATGCCCCTTAATATATATAAAACCAAGAGATTGACTGGCGGCGTGCAATAATTTAGCCACGCCTATCGGATCGCTACCATCACGTAGTGGTTGAATATCTACTACGGGGATGAGACTCTGATGTAGACTTTTAGCTTGAGCGTAAGACATTTCATAACCTTTAAGTTAAAATTTTGTAGATGCCATAATTGAACCGTATCAGATTAATTACCCACACAAAAAGAATTTATTTTAATCAAAAGAAAATTTTATTTGGCTAATGTGTAAAGTTAAATCTTCTGCAAGATAATCACCCGCCAAAAGATCAGACATTTTTGTTAGACAAAATTACTTGAAGAGGCTGGCCTATTTTGAGACATCGCTCAAGCACATTAATGGACTGACCCAACGCTAAGCGAGGTGTATCAACTCCTGCCAATTAAGACGTTGTGCAAGGTTCTCAGGCTTCTTTTTAGTTAATTACGTGATCTACTCAGGTCCAAAACGGCTCAAAATTCCGGGTAAATTCAATCCTTGTTCACGGGCGCAGTCCAGTGCGTCTTTGTAGCCGGCATCGGCATGACGCATAACTCCAGAGGCTGGGTCGTTCCACAGAACATTCGCAATGCGCCGATCTGCATCCTTGGAGCCGTCACAACAAATGACCATCCCTGAATGCTGGGAAAAGCCCATACCAACACCGCCACCGTGGTGCAGCGAGACCCAAGTGGCTCCCCCTGCAACATTCAACATCGCGTTCAGCAGTGGCCAGTCCGACACGGCGTCAGATCCATCTTTCATGGATTCGGTTTCGCGGTTTGGTGACGCAACAGATCCGCTATCAAGGTGGTCCCGACCAATCACAACAGGGGCTGATAATTCGCCGGTACGCACCATTTCATTGAACGCTAGACCTAACTTATCGCGCAATCCTAATCCAACCCAACAAATACGCGCTGGCAGACCTTGGAATGCGATCCGCTCACGAGCCATATCAAGCCAATTATGCAGGTGAGGATCGTCAATCAACTCTTTAACTTTAGCGTCAGTTTTGTAGATGTCCTCTGGGTCACCTGACAACGCACACCAGCGGAATGGACCAATGCCACGACAGAACAATGGACGAATATAGGCAGGTACAAAACCGGGAAAAGCAAATGCATTTTCCAGCCCTTCATCTAACGCGACTTGTCTGATATTATTGCCATAATCCAATGTTGGAACGCCTGCGTTCCAGAAATCTACCATTGCGGCCACATGAGTTTTCATCGATGCACGTGCTGCTTTTTCAACAGCTTTTGGATCGCTTTCTTGTTTGGCACGCCATTCCGAAACGTTCCAGCCTTGCGGCAGATAACCGTGAACTGGATCGTGGGCGGATGTTTGGTCAGTCACAATGTCTGGCTTCACGCCTCGTTTGACCAGTTCGGGGAAAACGTCTGCTGCGTTACCGATGAGTGCGATGGATTTTGCCTCGCCTGCTTTGGTCCATTCATCGATCATGGCTAAAGCTTCGTCCAGATCATGGGTCTTGGCATCGACGTAGCGTGTTCGCAGGCGAAAATTAGCGCGTGTTTCATCGCATTCGACCGCCAGACAGCAAGCGCCGGCCATGACAGCGGCCAGTGGTTGCGCACCGCCCATACCACCCAAGCCACCGGTCAGAATCCACCGTCCTTTCAAGTTACCGTTATAGTGCTGGCGGCCCGCTTCCATGAATGTTTCATAGGTGCCCTGAATGATTCCTTGGGTACCGATATATATCCACGACCCAGCCGTCATTTGGCCATACATCGCTAGGCCTTTTTTATCGAGTTCGTTAAAATGATCCCAAGTTGCCCAGTGGGGCACCAAATTTGAATTGGCGATCAAGACACGTGGGGCGTCTTTATGTGTGCGAAACACACCAACTGGCTTACCAGATTGCACCAACATCGTTTCATCGTCCTCAAGGATTTTAAGTGTGGCCACCATTTTATCAAAGTCATCCCATGTGCGCGCGGCGCGACCAATGCCGCCGTAGACAACTAGATCATGCGGATTTTCAGCGACATCAGGGTGAAGGTTGTTCATCAGCATTCGCATCGGTGCCTCAGTCAGCCAGCTTTTTGCAGTAATCTCTGTGCCAATATCCGGGAAAACGTCCCGAAGGTTATGTCGAGGGCCAGTTTTGCGTTCAGTCATGAAATTGCTCCAAGCGATGGGGCCAGTACGGCCAATTTTTCAAGGATGGTTTTAAGGTGAATTTGCAGCCTGGCAGCTCTTTTCTGGTCATAGTCAAAGGGTGGCGTTTCGACTGAAAGATGGGTCGTTTGGGCGATTTCTAATTGGATTGCGTGGATATTTTGTCGAGGTTGTCCGTAGTTGCGCGTCGTCCATCCACCCTTAAAACGTCCATTCAATACTGACGAATATCCATCTGCGGCGCCACATGTACTCTCAACAATTTGTTCAACTTCCTTTGCGCATGTCTTGCCGCCGTCAGTGCCTACATTGAAATCAGGTAACGTTCCTTCAAAGAGATATGGAATGTTTGATCTGATGGAATGGCAGTCAAATAGTATTGCGACACCATGCATGTCTTTGATACGCGTTATCTCCTCACGAAGAGCAAGATGATAGGGTTGATGAAATGCAGTCAGCCGCTCCGAAATATCTGCCGTGGTCGGTTCGGATGCCCAAAGTTTGTCACCATCAAAGTTGGTTGTTGGCACTAGGCCTGTCGTGTTCTGACCGGGATAGAGGCTCTCGTTTGTGGAATTGCGATTGGCATCGATGACATACCTGTGGAATGTAGCACGAACCGAAGTCGCCCCTTCGAGCAGTCCGTCATATAGCTTGTGAATATGCCAATCTGTATCTCCCAGAGTTTTTCCTAGAGGTGTCAAATTCACAAAAATGTGTTCCGGAACATGCGTGCCCGTATGGGGAAGACCCAGTATGATCGGACTATTCCCACGAATGACCTCACACGGGTTCATGCAGTAACTCCGACGACGTAACCGTCAATTCCTAGCTGAGAAACAAGAGACCCCTTTGAGACAAGCTCAGAGGCTTTTGCAATGTCGTCAGCCTGATACCTGTCTTCTTTAAGTGTCGGGATCACAGCGCGAATTTCCTTCATGGCTTTTGCTAGTGAAGGGCTTGTTTTTAGGGGCGCTCTAAATTCGATACCTTGTGCGGCACACATCAACTCAACACCAATAATCGTATTTAGATTTCTGTTCATACGTTCCAACCGGCGTGCTGCATGAGCCGCCATCGAGACATGATCTTCTTGGTTGGCAGAGGTTGGGGTAGAGTCAGTAGAACATGGGTTTGCTAAGTGTTTATTTTCGCTCATTAGTGCTGCCGTAGTGACCTCTGCAATCATCAGACCAGAGTTTAATCCGGGTTCTGGAGTGAGGAAGGGCGGCAGATCGAACGATAAGTTTGGATCTACCATCAGGGCGACACGTCGCTGAGATATTGCTCCAATTTCTGACAACGCCAGTGCGATTAGATCCGCAGCGAATGCGACAGGTTCGGCATGGAAATTACCGCCAGATACAATAAGATCTTTTTCTGTAAGGACTAAAGGGTTGTCTGTAACGGCATTGGCCTCAACTTCGAGAGTGCGTCCAGCGAAGTGCAGTAAATCCATAGCTGCACCGGTAACTTGAGCCTGACATCGAATGCAGTAGGGGTCTTGAACGCGTGTGTCGCCTTTTCGGTGACTTTCTCGAATTTCTGACCCAGACATTGCTGCGCGCATAGCAGCGGCGACTGCAATCTGTCCAGCATGCCCTCTCAAAGTATGAATTTCCTCAACCAAGGGGGCCGTCGACCCCATAATAGCGTCTGTTGAAAGAGAGGCGGATACGACTGTTGCTGATGCGTTTCGCCATGCGTTAAACAAGCCCACTAATGCACATGCTGTCGAAAACTGCGTGCCATTGATGAGGCCGAGCCCTTCCTTCGGCCCAAGTACGATAGGGGCAAGGCCAGCAAATTGCAGGGCTTCAGTGGCTGACATCCGTTTACCTTCGAAGATGGCATCTCCATGTCCCATCATTGCTGCTGCCATATGTGCGAGAGGCGCAAGATCTCCTGAAGCACCGACAGACCCTTGATCAGGAATAATGGGTATAACGTCTTTTGCGAGCATCTTTTGAATCTGGTCAATTGTGGTCCAAACAGTCCCTGACGCGCCTCGACCAAGTGAGAGTAGTTTTAATACCATCATGAGACGTGTGGTCGCCACATCCAAAGGCTCACCAACACCACAGCAATGGGACAAGATTAAGTTTCGTTGGAGTGTCGCCGTATCTTTGGACTCAATCTTAACACTGGCAAGTTTCCCAAACCCGGTGTTGACACCATAAACTGCACGGTTTCCTGCGGCTGCTTTTGCAACCAAAGCTGCCGCTGCGTCGATGGCAGGTCTTGCTTCATCATCTAATTGAACTGAGAGACAACCTAACCAAATGCTCCGTAGATCAGAGAGCGAAGTGTGTCCGGGTTTCAAGACCATGGTCATGTACGACCTCCAAAAATACGTTGTTTGAGAGGATTGTACCCAATTTTGTAGGAGAGTTCCGCCGGGTGCTTTACATCCCAGACACAAAGATCAGCGCGGTAACCAGCCGCTATTTTACCGGAGTCTGATAGTCCCAAAGCTCGAGCGGCGTTGGTTGTAATTCCAGTCAGTGATTCTTCGGGTGTCATACGAAAGAGGGTGCAAGCCATGTTCATAGTCAAAAGAACTGACGTAAGAGGAGATGAGCCTGGATTGCAGTCTGTTGCGAGTGCAATCGGTACCCCGTGTGTCCGAAGTGACTGAATGGGTGGGCTCTGTTTCTCTCGAAGAGTATAAAAGGCCCCCGGCAAAATCACAGCAATTGTACCCGCTTGTGCTAAAGCCCTCGCATCGTCGTCATCTGCGTATTCAATGTGATCTGCAGAGAGGCCCCCATATTTTGCAACGAGTTGAGTGCCGCCAATGTTTGAAAGTTGCTCGGCATGAAGTTTGACTGGCAGGCCCAGTTCTTTAGCCTTTTTAAAAACTAACTCAATCTGCTGAGGATCAAAGGCTATGCCTTCACAAAACCCATCCACTGCATCCACGAGGCCTTCTTTGAAGGCAGCTTCTAAAGTGGGAAGACAAACATCAGTTATGTAGTCATCGGCGCGACCCACGTATTCTATGGGGACTGCGTGCGCGCCTAAAAAGCTGGTCTTGATGCGAACAGGCCTTAACGTCTCAAGGTGGCGCGCAACGCGCAACATTTTGAGCTCATTATCTTGATCTAAACCGTATCCAGATTTGATCTCAATGGTGCAAACACCCTCAGAAATTAAAGATTCAAGACGGGGAAGGGCTGAAGCCACCAGGTTTTCAAAACTTGCATCTCTCGTGGCTTTCACGGTAGAGACAATGCCCCCACCAGCGCGCGCGAGTTCTTCATAGGACGCCCCTTCAAGGCGCATTTCAAATTCACGGGCTCTGTTCCCACCATGGACGAGATGAGTGTGACAATCGATCAACCCTGGTGTGACAAGCGCCCCACCTAGATCAATAGCATTATGGCCATTGTGTTTTTGTGGCAAATCGGAGGTTAGCCCCGCCCAGACGATAGTTTCGTCTTCAATGACAACGCTTCCATCACTTTGAAGCCCGTATGGATGAGGGCCCGTCATTGTTGCCAATTGTGCGTTTGTAAGGAGCATCATTACCCGTTGCCAGTGTTGTGTTTAATAATTATATGTATGTACATAATGAATCTGTCAAGTTGGAATCTGATGTTTACAATTTCTGCAAAGCAAGCCCTTCTGCCCTCAGGGTGGTCAACGAACGTTCAAGTTTCGGTTGACCATGTGGGGCGAATTATTGATGTAAGAAATGATTTCACGGCTAAGTCAGATTATGATGTGGGGATTTTATTACCTGCGCCTGTGAATGTTCACAGTCATGCATTTCAGCGCGCGATGGCAGGTTTGACAGAGCGAAGAGGACCCAATCAGACAGACTCGTTTTGGACGTGGAGGGATCTAATGTTTCGCTTCCTAGACCAACTTACTCCAGAGCATGTTGAAGCGATAACTGCATTTGTACAAATGGAGATGCTAGAAGCTGGATATGCGACGAATGTTGAGTTTCACTATCTTCACCACCAGCCTGGGGGGAAGCCCTACGATAGGCTTGGTGAGCTATCCGAACGAGTAGCGGCTGCTTCAATAGCCAGTGGCATTGGCCTGACACTCCTGCCTGTTCAATATCAGTATGGCGGATGTGATAAACGGGCTTTAGGTGCAGGGCAGATTAGATTTGGGAATGATTTAGATCGTTTTACCAAGTTGTTTCATGAAGCAGAGTCGATCCTACTTGATCTACCTCAAGATGCTGCTCTTGGCCTCGCGCCTCATAGTTTGAGAGCGGTTGGACCGGAAAACCTTGTTGAACTCGTAGCTCTAGCCGAACATCGTCCCATACACATGCACTTGGCAGAGCAAATCGCAGAGGTTGAAGAGGTAATGGTCGCTTGGGGTAAGCGGCCTGTTGAATGGGTTTTGGATAATGTTCCGGTTAACGACAAATGGTGCATGATTCACTGTACGCAAATGCAACCACATGAGACTGTCTGGTTGGCGGAAAGTGGCGCTGTTGCTGGCTTATGCCCGATAACTGAATCCAGCTTAGGTGATGGCATCTTTGACGGAGTAAATTGGCTTAAAGCTAAGGGTAAAATTGCGATTGGGTCAGATTCAAATGTACGCATCTCGCTCTCAGAGGAAATCCGAACATTAGACTACACCCAACGACTGCGGGATAACTCTCGGGCGGCGTTGGCAACATCTGAGCGTTCAACAGCAAGACGTATTATGGATGTAATTCTTGTCGGCGGGGCAGAAGCTTCTGGTCGTAAGACCGGAGCAATTGAAAAAGGTAACTGGGCCGACCTCATGACCCTTGATTCTAATCATGTTGATCTAGATGGGCGGACTGGTGACACGCTTCTTGACAGCTTTGCTTTCACAGGGGACGATCGAATGATAAGGGACGTCTGGTCGGGGGGGCGTCACAAAGTGAAAAACGGAAAACATATAAATCGTCAGGAGATCATCACTCAATACCGTGAGGCGATGAAGATGCTTGGGGAAGCAATTTGAGCGCCATGGAAATCAACAACTGGCAAGATGTTCAATCAGAAGTCCTGAGTCGCATCAACTCCCGAATATGGAAACCTGGTGACCTTATACCAAATGAGGCTGACCTTGCTATTGAGTTTGGATGCGCGCGAGCAACGGTCAATCGTGCTTTGAGATCGGTTGCTCAAGCGGGATTGCTGGACCGCCGTCGGAAAGCCGGCACACGGGTTGCAACCAATCCAGTAAGGAAAGCCATACTATCTATCCCCATTATTCGACAAGAGATTGAAGACAGAAACCAAACTTACTCCTACGCACTAATTTCTCGAAATCTTAGAGAGCCCTCGATCAGTCTCAGAGCACAAATGAAACTGAACGCGAACAGTAAGTGCCTACATGTTGTTGCCCTTTATTTAGCCGATGGCAGACCATATGTTTGTGAGGATAGATGGGTGAATACGGTAGCAGTTCCTGAGCTTTTGAACGTTGATCTAAGTGCTGAGAATGCAAATGAATGGCTCGTACAAAACGCCCCCTTCACACGTGGCGATTTTGCCTTTTCTGCGCGATCCGCAGATGCTGAAGTTGCAGGGCAATTGGATGCAAAGATCTGTGATGCGTTGTTCGAAATCCAACGAACAACATGGAATGAGGTGACTGCCATCACAACGGTTACTCTCACGTATCACCCTGGATATCGTATGCAGACTCGGATCTAGCCCAAAGAGAGGCTCTGTTGGCTTTGTCAGTTAAAACTTTCCTGAAGTGGGCAGCGTCACTTTTTAGCGTCACCTGATGACAAAACACTCTCCATTTAGCTAAATGAAACCTGGCCCGGGGTTCCTGGACCACCTTGCCTAGGCCCGTGGACCGGGAACCAAGAGTCCCGGACCATAAAGCACGCACCCACCCAAGTCCTGACTATCGTGTTCCCTGAGCTCAGTTGGTGTTGGATGGTTTTGCTCGGGCAATTGACTGACAGCAGGAGTTATTTCACCCAACCTTCGACCGTCAGGCCGAGGACCCCGAATCATGGGCCCCGCGTCTCGGACCATGGCCCTTTAGTACTAGCCTTATAAATTCATTCGGGGGTAATTTTGTTTGGATGTACATCTCTATTCACGCACCAATTTCAAGCTAAACCGTGCTGCTGCTCTCGCCAAGTGACGTCAATTATTGAGCGTATAGATTTAGGCTGCGCCAGCAATTCGATGCGAGTTCTCATTTGTTTGACAGCACCCTTTGAACTGTCCGCTTTGGCGGTGTGCATCTAAGCCGAATTGTTGCTGGTTTCCCCTGATTTCTTGTACTTAGATCGCAAATGTCAGGCGCGGATTTCTTGTAGCTGATTAATTATGCTTTGGTAGTTATCAACTCCTTGTGCGCCAGTCACCAAATGCTTGCGATCAAAGACAACAGCGGGCACGCCGCTGATACCTTGTTGTGTCCAGAACATCTGTTCTTCGCGTACTTTGGCAGCAAACCTTTGATCGTCCAAAACTTTGATAGCCTCTGCTCGATCAAGGCCAATTTCTTTGGCGATCTCTGCCAATATTTTATCATCGGATAAGTCGCGCCCGTTGGTGAAATGCGCAGTGAACAATGCTTGCTTTAGGTCGTCCATGCGGCCCTGTCCATTCGCCCAATGCAGTAACTGATGTGTGTTGAATGTATTGTGCATTCGGAAGCCGTCTTCAAAGCGAAATGTGAAGCCAAGCTCTTCACCACGCGCCGTCATGTTGGCTCGGTTGGCATTAGACTGTTCTGCCGTCGTCCCGTATTTTTCAATCAAGTGTTCACGCATATCCTGCCCCGCAGTGGGCATGTTTGGGTTAAGCTCGAAAGGGTGCCAATGAATTTCATGATCCACGCCAGTTGCCTCCAAGGCAATCGCAAGCTGGCGGTAGCCGATGACGCACCAAGGGCACATCACATCAGAAACGATGTCGATACGAAGTTGTGTGCTTTGGATGGTCATCGAAATTTCCGTTCTTAATAAGCTTTGCAGCATCTTTCGATTTTATAAATTAAAATCACTCAAGATACAAAGCGCCATGAAACATCTAACCCAGCTCCATTTACACCTCTCGGCCACACGCTACCGCTAAAGGCGCAACAGAGGCTCGGTGTGGGGTTAGGCTGGCTGTGTAAGACTGCAGGAACGCCACCTCTACCCACGCATCAATTTCAAGCTGAACCGTGCCGCTGCTCTCCCTGAGTGGCGTCAATTTATGGGCGCAGAGGTATAGGTTGTGCTAGCAATCCGATGCGAGTTTTTATTGGTTGACAGCTGCCTTTCTTTAGCTATTCTCATCATCTGATATCCTTTTCTTTATGATGGAAAATGCCAAGAGACTTGCGGACGACAAAAAAACTACAGTCATAATAGCATCTGCGATAGTTAGATAATGTAGGTCTGGAATCTTTGTATCCATAATAATAGAATATGCTGCGATGGAAATGATTACAGCAAGCTGAATTTCGATTTTTGTCTCGAAGTCCTCCCGCTTTAAACGTAATGAAAGAAAATTTAAGCTTACCAGTACAAATAAAGGGAGAAAAAACCGAAATGTCATAGACATGCTATTCCGGTTTAAATCCTTTGAATACTTGATCACCTGGTATTCTTCATCGTCCCCAAAATAAGTCTTAATACTCGCTTGTGACTGAAACCCTTTAACATCCCAACCCGCAACCTCGAGATTATCAAGAGCCGTTATGTTTTGTTCTTCTAATTCTATATCTAGGTCATCTATCGAATAAAATGAAGTTAGATCAATATGCAAACTCTGTTTGTCAAAGGGATAAAATGTAAAATCGAATTCCCCCTTGAAAGTACCCCCATATTTCACTTCGACATAAACTTCATAGTCTTCTATTTCCACCCAATAGGGAGTTAACCTTTTAGCTGAAATTGCGTTTGAAAATTCAAAACTTGGATCAAAAATACCTTTCAAATCATCTAATTTAAGACTGCAGTAGCTATTAGCTTCCTCAGTTTCAAAAGAATAACCCAAATAAAATTGATAATCGAAAGTAGAGGTCATCTCATCAATTGAAGTGATCGCTGTAGGGTGAATTTCCACGTAAATCTCTTCAGGTATTTCCTTCATTTCTGGTGTTGGCAAACAATCCGAAAGAACTGGCTGTCCAATTGAAATAATGATCCAAACGAGAATACAGAAATATTTAAACATTTGATATCTCCATGACAGAATTTAGAGGTAACAAGTAACCGTTTTTTCGACTTTATTCCAAGTTCAAAATTGCGCTAGACAAATCTATTCTTCTTCATCGGCTATCATTTCAGCAGCCCAAAGTCCGCTGAAATAAGCACCATGCACTGTTCCAGCATAATCAAAAGTTGTGTGTTCACCACATAAAAAAAGTGTCTTATAAAAATCTCCAGAAATGCCTTCAGCCAGGTCATCAAAATCTGACGGCTCTGATCCGGGTGTTGGATACGTGTACGCTCCCAAGAACTCTTCATCTGTAGACCAATGAGTTGTAAGTACTTTGACAGGTTTGGTTATATCATCTTCCCAAACTGATTTAAGAACTTTGATTGCATCAGCCGTTTGTTCCTCATCACTCATTTTGTCTGCGACCAGAGCATATGCTCCAACTGAAATTCCCAAAAGTATATTTTGTTTACTAAATGTCCGGTAATTTAACCAAATATTCCACCTCCCTTTTGGTTCGGTAACAATGCCAAAATACTGCACGTCAGGATCCCAAAACGCTTCTTCGAATTTGATCGCAATTTTTGTAACTGAGCCAAAGCCTAAGCGATCAATTTTTTGTTGATAGGCTATCGGTAATGATGGTTCGAACTCGATCTTTTTCGCCTTCAATACGCCAAGGGAAACGCTACAGATGACATAGTCAGCCTCAAAGTTTCGTCCTCCCGCAGCCACAATGACACCGTCACCACCATATGTTATTTTCCTAACAGGCATGCCCAACTGGATATTAAGGTTTTCAGCTAACGGATTTAATAACTTGTCATAACCGTCAACGACAACTACGTCTGATCCTTGGAATATTTGATCTTTATTATAATATGCAGCAGATAAGTCCTCAATCGATGCACCTTTGTCGAACTCTGTATAAGCAGATAAGGCCCACTTTACTTCTGGGAAAGATAATGCGTCAGGAAATTCATCCTCGATAGCTTCAGCCAAAGAGCGTGGATCAGAAAACTCAAGTTCATCATTGATCACACTCAGAATTTCTTCCCATTCGCTATCGATCTCGGCAAACTCGTTATCGCTTAGGGCATAACCCTCTTGGTCGAAAACTACGAAACTGTCATCTTCTGTCACAAACGTTTTAGCCCCTACAATATTTGCAAGTTTTTTTATGGGATTTTCTCGGCTTGGCCCATGAATCCACCCCGCTCCAACCTCAAAGGGTGCGCCTAAACTATTGTCAGTATAAACCCTACCTCCATACCGATTTTTAGCTTCAAGCACTGTAACTCTGGCACCCTGATTGGCCAAGCTTTTTGCCGCAACTAACCCGGCTACACCAGCGCCGACAACAATCACCGAAACATCTAAAATCGGCGCTGCATTGAGTTTTTTGGAATGAGTGAAAAAAGACCACAGCGCAGTTAGTGCAAAAGAATACCGCAAAAATGAACGCCTTGACATTGACCGCATCAACAACTCCAAAATCCACAAAAGTAACCCTACTTTAGCATTACGTCAATTTTTTTAAATAGCGCAGAATCAACTCTCCAGGCACTGTCAGAGTAAACTTGCTTGGAGCGGGTAGGGCTAATTTGTAACTATGCCCGGGTACTGTCAGAGAAAACTGCTTGAGACGGGTAGGGCTAATTTGTAACCTCGCCGAATGACAAAACACTCTCCATTCCGCTACCTCAAAACCAGCCCTGAAGTCATCCGACTTGCAGTAATGCTGTACGTTCGATTTCCGCTTTCTCTTCGTAATGTGGAGGATTTACTGCATGAACGGGGTGTTGGGCGGAGGCAAAGTGGAGCGAGTGGAGCAGTGGAGCAATTTCCATGTAACTTACGCAACGCCACCGCGGTGTAAAACGCCGTTTCCCAATTGTACCTGAATGTACTATGTAAAACAGAGGGTTATATATGTTGTATTTGTTTCGGTATATTTTCTCCACTTGCTCCACCGCTCCCCCCTAATAGGAACGAAAAGCGCGCAGCGGAGGCTTGCTCCACCGCCAAGCTCCCCTCTTTTTTCGCCGTGTGGGGGCTATCGCGCCTCGCGCAGTACAAGCGCGAACTTCGTCATGCCCTTGTAGTCGCCGGCGCTGAACTTCCGTCCTGTGGCTTCAAAGCCTGCCGCATTAAGCGCACCTCGGATACGGTGCTGCATAAGTGGTGTCATAGCGGCGGCTGACGTTGCTTCATCGACAAATGCCACCCTTATCATAACCTCTCCCATCGAGGTTTTCACCTTGTTGGCATTGCTGATCTTCTCGGCGACCATGTCATAGAGGGTGCGGCTGCAAGGTGCCGACGGGCGGCTAGAAAATACCTGCCAGCGTGTGACGGATGTGACGCATGTGACGCGTTTTCCCACATGTATTAAGTTTCAGAAAAAACATTACTTTGTTCGCCAGTGTACCAAAAATCTTCGCGATTCAATAAACTATGTTTTCTGTGAAGGTCAGTGAATGTGGGAAAACGCGTCACATGCGTCACATGCGTCACACGCGTCACGGCCAACTTGGCACGCGCAGGCCAGTCACGTAGCGTGCAGTCCTGTCCTTGTGGAATCCAAAGCCCAGACGGGTCAGGCGTTCCCGCAAGCCCTTTTGGCTCATGGTTTGCTTAATCCCGTTTTCCAACGCCCAATTCCGATATGCTTCAAACACATTAGTGGCTGTTGATCTGACCTCTGCATCGCGCGTGCAAACGTCGTCGACAAACTGTGCCACCTGATCGGCCTCTAGTCGCCACTCTTGCTTTGCAGCGTGACTGGATGAGGGTGCGGTAAAGCCGCTATTCAAGGCTCTGGCGTTGGCTGTCAGGGACAAATTCAAAATCCCCGGCAACTCGGCCAGCAACTTGTCCTTTAGTTGCGGGTCCTGCTCATGCTTGGCAAAGGTACGGTTGAATTGCAGGATGACGGCCCTCCGGAATAGGGCTTCGGAAAAGTCGCGTGTGTGCGGCATATGATTTGTACCAAACCAACACGTCGCGAAAGGTCGCATTACAAACGGGTCTTTGAACTTGTGTTCAACCGTTGAAGGTTCACCCGATGTGATCGCCTTTAACTCTGCGTCTGCGATTACCTCTCCCTGCTTCAGCTCAGTCACGATATTAGCAAGTTTTTGGTGCAAGTGCGCGCGTTGAAAGCTGCGGTCAAAATTTGCTGGCTGAACGCCCGCGACATTATCAACACCGGCTAGCCCTTCCAAAACAGCCAGCAAGACGCTTTTGCCGTTTGCCCCGGGACCAATCAACATGACAAAGAGTTCGTGCCGCGCATGGCTCATGATAGTATAGCCCATCAATTCTAAAACGCATTTGATCTTGTCCAGCATGTCATGATCATCACTAAAAACTTGTGCCAAAAATGCGCAGAAAAGAGGTGCATCTGCCTGCGGATCATATGCCACAGGAATTTGTGTTGTGCGGTAGTGTTCGCGGCAATGCGATTGCAGTGTCCACTTGCCAGCCTGCAATTCAAGCTCACCGTTCAAGCAGTTCACGGTTTCAGGGTTGCCTCGATTGAATTTGTGATCTGGCTTAAAGATTTCATTCTTAAGCACGTCAGCAACGCCAGTCACGAGGTTTGCGGTCACGTCTACCCCCGCAGTATCAATTACGTTCTGCGTTGCCTGCTTTATTGCTCGGTCATTTTGTTGCGCCCATACGCCTGCATCCAACCATTTCCAAAAGGAAGCATCTGCGCAAATTATGTTCTCGCGCCCGATGCCGTTTAGCGTGAGATGGGCGAGGTCAAGATGGTCGGGATCGTCGCTGCCAGTTTCTTGCTAAAGCTGCTCCCTGATTGCAGTAAGTGTCATTTTTGTGGCGTTCTTTATTGCAGCGAAGATGGTATTGCGTCGTACCGGGCCAATGGGTGCTGCCTCCTTAATAATCGCCTCCATTTCGTCGATCTGCCCCGGCTCCAATGCCTTCGCTGCCTCTAACAGTTCGTCAAAGCTGCGCGGCTCCGGTGTTTGCTGTGCATCATCAAGCGAGGTGTCGACCTTGGCTTGTGCTGTTGCCGTGGTATGCCGCGACCGCGCTGGCCTGATTTCTGCACCATAGGCAGCAATAGCTTTTTTAAAGTCGCCGCCATGTTCAAAATGTACAAACAGGTCGAAAGCGTCTCCATGCCTATGTCCGTTGGCTGTTTTTGCCCCAACTTCATTTGCGTCGTCGCTGTCGGACAGGCTCACCCAATAGTCGCCATAATCGTGTGTCGCATGGCTGCCCGATGACTGGAACGGACTACGCCAATCGCTAGATGAGCCAGCTTGCGTGTATCCGTAGCGGTCCAGCAGATCGGCCACCGTGTGATTGGCGTTGAACGCGTCCATGGGTGACACATCATCGCCCTGCTTGGCATCTGCCATGTGCTGCGTTGCGCGGTGCGCTCTGGCCTCTCTGGCTTCGCATGCAGCCCTTTCCTGCGCGGCGGCAACCTCAGCTTTGCGCTGCATTAATATATAATATTGAAAGCATTGAATTAATGCCAATATAGGGCACTGATTTATATACAAATTCTGATCTCTGTCTGTCCGCCAAATAAACGATATTTAAATATATATATCAGTATCTTATTTTGTGGATTGTTATTTAGCCCCCACATTCGCCCCCACAATATTGACTTAACGACACGCTTCCCCCACGCGCGCCCGCAACGCTGTATCTGTCAGGAAGCGCGCTCAGGCAACGCAAGTGTAACCAATTCCCGATTCAACCCCTCGGCCAGTCTGATCCGCTAAAGGCGCAACAGGGGTTGGGTTGGCTGTGAGGGGCCTGCAGGATGCCATCTCTATTCACACACCAATTTCAAGCTGAACCGTGCCGCTGCTCTCGCTGAGTGGCGTCAATTATTGAGCGCATAGATTTAGGTGTGCCAGCAATTTGATGCAAGTTTTCATTAGTTTGACAGCACCGCCATATATATGCATTAAAATATTGATATTAAATGTTTTATATAATTGTAAGTCTTACCACATACACTTTGATATACAGCTTGTTAATGCAAACGGTGAAATTCAATTCTAACTTCAAAATTGTTTTGGCATTCGTTTTCGCCCCGCCACAGGGTTGTATAACCCGCTTTTGAACGAATGCGGGCAAAGGCTCCGACTTCTCTAGGGCCAGTTTTGCTAGGTTCATAGATTATCCGGATTAGCTTTAGGGCTGGGAGCATTGGGCTTCTTTGCATTTTCTCTATTTTTGTAAGTCTATCATTAAGCTTCATTAGTAGCCCTTAAGCAGCGTTGATACCGCTTCGATCTCTTCTTGCACATTGGGATCACCAGATGACTTACGCAGCGCAAGACCATCAAGGCACTTAATGATTGCAGCGAGAGCCTTTTCTGCTTCTGGGTTTGGGATGCTGGGCCTGCTGGCTTCAATACGATAAATGCGCTTGCTAATGGTCTGCATGATCGCTTTCCAATAATTGAAGCCGCTGCTCAATATCCGTGAGTTCTAAAGTGCGCCTGTAGCTGTCTATGAGGCCCATAACCCGCGTTCCCTAAATCGGTGTAAGGGTTCCATCGCTTACTGCACTTAAAACGCTTCCTGCGGCCTGTGAGGCGTCCATGGCGTCGCGCATCTGGGCTAGGGGAAAGATAACAGGCTTATCCTTCATTGGAGGTGCTATCCGGTCCATACAAAGCCTCAAGGCAATGCTGTCACCATCAAGTGCCTTCGATATGGCTGTTTGGGTTAATGCTTCAGCTTGGCCCTCCAGAAGGCTGTCAATTGCAATGGTGGCTTTATTGCGAGAACCCTTGGGGCGCCCGCCGTTCCCATCTGTGAACTTACCATCCGTATTTCGACCGTTTATCATATGGTATATTATAACACATATGGATTGAATTTGGTAAGTTATAAATGATAACAAATCACCCCTCTCGGCCACTCAGGTCCGCTAAAGGCGCAACAGGGGCTGTCTTCGAGCCTATATTGATCCTACGGAGCGGATAGCGTTAGCTTAACGGATACTGATCCCCAACGAGGAGCGCATGGCAAGTTTCTGTCGCCATCCTCAGCTATTTCGTTATTTAATAATGTATGAGGCGGTTAGTCATTACCTAATAGGAATTTAGATTATGTTTGACGAAGCCCTGAAAAAATATCTTAAAAAATTTGGGACCACACCAGCAATAGCGCTGGGCAGGGGAAATGATAATGAAATAGCGATAGCACTAATAGAAGCCGTAGAGTGTAACACACCTCTCCCTATTTTGAGCGACCCTAATAATTCAGAACTATGAAACGGATGGTATGCTGAGGGTTGGTCGATAGCTTTGATAGGAGCGTTCTATGCTTAAAGTGTCTGACGTCAGCGCCTATGGGTCCAAATAGGGCAATTTGATAAGAGATTGTCAACGCCGGACTAAAACTGCACCAGTCGCCGGAGCAACAGTGCACCATTTGGCAGATTTTGGTCGGAGTAAAAGTGCGCCATTTTTCGGGATGTAGGTTTGTCCATAGGCCCGCACGGCGGAGT
>Ga0206130_10004503_pt1 | contig 17199 bp, 11 predicted proteins | sample Helgoland_Spring_9_FD_148637 | JGI IMG/M metagenome (GOLD analysis project Ga0206130, IMG submission 148637) | Pelagic subsurface seawater microbial communities from Kabeltonne, Helgoland, North Sea - Helgoland_Spring_Bloom_20160512_1 | ecosystem: Environmental > Aquatic > Marine > Epipelagic ... | reverse complement strand
AACACCGGAGATTGAAGAGCGATTGAATTTCGAGTTGAAGGTTATTGAGAATTCTGGATATCCCGGATACTTCCTCATTGTTCAGGATTTTACTACTACTGCTCGGGAAATGGGCGTATCTGTTGGGCCTGGTCGTGGATCGGCAGCGGGCTCTGCCGTAGCTTATTGTATTGGGATTACCAATGTAGATCCTATCAAATACGATTTACTTTTTGAGCGTTTCTTGAATCCAGAGCGTGTTTCTCTTCCGGATATTGATATTGATTTTGATGATGAAGGTCGTCAAAAAGTAATTGATTATGTGATCGATAAATACGGTCAGAATCAAGTGGCACAGATCGTGACCTATGGTACTATGGCGGCAAAATCATCTATTCGAGATGTAGGTCGTGTTATGGATATTCCATTGCAAGAGGTTGACCGAGTGGCAAAAGTTTTTCCACAGAACCTAAAAGCTTCTCTAGGAAAGGTTTTGGCAGATGGAGATATTGATGCTAAGCTCAAGGGAGCTATGAATGCGGAGGATGTAGAGAAAGCATATCAGTTTAGGTCTTTAGCGGATGGGCAAGATCAGGTGGGGGAGATGTTGCGCCTTGCGAAGAAACTTGAGGGTTCAGTGCGAAATACAGGAATACATGCCTGTGGAGTTGTAATCACACCAGATGATATCACCAAGTATGTTCCGGTGAAAGTGGATAAGGGGTCCAATATGTTGATTTCCCAGTTCGACAACTCAGTAGCAGAGATAGCAGGATTATTGAAAATGGATTTCTTGGGCTTGAAAACCCTTACTATAATAAAGAATGCGATCAAGATCGTCAAAAAGACTAAAGGAATTGAGATCGATCCGGATGACATTCCGCTTGATGACGAAAAGACCTATGAGCTTTTCCAACGCGGTGCTACGGTAGGTATCTTTCAGTATGAGTCGGCGGGTATGCAAAAGTATATGAAGGAGTTGACGCCTACTACTTTTGAAGATCTAATTGCAATGAATGCTTTGTATCGCCCTGGTCCATTAGAGTATATACCAGAATTCATTAATAGAAAGCATGGTCGTTCACCAATCATCTATGATCTAGATGATATGGAGGAGTACTTGAAAGGAACCTACGGTATTACGGTTTATCAAGAGCAGGTAATGTTGCTGTCTCAAAAGCTTGCCAACTTCACAAAAGGGCAAGCGGATATGCTCCGTAAGGCCATGGGTAAGAAGAAAAAGAAACTTATTGATGAGTTGCATCCACTATTTATTGAAGGTGGAGAGAAGAATGGCCATGATATAAAAAAATTGGAGAAGATTTGGAAAGATTGGGAAGCTTTTGCCTCCTATGCCTTCAATAAATCACACTCTACCTGTTATGCATTTGTTGCTTTTCAGACAGCGTATCTAAAAGCACATCATCCAGCTGAATTTATGGCTGCAGTGCTTACGAACAACAAGAATGACATCTCTAAGGTTACCTTCTTTCTTAAAGAATGTAAGCGCATGGGCTTGATTGTTTTAGGGCCAGATGTCAATGAGAGTTATTCGGATTTTGCCGTAAATCAAGAGGGGCAGATACGCTTTGGATTGAGCGCCCTTAAAGGGGTTGGTGAGGGACCAGTAACAGAAATATTAGCAGAGCGAAAAGAAAATGGCGACTTTGTTTCTGTATATGACATGGTCAGAAGGTTAGCTATGGGTTCAGTCAATAAAAGAGTGATGGAGTCTTTGGTCTTAGGTGGAGCATTTGACCGTTTTGAAGACCTACCTCGTTCTATTTATTTTGAGGAGTCTGATAAATATGCAACTTATATGGAGCATCTGTTGAAATACGGAGCTGCTTATAAAAATCAAGTTCAAGAAGCTGTGACTTCTCTATTTGGAGGATCCGATGAGGTGATGATTCCAGAGCCAAAAGTACCTCCACACAATCCTTGGCCACTTATTGAGAAGCTGAATAAAGAAAAGGAAGTTACAGGGATTTATATATCAGGACACCCTTTGGATGACTATAGAGTTGAGATTGATCAATTCACAAACATGGGTCTTGAGCAAGTAATGAACTCAACATCCAGAGATATTAAGGTAGCCGGAATTGTTACTGAAGCGCAGCATCGAATTTCACAAAAAGGTACTGGCTGGGGTAAGTTCGTTATCCAAGATTTTAACGGTTCACTAGAGTTTGTGCTCTTCAAAGAAGATTATCAGAATTTCAAAGCACTCTTGGAGGTTGGTCAAAGTCTTTATTTTAAAGGCTCGATGGAAAAACGTTGGAACAGTGATGAAATGCAGTTTAAAGTGAAAGACGTTTCTATGCTTGAGTCTGTAGGCCAAGACATGACGAACTCTATTAAAATAAATATTGCTGTCGAGCGTTTAACCGATGCACTTATTGATGAACTTGAAACCTTAGTCAAGTCCAAGCGAGGAAAGCACAAATTACGTTTCCAATTAGTTGACAGTGTCAACAGACAAAAGCTTCAAATGTATTCGAAAGAATATCTTGTAGAAGTGGATAATGATTTTGTGGTCGGCTTGGAAAAATTAGGATTAAAATATAAGATTAATGGCTAGATCCATTTTTATACTATTGCTTATTTGTAGTTGCTCATTTGTAAAAGCACAAGAACAAGAAGTTGTTACTGCGAGCAAGTTTGAAGAGATAGAATTTCTATTTAAAACAGAAACAGACTCTGTTCATGTGATCAACTTTTGGGCAACCTGGTGTGGTCCCTGCGTTGCAGAATTACCTTACTTTAAGGAAGCAAGTGAGACATTTGCAAATCAAGCTGTAAAATTTTCCTTTATCTCAATGGACTTCAAAAATCAGTTTGAGTCTAAATTGCTACCATTTTTAAAGAAAAATCAACTACCAGGTAATCAATTCAACCTTTGGGATATGGATTATAATTCGTGGATTGATAAAGTTAGTCCAGCCTGGTCAGGTGCCATTCCAATCACTGTAATAATGGGTCCAAAGGGAAAACTACTTTCTACCCGTAGCTTTGAAACCAGCGAAGAATTGACTGAATTAATTATAAAATCCCTTGATTAGCAGCTTAATGAGCGATAAGATAATATTTGGCTTTCTTATGCGTTTTAAAACTTGCTAAAGCTAATTGCTGTTAGTACATTGATAATCTGTTAGATTTCAAATACCAATTAATTATGAAAAAGAATTTTCTTATAGTTTTATTCCTAGGTCTTGTCGGTCTTGTATTTAGCTCCTTTGTAGGAGAAGGACTTAGCGTTGGAGATACTGCTCCTGATTTTAAATTGAAAAATATTGATGGGCAAATGATGTCGCTCTCAAACATAGATGATGTGAATGGTTACATTGTTGTTTTTACGTGTAACACATGTCCTTTCTCTGTGAAGTATGAGGATCGCATTATTGAGGCAAATAAAAAATATGCACCAATGGGCTACCCTGTTATTGCAATAAATCCAAATGATGCAAACAGAAGACCTGGAGATTCTTTTGCTGAGATGAAAGTTCGAGCAAAGGATAAAGGATTTGATTTTCCTTATCTACATGATTCAACTCAGGAAGTAGCAATTGCATATGGTGCAACACATACACCTCATGTTTATTTGCTTGATAAAGATAGAAAAGTTCAGTATATCGGAGCAATTGATAATAATGCAAATGATGTCGCTGATGCAGATGAATTTTATCTTTCTGATGCAATTTCTGCCTTAAAAGCGGGTGAAAAGCCAAGTCCTGATTTTACGAAAGCCTTGGGATGTACAATAAAATGGAAGTCCACTAATTAAACAAAAAAAGGAGAGCAATTAGCTCTCCTTTTTTTGTTCTGCTATTGCAATGAAATAATCTTCAATTTTTCTGCTATGGATATCAAAGTCTGCATTTAGGTCCTCCTTGATAACCCTGCCCAAGCCACAACCTCTTTTCAAGTCTAAAGGGATTTTTGTGATTTTTAAATCCTGTCTGAACTCAACCTTACCATTTCCATAGGCTTTAAAAAGCGCTTCTTTGGCTCCCCAAAAATGGTGGACCAAATCCGTGTTCATATTATCTGCATACCAGTCAAACTCTTCTTCAGAAATGAATTTTCCTTTGATGCGCTCAAGTTTTGGAGTTGTCTGCTGAATATCTATACCAACAAGTCGATCCGATAATGCAACCGCTACATAAGAAGCCGAATGCGAAAGGCTGATTTCGAAAGCTTTGTTTTTTAGGAATGGTTTACCACTTGGGCTTATTTCAAGAAATACTCTCTTTTCAGAACCAAGTGCAACATGTAGTAAGAATCTACAGGCAAGGAATTCCGTTCTTTTAACATCAATCAATCGCGCATAATATTGCTGTTCAAAATCATCCAGAATCAATTGATCTAGAAAGAATTGCTCCTTCTCTGTGATGTGCCAAATAAAATATTCTGTATTCGGACTTATTTTTTCTTTAACTATTAACGGCATATTGCTTATTTTCCAATATCCAAGAGTTAATTGCTTGAATAAAGACCTTACAATGATACCCAAGTTTAGACATAAAAAACAATTTTTAGGGCATAATGGAGCTGTCTTTTGCTTAGTAAAAGCTGCTGAAAAAGGTTTCTACAGCTGTGGTAGTGACGGTATGTTGGTACATTGGACAAGTGTTGATAAGGAAGATGGTAGCTTGGTAGCGCGCATAAATACCTCCGTTTATGCATTATTGTATCACGCTGAGAGGGATATCTTTCTAACGGGTAATCTTAACGGTAATCTGCAGTGGATAGAAGATGGCAAGGAGCAATTCAATTTTAAAGCACACACCAAAGGAGTCTTTGCTTTACAAAACCTTGGTGACCGCTTTTTAAGTTTAGGGGGAGACGGTCGTCTCGGTGTTTGGAATTGGGAGAATCCACGCTCGCCATTCTTTGTAACAGTTTCAAAAGAAGCATTAAGAACAATTGCTGTTGATACCAAAAACAATAGAATCATCATCGGTTCTAGTGATGGGAATATTTATGTTTTAGATAGTTCAACATTGGATGTACTACATAGCTTTGAAAATGCGCATGCCAACTCTGTTTTTTCTGTTTGTATATCCTCAGATAGTCAATTCCTATATTCAGGTGCAAGAGACAATTTTATAAAGTGCTGGTCTATGAATGATTTTTCTTTGCAACACGTTGTACCTGCACATGCTGCAACAATTAATCATATCATTGAAGGTCCAGCGGATACATTGATTAGTGCTAGTAGAGATAAGGAGCTTAGAATCTGGAATCGTAAAAATCTAAGTCTGATCCAGGTTTTGAAGGCACCTAGGGATCAAGGACATATAAACTCCGTTAATAGACTATTATGGGATAGAACGAATGATTTGTTATATTCTACTGGAGATGATAAGACCATAATTTGTTGGGAAATAGATTAAATCCATAAAATTCAAATTTATTTCTTTGTAATATTAGACTAAATTATTTAACCGAAAACGAATGATACTTTCCGATAAGAAAATACTTGAAGCTATTGAAGCTGGTCAGATTGTTATAGAGCCATTTGACCGATCCTGCTTAGGCACAAATTCCTATGATGTTCACTTAAGTAAAAACTTGGCATTGTATAAGGATCAAATCCTCGATGCAAAAAAGCACAATGAAGTTGAGCATTTTGAAATACCTGAGGATGGTTACGTGCTAGAGCCTGGAACCTTGTATCTAGGGGTTACGGAGGAATATACTGAAACCCATAATTCTGTGCCTTTCTTGGAAGGGAAGTCTTCTGTTGGCCGTCTTGGGATAGATATACATGCTACTGCAGGAAAAGGGGATGTTGGCTTTTGTAATACATGGACTTTGGAGATTTCCGTTACTCAAAAAGTCAAAGTATATGCCGGTATGCCTATAGGGCAACTGATCTACTTTATGGTGGAGGGCGATATCGAAAATTATTACAACAAAAAGAAGAACGCTAAATACAATACTCGAACTATATTCCCTGTAGAGAGTATGATGTGGAAAAATAAATTCTAGAAATCAATTGCACCAAATGAATGTAAAGCTAATCTCGGCAGGGGCCGGTTCAGGAAAGACCTACCGCCTAACTGAAGAAATTGTGCATAAATTAAAAGCTGGGATTCCTGCTGCCGGAATTCTTGCAACTACTTTTACTAAAAAAGCAGCTGCAGAGCTAAGAGAGCGGGTTCGACAGCGTCTAATAAAAGAAGGGCTTTTTGATGAAGCGGAAGAAGTATCAAATGCCCTTATTGGTACTGTGAATGGATTAGGCACAAAGTTGCTCCAACGCTTCAGTTTTGAGGCTGGCCTTTCGCCCAATGTACAGGTTATGGATGATTCTGAAATTGACATCTATTTCCGTCTAGCATTGGCACGAATATTGAAGCCTGAATGTGTTGCACAGATTCAGGATGTAGCTAACCGGCTAGGTCTAATGCCCGAAGAAGGCATGTTTGCTAGAAATGATTGGCGAAAGGATTTGAGCATGCTTTGTAATTTTGCTCGATCCAATAATTTTAAAGCAGATGAAATAGAGCAATCACTTAATCAATCCTTAGAAACTATAAATGATCTATTTGATGAGACGATAACATCAGATCAATCGACTCAAGATACTCGATTGAATGGAATGATCAATTTTGTGATTGATGAGGTCGACCTTGATACAGATACCACAAAGGGTACAGCTAATGCAATTGGAAAACTTAAGAAGTTTAGACAGCAAATTGATAATGGTAAGCAGTTAAAATGGTCAGATTGGTTAGGTATTTCAAAACTAAAACCGGGCAAAAAGTCAAAAGATACTTTTTTTGATCTACAAGAGTTTACACGCGCACACTACAAACTGGAATCCTTTCAGTCGGATCTAAAATCTTACGTTAAACAACTGTTTGATATAACTCGACAGGCTATCGAAGAATTTGATCAATACAAAAAGAATCGAGGCCTTATTGATTATATCGATATGGAGGCTATGTTGGATCGATTGCTGCTCCGAACTGATATTCAAGAAATATTGAGAGATGAATTACAGCTGATTATTGTGGATGAATTTCAGGATACAAGTCCACTTCAGTTGAAGTTGTTTTTGAAGCTAGATGAACTTGCCGGCGATTCCATTTGGGTTGGAGATCCTAAGCAGTCTATCTATGGTTTTAGAGGAGCTGATCCTATTCTTATGGCATCCCTTTTAGAAGAAATTAAGATATCTCCAGACGATATTCAGAAGTATTCTTATCGATCCAGAGAGGATTTAGTTAATTTTTCTAACTGTATCTTCACCAGAGCTTTTACGGATTTACCAGAAGAGCAGATCGCTTTGATAGCAAAACGAAGGCCTAATGCAGATGAAATAGAACATGCAGAAAGTTCTGAGATGGCTCGGGCTGTTCATAATTGGCATTTTCCTAAACTTGAGGGAAAGACTCGATTGTCGAACCCTGCCTATGCTAGACAGATTTGTGAAAAGATTGTAGACTTGTTACATGAACCTCCTGTCATTCACTGTAAAGAGACGAATACTTTTAGAAGACTTAAGCCTGGAGATATAGGTATTCTTTGCAGAACCAATAAGTCCTGTTTGGAGTTCTCGAAAGTCTTTCCAGAATATGGCCTTAAAGCATCAATAGCAAAGGCTGGCCTTATGAATACAAGGGAAGTTCGTTTGATTGCAGCTTGTTTGTATCATTTGCTGGATAAGAATGATTCTTTATCAACTGCAGAGTTATTGTTTTTGAGGGGAGCATCCAAGCTTGAAGAAATCCTTGAAAGCAGATCGGAATATGTATTGGCAGGAAAAGTGGATTACAGAGATCAATGGATGTCTAATGACCAATGGGTACAGATCTTGAATCAAATAGAAATCCATAGTACGGAGCTGTCCATAACTGAATTACTAGATCTTATTCTGGAAGATCTTCCGGTCAGAGATACGGTAATGGCCATGGATAATCCAGCCCTCAGAATGGCAAATCTTGACCAGTTATTTCTGTATGCTAGGCAGTTTGAAGGTTCATTTGCTCGTCTAGGTAAGGCTGCTACTATCGATGGTTTTCTTTTGTATATGCAGGATTTAAACTTTGCAGAAAAAGATAATCAGGCTGCCACAGAGGATGATAATGCTATAAATCTTTTGACCTATCATAGAAGTAAGGGCTTAGAATATCCATTTGTGATATTGTTTAACTTGAATGAGGTACGGGATGCAAGTCCATTTGGTATCACTGTTCAACAAGGAGCAGATAAGCTTGATTTTAGAGATGTTTTAGCAGAACGTTGGATTCGATTTATTCCAAATCCCTATGGGATTGGTTACAAAAATTCTGCGCTATTTGATCAGCTGAAGGAAAGCTCTATAATGACTCAGGCTGTTTTTAAGGAAAAAACAGAAAGTGCTCGTTTACTATATGTTGGAATTACTCGCGCAAGGGACTATATGGTGATTCCAAGTTCGGATTATAGCCGTTCTTTAAAATGGCTGAACCAAACTTTTTCAGAGCAGGCAGATCCTGATGCAGATTTCCTTCCTGCAGTGATTTCTAGTCCTATGGAGTGGAAAGGGAAATCTGTAATTATACAAAAGGAGGAGGTAGAGGAAGAGGGTCTAAATCTTCAATCTTTCACCATCAAGCAGGAGGAAATTCGAGTATTTTCAAAGGAGAAACTTAGAATCGATGCCTTAAAAGAACAAATAAGTTTCAGCGATCTAAATATCGCCGAAGCGGATTTGATGGATGAATCAGCATTTCTTCCAATCCATGGTCTAAATTTGATTCCTTCCATAGAGCAGAAAGAATATTATAAAGTACTTGTACGTTTAATAAAGCACCAACTTGTCACAAATATTGGAGAGCAAGACTTGAGATTATATATGCACAATATTGAAGCTGGATTTAATCCTAGTCAAATTGATGCCTTGATTCGAACTTCTAAGGGACTAAGTAAGGTTCTTAATACAGATGGTTCTGTTTATCTGAATTATCCATTTCAGGTATCTAATAAAGGGCAGTTAATTGCTTTTGATGTAGATGTGTTTGTGAAAGGAGTTGAGGACCACATTTATTTGTTCATGGTGCCTGGAGAAAATGCAAAAAGTCAGCGAGAGAAAATAAGGACTCTCTCCTTGAAGTTGAAATTTTTGAAAGAAATGCAATTGTCAGCTGCTGTAATAAATGTTGCAAGCTTTGGGATTGTGAATTACTAAGCGATTTCTTTTAAATCTAGCGAACAAAATATACATTTAACAAATAATAGAAAAAACTAAATATAAACAAGATATGGCGAAGAAAGACATCTTATTAATCGGAATCATTGTAGTAGTGCTAGCTGCTTTGACTTATTTGATCTATGACCAAGTATTTAGTGACAAGGACCCAAGTAATGAAATTGTAAGTAATACGCTTGAAGATGATTATGAGGAGGACTCAGATGTTTATGATTATGACGATCCTTACGAATCTGAAGGTGATGAAGATTATGAGGAGGACCTAAGTGCTGATGATCTTATTGCAGATGCAGTGGAAACAGAGGATATGGATGAAGTTGTAGAACCAACTGATTATGAGGAGGACACTTTTGACAGTGATCTTGGAAATTCTGGAGGCAAGTACATGGTCATGGCTGGTCAATTTCAAGAGATGAAATGGGCTGAAGAACAGCAACGACTTATGGTTAAAAAGGGCTATGCTAATTCAAAGATTGAGATTTTTGATAAAGGAGCATGGGCTAACGTTTTGGTCGAGCGCTTTGACAGTAATGCAGATGCTGAAGCCTTGGTAAGGGAGTTGACGGATAAAGGTGTAGAAGCTACTATCATAATAAAAAAATAAAAAAAAACCCTTAGCAATTTGCTAAGGGTTTTTTTTACATATCCTGCCAAGCTAATACTCCACCTGCAAGATTTTTTACATCGCTAAAGCCGGCTTGAAGCATTAATTGTTGTGCCATCGCCGATCGTTTACCGGATCGACAATGAATTATAATTTCTTTTCCTTTGAATTCTTCTAAGTCTTCTAGAGCACCCATTATCTCACCAAGGGGAATAAGCTTTCCACCTATGTTGAATTCTTCGTATTCATATTTCTCTCTTACGTCTATAAGGACAAAATCTTCTTTATTGTCCATTTTTGCTTTAAGTCCTTGAACTGAAATTTCCATATTATCTAATTATTACAAATTTTGTTTTAGCATAGGTAAAGCCTGCTTCATTCTCCATATTAAGAAAATACATTCCTTGTGGAAGATCATCCAAAGCTATTGTATTTTTGAAATTGAATCTCTTGACTTGTTTACCTAATTGATCATATATCCTGCAGCTTGTATTTGGCTCAATTTTACTCAGGTTGATATTTAAAGATCCTGAAGTAGGATTTGGATAAACCTTTAGATCATAAACTTGATCTATTTTATTTGTTGAGGTCGGAATCACATCTTCACTTCCTACTATAGCTCTTATCATAGGACTTCCTTGAATTAATCCACCTTGGTTATTCCATCCACCCCAGACATTTACAAATAATTTCGATGAAACATCTCGGTTGATATCAAGTCCAATAGGAACACCAAAGTTTGTTGAACTTAATTGTTGAAATCCGATATAGAACTTCTGCCCAGCAGCTAAAGGTATACCTGCTTCTTCACCAAATATATCTTTCAAAACATAGGTTGTAAAACCTTGTAAGGTGTCAAAATAAGAATTTGCATAAATTGGACTTAAGAATTCCATACTAAAGGCTGGATCATCTGATAATTCGTCCAAATAAACATGAATGGAGAACAATTGATTTTCTGCATTGCCATTGACATGTGGAAAATGAAATTGTACCGCTTTCAATGTATCTTCTATCTTGGACTCAAATTCCAATGCAAAAGAAGGATTATCCGTTTGAGGGTTTTCTAAGTATATCTGCCTTTCTGCCGTGCCATCATCATAGGCAAAGAAATTATCAAAGCGATGAATTCTGCTTACCTGATCATTTATAGATTCTTGACCTGGAAGTGTAAATGTATATTCAAGTTCTAACTCTGCTTTTTCAAGATTAGATAGTTGGCTGTTGATTGTACTTATTATGTTTCCAACATTGTTGGCTGGAAGTGTTTGACTGAAGAAAGAATAGGTTTGTTCGGGCACATTTTGTGCATCAATAACATTTAGATCAACGGGAATATTGGTTCCTGTTGTCCTCTCTCTCAATAGAATATCTGACTCGTTGGCTGGATTAGCTGTGAATTCTTGATGATTGTAGAAAATTGACTCAAACTCAAGGACCACTATTTGATTTGAAATATCCGCAAGGAAGTGTTTCCAAGGCATGTGTTCATATTCGAGAAGCAGCGAGTTTGGAATATCAACAAATGCGACATCATTGAATGTTGCACTGAAGGCCTCTCCAGCAGCAAGCCTAACGTAGTCAATGTGCCAAAGATCATATAAGCCAACTGGGCTAACTTGGTTTACAAATCTGAACTGGAAGCCGTCATATCTGAATTCTTCAGGCACGTTTAGAGTTGCAAACTGAAATTCAGGCGATTCATTTATATCTGTTGACGTTTCAATACCAGAACGAACCCATTGTGGGATCCAATTACCATCCATATCTTTATAGTCTACTCTGAGGCTATCTGGACCATTTGGATACAATCCATTTCCTTTCGGCGCATAAAAGAATCTAAGGCTTACATCTTCACTATTGAGTCCACTAAGGTTTAGTCCTCTGGACGTTAGATGATCTGCTATTCCAGCCTCAAGGTAGGGTGCTCCTGAGTAATCCAGTCCATCAAGCGTTACCATGCCTACAGAAGGTGGATTCTCCGCCATCGTATTGTTTACAAATCCATCTTTTGTGAGCCACTTCTGAGAACTTGTATATGGCCCATTATTATTTGAAAAGTCATCCCAAAATGGAAGGTCTAGGTTAAAAGACTGCACTTCAAAAGGTACTTTGTAATAATCACAAACTCCAAATTCATCGCAAAGCACAGCACAGACTGTATCAATGCCTTCTCCAAGTCCCGCAGTATATTTAAAGCAAGAAGTAGCTTCGTTATAGGTCATCCAGCTGTTTGAGGATAAATCACTGTTATAAGATCCATTTGGACAGTAGTAGAATATATTACAGCTTAGTTCACCGGGTAGTAAATTAGCGTCTAAGCAGATGTCTTCTATTGTTTCCTCTTCATTGATTTGTATCTTATTGAGGATATGTGTTTGACTTTCTCTTTGTGTTACAAAAGTATATTCGACCGTAGCACATTCTCCTTGGTCTGGGCAATATTCAACACAAACTTTTTCTTGGAATCCATCAAAATCGCCTGCCTCATAGGAGAGAATATCTCCACTAAAACTAACTATACCTACAGGTGTAATTCCGTCGCAATCAAGTAATGTGAATTCTGGATTTACAGCATATCCAATACCTGCTGTATCTATTTTAATATTTACAGTATCATTTTTGAAGGTGTAGTTGAAGTTTCCATTTAGATTTGGACAGTTAGGCATACTTGCCTGTTCCTCTGAAGCATTGCTATACAAACTTAAAGCAGGGTTGCTCTGAAGGGGCGCTTCGATGAGCTGCGCAAACATTAATGCCGGAAACAAAGTAAAAAGTAAAGCGTATATAGATTTCCACATAAGGTAATTATTTGAATCGACGAAAAAACGTTTCACGTTCTTCAATGTTGCTATTTAACAGGATTATCCTTTTAATTTTAACATGCTTTTTCACTCTAAAGTGCAAAAGTAGTTATTAATTTAATAAGCCCCAATATTTAGAGGTATTGAGGCTTATTGAATTAGGCTTATTAATTGTCTTCTGTCGGTTCTGAATCATTATCTTCCATCAGTTCATCACTTCCGCAAGCCATTGGACGCTCCAGGGTTAGATAAACCTTTACATAGTCGCCCGCTATCAAGTTAGTGCCTGGGTCTGGAGTTTGTTTGTAGATAAAGGCTTCTTCGAGGTCTATAACACTTGGATCTTCAAAAGCATCGAAGTTAAGTTGACTGGATTCAAGTAAGAACTTTGCTGTGGATAACTTAAGACAGACGAGCTCAGGAACTGTTCGTTGGGCAATTACCTGTTTGGTTATAACCAATTCTACCGCATCACCCTTTTCAATTAAATAACCTTCCTTGAGCACATTTTCTTCTATTTTTTTACCATCATGATACATGTAAAGGATGGTGCCTTTTGCTTGTTTTGTATCTACTATTTCTTCTTTTACAACAGAGTTAATTCCTCGCACATCGAGAATCCTTTTGTAGGATTGATACATATATGCGGCATCTCTAAAGAGTGGAAGTTCGACTTTTGGAGGCGTGGAAGAACTAATAGTCAAATAAACAGTTCTGCCCTCTTTGATCTTTGATCCAGGAATTGGATTTTGCTCTAATACAACACCTGGCTTAATATCTGGTTTCCATATAGAATCAAATACAACGACTTTAAAGTCTCCTTTTCGAGCCATTTTTTCAACCTTCTTTATAGGGAGCCGTTGAAGGTTGTCCAAGTAAATGGACTCACCGTGCTGCGTGTAGATGTTTAATCCTAAGATTACTATAAAGCCAAAGCTTAATAGAGTTATTAGCATCAGTCCCAGATTTTTTAGAACCATAGGAGTTGACAAAAAGATCTGAAGATTTTTGGGCATTGCTTTTAGTGCGGGTAAGAAAGTATTACTCCACCAATGTTTTATTCGCTCTTGCATGGAAGCCAAATTCAAGAATTTTATCAATAAAATTGTAAGGTTTATACCCATTTATAGCAGCCTGATGAAAGATGCAAGTGGCTGGTGTCATTCCCGGAAGTGAATTGACTTCAATGATAATGGTCTCCGCCCGGTTGTCATCAAAGATCCGGACAAAGGCGTCGATACGCGCATATCCTTGAACATTCAGCACCTCAGCTGCTTTTTGTAGTGTATGTTTCACCTGTTCTGCAATATAAGAATATTCATTAGGATTCTTTGAATATCTAGCCGGAGTAATATTTTGACCTTCTCCAGCTAAGAATTTTTCCTGTAAAGAAAGAATCTCTCCACTTGCAAGTGCCTCAGAGGGTTCAAACATTTCGTATTTCACTTCGCCTGAATGCTCTTTGGTAAGAAAACCTCCTGTAATCTCAAGAAAGTGTTTTGCGCCTTCTTGCTGGATTAATTTTTCAAAGAGAATTTCAGTCTTGATAGGAAACTCCTCTTTTTCATCAAGATCAAGTATCGAACGTTGTTCTTTACCGAAGGTATTATCTGAGCGGAACATAAGCTCTGTGAATGCAAGAAGTTGACTTTGATTCTTGATAAGCTTTACTGCTGAAGAGCAACCGTCATCCACTGGCTTAGCGATAAACGGATAGGCCATTTGTGATTCTACCTGTTGTGCAAATTCAGATCTATTTGTCTCAAAGGCATCTTTAGAAAGTAGCAATTGATCTGTTACTGAAAAGCCGTGATCTTTAAGCTTTTGAAGCGTGTTGAATTTGTTTATAGTAACGGAGGATGCCTCTGCCGAACAACCATTATAGGGTAGACCGATTCTGTCCAATCTTGCTTGAACTTCTCCATCTTCTCCAGGTCTCCCATGGAGTGCTATAAATGCAGCAGCTACATTTTCTTTAAGGGATTCGTAAGTGATTTCAACTGCATCGAATATAGTATCGGCTCCAGAATATGTCTCGGTCATCTGAAGTAGATTAGACTTGATTTCATCAATCACTGGATGATGTACATTCTTTAGGATCTTATCTCTAATGTCATCAGCATTATCCTTTAATAATAGATTTATAGGAATCTGGAATAATCTATGGCTATCTCCATCTTTCATTACAAAGACAGGTACTGGGCTATATTTTTCTGAGCTTGCAAGTTTTTCAAAAATATTTCTTCCAGATTCTACAGAGATGTGTCTCTCAAAGGAGTATCCTCCTAAAAGCACTGCAATTTTTGTTTTTGAATCTGCTTTATGCTTCTGATTTTGCATCTGCTCTTTGAGTTGCTTATAAAGAACTCCTGCCTTATTTTTCCTAACAGAATCCTTTATTCTTTCCATCAAGGATACACGAATGATAAACGTTAAAAACTGCGAAGGGTTTAGACCAATTTCAGCAGCTTGGTGGAAGAAGAACGAGGAAGGTAACATACCTGATGTTGTATTCGGGTCGTTAAGGAAAATGCTTCCATTAGGACTTATAAATCCGTCAATTCTTGCATAGGTATGAAATTGTAAGTATTCGAATAGACGAACACATTCATTCATTATGTTTCGGATGTCCTCGTGCTTATCTAAGTTTATAGGTGTGAGCTTTCTTGAAAGCCCAGGCATATATTTTGAGCGATAATCGAATAATTCACCTCCTTTTACAATCTCAGTAGGCGGCAAGGCTGCTGCACCGCCGTCTTCTTTTCTAACCACGATACAGGAGAATTCTTTTCCTTCTATAAAGGACTCAAGAATCACCTTCTGTTCATTAGACCATGCTTCTAATAGTATCTTTTCTGAGCCAGCTTCAAACGACTCGTTCAGAGTGTTTAAAAGTTGTTCTGGGTGGTATATTGTTTTATTGAGAACATCCATTGGGAAGCCTAGGCCATCCCGGATATCTGCCATATTTCTTAGGTATTCAATCTGCTTTGCTTGACTCATACCTAGCCATTGTTCCCGGTAAACCCATTGCCTGAAAAAAGCGAGGTCAACAGCATCAACAAAATCTTGAAAGTCGGTATCGCTTTTTAGTATACTTACACCAATGGAAGAACCCTGCTTTGCAGGTCGTATAACTATGGGGTATTTAATATCAGATTTGGCATTTTCAAAAATTGCTTTATGATCTGCATCCAGCCAATATTCACGATCCAACTCTATAATGTTTGGACAATTGAACTGGGCTACTTCCATCATTTTTTTCTGAAATCCCTTATCTATACCAATAGAGCAGGCTCTAATTCCAGATCCAGAGTAAGGGATGTCAAAAGCTTCGAGCATACCTTGTATTTGGCCGTCTTCTCCAAATTCTCCGTGTAGAGCAAGAAAGGCAAAATCTATATGATCATTCAGCTGATCCCAAGCAATTGTTTTACCAACAGAAGATCTTAGATCCTGGAGTTCACGTTCACTTAGGTGGTTTAGGCTTTCCAAATACACTTGGAATTGATGCTCCGTTTCAGGAAGGTATTCTACCGGAGGAAAGAAGTCTCTTATAGTACCTTTATAAATGAAGGACCAGTCCAATTCGATAAGGCATCCAAAGCTATCCACAAAGATGGGTATAGGTTCGAAAAGTGATTTATCGAGGTTGTCATATACTGTTCTTCCTCCTGCAAAAGAGATTTCCCGCTCACGGGATGGACCTCCAAAAAATATGCCGACTTTAATCATAAAATATAAGACCAGATTATATCAATAGAATACTAAGGTAGTTATTTTATTATAATCAATTTGTTGTTTTTTAAGTTCAATAAATGAGCGTCTGAAATGCTTTTAGGCTTTGGAAATAGTTATCAGTAATTTGCAGGATTATATGTTTCAGGATTTATGATTTTCTTTTTTGTAATTTCCCAACATGGTTCAGTCAAAACAAATAAATAAGGAATTATTACGCTTAGCGATTCCAAATATTTTAAGTAATATTTCAGTACCTCTTTTGTCGTCCGTAGATACAGCACTCATGGGCCATGAATCAATAAAGCATCTTGGGGCTGTTGGTATAGGGGCTATGATCTTTAACTTTCTATATTGGAATTTTGGCTTTTTAAGAATGGGAACAACAGGTTTTACTGCTCAAGCCTTTGGGGCGAAGGATCGCACAGAGGAAATAAGCACTTTATTTCGAGCGGCCTTCCTTGCTTTGTTGATTTCTTTCCTTTTGGTTTTATTTAGTGGTGTTCTTGGAGGCTTGGCGATGGATCTGATGTATGTTCAAACAGAGCAGATAGATTTGGTCTTTCGTTACTTTTCTATACGGATACTAGCAGCACCTGCTTCCTTGCTCCTGTTTGTATTTTTTGGATGGTATTTTGGGATGCAGAATTCTATTTTTCCTTTGATAATAACTATTACCCTAAATATCGTAAACATTTTATTGAGTTTTCTTTTAGTAAAGCAGTATGGATGGGGTATAGAAGGGGTTGCATGGGGGACAGTTATTGCCCAGTATACCGGATTGGTAATGGCACTAGTATTGTTTTTTATAAAGTATCGAACTCATCTGGGATTTTTGAACTTAGCTTACCTTAAAAGAGTGGACAAGCTTG
>Ga0206130_10004502_pt1 | contig 17200 bp, 14 predicted proteins | sample Helgoland_Spring_9_FD_148637 | JGI IMG/M metagenome (GOLD analysis project Ga0206130, IMG submission 148637) | Pelagic subsurface seawater microbial communities from Kabeltonne, Helgoland, North Sea - Helgoland_Spring_Bloom_20160512_1 | ecosystem: Environmental > Aquatic > Marine > Epipelagic ... | reverse complement strand
ACATATTTTGCGCCATCAGGCCAGATGAAGGTGCCTTGTCCGTTCCTTTTGCCACTCTCCCAATCGCCAACGTATTTGTCGCCATTAGCAAAAGTGTAGGTGCCGTGTCCGTTCTTTTTGTCGCCGCTCCACTCACCAGCGTATGTATCGCCATTGGCAAAAGTGTGGGTGCCGTGTCCGTTCTTTTCGTCACCACTCCACTCACCAGAATATGTATCGCCATTGGCTAAAGTGTAGATACCTTGTCCGTTCTTTTTGCCGTTTTTCCAATCACCGACGTATTTGTCACTATTGGCAAAAATGTAGGTGCCTTGTCCGTTCTTTTCGTCACCACTCCACTCACCAGAATATGTATCGCCATTGGCTAAAGTGTAGATGCCTTGTCCGTTCTTTTTGTCGCCGCTCCACTCACCAGCGTATGTATCGCCATTGGCAAAAGTGTAGGTGCCTTGTCCGTTTTTTTCGTCGCCACTCCACTCACCAGAATATGTATCGCCATCATTCCAAATAAAGGTGCCTTGTTCGTTCCTTTTGCCACTCTTCCAATCGCCGACGTATTTGTCGCCATTAGCAAAAGTGTAGGTGCCGCGTCCGTTCTTTTCGTCACCACTCCACTCACCAGAATATGTATCGCCATTGGCTAAAGTGTAGATGCCTTGTCCGTTCTTTTTGTCGCCAATCCATTCACCAGTGTAGGTGTCTCCACTGGCAAAAGTGTTGGTGCCTTGTCCGTTCCTTTTGCCGTCTTTCCAATCGCCGATGTATTTGTCGCTATTGGCAAAAGTGTAGATGCCTTGTCCGTTCTTTTTGTCACCATCCCACTCACCAGAGTAGGTGTCTCCACTGGCAAAAGTGTAGGTGCCTTGTCTGTTCTTTTCGTCGCCGCTCCACTCACCAGCGTATGTATCGCCATTGGCAAAAGTGTAGGTGCCTTGTCCGTTCTTTTTGCCGTCTTTCCAATCACCAGTGTAGGTGTCTTCATTGGCAAAAGTGTAGGTGCCAAAACAGTTATGAAAGTAACCATTAGACGGACATGCTGGTTGAGCAAAGCTCACGCCCACACTTAACATCAGTGCGGCAAACATTAGCATCAATTTGGAACGCAAGCATCTCATAAAAATAATCTACCAGAGTAATTCTCAGCTGTGGAGTCTTTTGACATATACTTGGTCACGCCTAAAGCTGGCAGCTGCTGACGGGAGCTGTCAACCAATAAGAACTCGCATCTGATTGCTAGCACAGCCTAAATCTATGCGCTCAATAATTGACGCCACTCGGCGAGAGCAGCAGCACGGTTTAGCTTGAAATTGGTGCGTGAGTAGATGTGGCGTTCCCGCAGCCCCTCACAGCCAACCTAACCCCACACCCAGCCCCTGTTGCGCCTTTAGCGAGCCTGAGTGGCTGAGAGAGGTGAGTGTGAGTTCAAATTGGCGGAGAGCCGCCATTCGCTGCGTTTATCACTAAAGTCTGCAACGCGTAACAAAGCGACCATTACCAGTCCGTTTTCAATCGCCGCTAATGGGGACCCACAATCTAGTGCTAACCATTTTATGCCAAAACGTTGTTACCGCGCTACACCAGTGTTGGACCGCCTGAAATTACGTGGTGCCTGATGCGTGCCTTCTTCGCGATGATTGTGGGCGTTCTGGCAGGGACAGTGTTGCGTCGGCGCGAGGCGACTGGCTAATGACACGGCCGTTGGCGACGACACAAAGTCGGGCAGCACGCAGCCGGAGAGCTTCGATTGGGTTGCCGGCATCAAGGACAACCAAGGATGCCTTAGCCCCAACGTGCAGTCCGTAGTCCGTCAAGCCCATCGTCTTAGCGTTGTTTACCGTGACCATGTCAAAGCAGGTCCGCATATCATGCGGGCTGGTCATTTGTGCGACATGCAATCCCATGAAGGCCACGTCAAGCATGTCTGCAGTGCCAAGCGAATACCACGGGTCGAGAACGCAATCTTGACCCCAACCAACATTGATCCCCATGGCCAACATTTCTTTTACGCGCGTCAAACCGCGACGTTTGGGAAAGGTGTCATGCCGTCCCTGCAGGACAATATTAATCAGTGGGTTTGGAATCACGTTAATTTCAGCTTCGGCAATCAGCGGAAGTAATTTTGAGACGTAGTAATTGTCCATCGAATGCATCGACGTCAGATGTGATCCCGCTACCCTGCCATTGAGGTCTAAACGCTGCGTTTCGTATGCGAGAGTTTCGATGTGGCGGGAATGTGGATCGTCGGATTCGTCGCAATGCATATCCACTTGCAATCCACGCACTGCTGCGATTTCACAGAGCTCTTTCACCGATGCCGCCCCGTCCACCATCGTGCGTTCAAAATGCGGGATGCCCCCAACAACATCGACACCCATGTCCAACGCGCGGATGGTGTTTTCGCGGGCGGTGGGATCGCGATAAAAACCGTCCTGTGGGAAGGCGACGAGTTGCAGATCGATGTAGTCTTTGACCTGCTCTCGCACTTCAAGCAGCGCCTCAACCCCCAAAAGCCGATCGTCGCACGTATCAACATGGCTGCGAATTGCTAAAAGCCCCATGCTCGCTGCCCAATCGCAATAGGTCAGAGCGCGTGTAATGATATCGTCTTGGGTCATGATCTGCTTGAGTTCGCCCCAAAGCCCGATGCCTTCAATTAGTGTGCCTGACGTGTTGATCCGGGGCAGGCCGTAGGACAGAGTTGCATCCATGTGAAAATGTGGATCGACAAAAGGCGGACTAACCAAGTCGCCAGACGCATCAATCACGTGACCCGCTTCTGCCGAATCGAGTGAATCGATTGCAATAATCTTCTTGCCCACAATCCCAATATCTGAGACTTGCCCATCTGGCAGGGTGCCGCCTTTGACGATCAGATCAAACATCAGCGTTCTCCTTTATTGAATGGAACCATGAGCGCAGCAGGCACTTCAGCGCGTCGCGACATCAGAACAAGCGCAAATATGGATAGAATATAAGGCATCATCAGAAATATTTGGTATGGAATTTGTGTTCCCAGACTCGTTTGTTGCACGCGAATTTGCAATGCATCAAAAGCTGCGAAAAGAACCGCGCCCAGCAGTGCCTTACCGGGCCGCCACGATCCAAAGACAACCAGCGCAATACAGATCCAGCCACGGCCATTTACCATCTCAAAGAAAAAGCTGTCGAATGCCGACATAGTCAAAAAAGCACCACCGACCGCCATTAAGCCACTGCCGACCATAATCGCACCCATGCGGATTGCGGTGACGGATAAGCCTTGAGCCGCCACGGCTGCCGGATTTTCACCAGCTGCGCGTACGGCGAGTCCCAAGGGTGTACGATACAGGACCACGCCGACCACAGCGACAAGAACAAATGCGAGATATGTCAACGGTGTTTGCGAAAACAACGCCGGTCCAAGCAACGGGATGTCTGATAAGATAGGGATTTCAAAGGGCTGGAATGCTTTTATTTTTGGCGGACTTGTGACCTCTGGCAACGCCAGCCGATAAGCATAATAGGTGGATGACGTTGCCAGCAAGGTGACGCCAAGGCCCACAACATGCTGAGATAAGCCAAACGGAACGGTAAGTGTGCTGTGCAGCAGACCAAATAACATCCCGACCAACATCGCGACGCACACGCCGGTCCAAAGCCCAGTGCCGGAATAAACTGCCATCCAGCCTGAAAATGCACCCGCTACCATGATGCCCTCGATTCCGAGGTTCAAGACGCCTGCACGTTCGCAGATCAACTCTCCCAATGTGGCAAAAATCAATGGGCTGGCGATACGAATTGCCGCAGCCCAAAAGCTTGCAGTGAGAAGGATTTCGATAATTTCCATGACGCTATCTCCTCACCACACGAAACCGCGTTAGCATGATGGCCAGCACCATAAGAAGGAGTGCTGTCGCAAGCATGATGTCCGCCAGATAGGTCGGAACGTCTGCTGCTCGGCTCATACTGTCAGCACCCACAAAAATGCCCGCTACAAACAATGCCGCCATGACCACACCAAGCGGGTTCAGCAAGGCCAACATCGCCACGATGATCCCTGTGTAGCCAAAGCCCGGCGACAGATCGAGCGTGAGGCTGCCCTTTAATCCGGCCACCTCAGAAAACCCAGCAAGTGCTGCCAGGCCACCAGACAGAAGCGCCGTTTTCACGATCACCACGTTGACTGGAATGCCAGCGAAGGCAGCAGCATCCTTGTTCAATCCTACAGCACGCATTTCATAGCCTAAGGTGCTACGGGTCTGGATGATCCAAATGCAAATGGCCGAGAAGATCGCGAGACCGAAGCCCCAATGCAGGCGTAACCCATCCACAATCCGCGGCAATCTCGCCTCAGGTATAAGGCGGGCAGATTTTGGCCAGCCCATACCCATCGGGTCTTTGAGTACACCTTCGAGCAACATTGAGATGAAAAGTAGAAAAATAAAATTAAACAGCAGTGTCGTGACGACTTCGTCCACACCCAACCGCGTTTTAAGGAGAGCTGGGACCAAAAGGACAATGGCTCCTGCTAAGATGGATGCGATGATGATCAGAGGAAGGATCGCAAAGCTTGGCCATGGCAACACCCCAGTACCCAACATAACAGTCATTAACGCACCTGCATAAAGCTGTGCCTCTGCGCCGATATTCCAGAACTTAGCGCGAAATGCGACGGCGACCGCGAGGCCGGTGAAGATCAACGGTGTTGCGCGGTTTAGCGTTTCAAGGATCGCAAATTTTGAGCCAAACGCACCTTTGAGGATTAAACCAATAACAGAAAACGAGTCTGCCCCCGCAACCGTCGCCAACAACGAAGCGATCACAATTGTTGTAGTAAGTGCGATCGCAGGAGGGACAAGCTTGCGAGCAAGCGTTGGGTTTTTGATTGGTTCAAGACGCATGGGCAATGTCCGCTTCAAATCCTTGACCAGCCATCCAAAGCCCCAGTTGCGCAGGAGTCATTTCGCCTCGCTTAAATTCGGGTGAAAGCCGCCCGTCGGCAATGACATGGATCACATCGGAAAGTGCCATAACCTCATCCAAGTCTTCAGAAATCAACAGCACGGCCGCACCACGTTCCCGAGCTGACAGCAATCGGCTGTGCACATAGTTGACCGCGCCGATATCAAGCCCACGAACCGGTTGATTTGCCAGAATTATCTGGGGATCAGCTTCAAGCACACGCCCCAGGATCAGCTTTTGCATGTTACCGCCCGACAGAAGCCGGATCGGCGTGTCTGATCCCGGGCATCGCACATCATACTTGTCGATAATACCATCAGCAAAGGCACGAGACTTGCGCCAGTTCATCCAACCACCCTTGCTAAACGCAGGTGACTTATATCGTTCCAGAATCGCATTCTCTATGAGGTCAAAATCTGCAATCGTGCCTTTCTTGTGCCGGTCTTCAGGGATGCGGGCAATACCGCTTTGTACTGCGACACGGGGCGTCCATTTCTGAACCGTTTCGCTGCCCAAAATAACTTGTCCGTCGCTTGGGCTTAACAATCCACCAACGACATCAGCCATCGCCGCCTGTCCGTTGCCAGACACACCCGCAAGACCGACGATCTGACCCGCTTTCAGGGCTAATGAAACTGACTTCAAACCGGGGACGCTACCAACATCAGGGGTCGTGACTTTGCTCAGTGCAAGCAACGGTGCGCCCGGTTTTGCAGGTGAGACTTCTGGCGGCGTCGCCTCAGTCCCCATCATCATCACGGCAAGCGCGTTTTTATCTGTATCTTTTGTATCGACACCGCCTGCCATCTTCCCGCGCCGCAACACAACGACCCGATCAGCGATAGCCATAACTTCATGCAATTTATGAGAGATGAATATGATCGAAAGCCCTTCTTCGATGGCAAGTCTCAACGTTGCAAACAGGTCGTCGGTTTCCTGCGGTGTTAAAACTGCGGTCGGTTCATCAAGGATCAAAATCCGTACATCACGGTAGAGCGCCTTGAGAATTTCGACCCTCTGGCGTTCACCGACAGAAAGGGTTCCGACACGTGCATCCGGTGAAACAGTGAGGTGAAACTTCTCTGAAAGCGCAACAATCCGTGCTTTTGCCGCCGCACGACCCAAGCCTGGCTTCAACAGTGAATGGACGCCTAATGTAATGTTTTCTTGAACGGTGAAGTTATCAGCCAGCGTAAAATGTTGGTGCACCATGCCTATACCGGCATCCAAAGCCGCACGCGAATTGCCAGAGGGTAAAGTGTTACCGAATACGCGCACGGTTCCGCTATCGGCCGTGTATTGGCCAAACAGAATGTTCATAAGTGTGGTCTTACCTGCGCCGTTCTCGCCTAAAAGGGCGACAACTTCACCAACATTCACAGATAGGCTGACCGCATCATTCGCGGTCAGCTCTCCAAATCGTTTGGTTATGGCTTCAAGGGAAAGCGCCTCAACGGCGTCCTTGGGCACGATGGATTAGGACGACGATGGTTCGCTATCGTTAATCGTAACCGAGAAAGCGCCAGATTTGATCTCAGCCTCACGCTGCCTAACAAGCGAAAGTGCAGCTGCCGGAACTTTTCCATCGAACGTGCCCAGCGGAGCAAGACTTGTTCCGCCTTGGTTCATGAACGAATAGGCACCATAGTCCGCAGCGGCAAAACTACCAACCTGAACTTCAGCGATTGCTTTATCCAATGTTGGCTCAAAATGCCAAATCGCAGAAGCCACGACTGTATCAGGATAATCAGCTTGCGTATCAATGACATTACCAATGGCAAGGATACCTTTTTCCTGTGCAGCATCAGAAACACCAAACCGCTCTGCATAAAGAACGTCAACACCGTTTTCGATCATCGCGAATGCAGTTTCTTTGGCTTTAGGCGGATCGAACCAGCTTCCTATAAAGCTGACCTGGAACTTGATATCTGGGTTCATTTCAAGCGCACCAGCCATGAACGCATGCATCAGACGGTTCACTTCGGGAATGGGAAAACCGCCAACCATGCCGATATTTCCAGACTCAGTCATCGCACCAGCAATGATGCCTGAAAGATAAGACGCGTCCTGAATATAGTTGTCAAAGACCGAAAAATTCTGCAGCGCCGCGTCTTCTTTAAAGCTTGAGCCCATCAGGAATGCCACATTTGGATATTCGGCAGCAACTTCTCGTGCCTCTTGTTCCGCGCCGAAGACTTCACCGACGATCAGCGTGTTACCTGCCTCAGCGTATTCGCGCATCACACGTGCATAATCAGTATTGCTAACATTCTCCGAGAACGAGTAAGAAATGTCTCCACGATCTTGCGCTGCGAGTGCTGCTTTATGGATGCGGCTGACCCACTGTTGTTCCACAGGTACAGTATAAATACCAGCCGTTTTGATTGGCTCTGCAGCCGTGGCCGGCCCAGCCCCAAGTATCAGTGATGTTGCAGCGGTCGTCGCCATAAAGTGCCGGCGGCTAAGTTTTATCGTTTTTTTCATAGTATTCATCCTCCCTAGTTGATTCAAAGTAACGCCTTTTTTTACTTTTTGGTCAAGAAATTTATTAGTTGCACGATACAACAGTGCCCACAGCGTTACTATCAGACTAATGAAAACTCGCATCAGATCACTGCCACAACCTAAATCCATGCGATCAATAGTTGTCGCCATTTGGCGAGAGCAGCAGCACGGTTTAGCTTGAAGTTGGTGCTTGAGTAGAGATGGCGTTCCTGCGGCCCCTCACAGCCAACCTAAACCCACACCCTACCCCTGTTGCGCCGTTAGCGGGTCAGAGTGGTCGAAAGGGGTGGATTGGGGAAGTGTTTTGTCATTCAGCGAGGTTACAAAGTCGCTCGTCCGTTTCAAGTGGTTTTGTCCAATAGTACCCTAGCAGCGAGAGAACGCTTCCAGCTTAGCTATAAAGTCCTGCATAATCTTGTCGCGGTTGATCTGGTTTACATAACGGATTTGATGACGACTGTTATCCACACTCCAGGTCACGTTGTCCGTCAAAACAGGTGACGCTACCGTTATACTGGGTGCCCAGGTATCATCCAGTAGCCATGCTACGGCGGCCATATCCCAAATTTCCTTGGTCCAGCCTTTGTGAACGTCGTTGTATTCCTTAAACCGCATTGCCAGAAAGGCACCAATTTCTCCGCAGGGTTCGATATAACGTTCGATCTCGGGCACCGAGCTGTGTAGGTGCGAAGTCACCCCCATGCATGGGACCATGATGACCGCAACACCACTGTCAAAAAGCACCTGCGCTCCGCCTACATCCTGCTTAAGGTTAAACTCTTCGGTGTTAGGCCATTCTAGAACGTGGCCACCCAACCAAATAACGACAATTTTATCAATTATATCAGGAGCCTTTAGTATAGCTGATGCAACGTTGCTAATCGCAGCAATGGCAATCACATATAGCGGCTTGGCTGGTGATCCGGCACGTGCGCGGGCTATTAGGTCGTCAACTGCAGGCGCGTTCTGAGCCACCTTTGCAAGCCCAACGTATTCCCTGACGCCCTTATGAACCAATCCATCAGGTGACATATTTAATCGATTCAACAGCCTGAGAATTTCGTCGTAGCTCAAGTCCATTCCATGCCCTGGCCCATCCGACCGATGATTATGAAACGGCGCAGCGTATATTGCCTCAACGTCCAACCGCTCGGGTGAAAGCATCATCTGCACCAGAGCAAATTGGTCATCAATTTCGTTGTAGGTATCGGTATCCAGAACAACGCGAACACTCCCACGCCGAGGGGTCAAAAGTTGATTTCGATCGTAATCTGACAAGTTCATTGGGAAAACTCCTTACTGATTTTAAAGCCTTTGTCCTGTATCTGTGTCAAAGACATGAATGTGTTCCGGACTAACTTTAAGCGACAATGATGTGCCGCTTATTAGATTAGCATGATAGTTTATCAGTGCAGTGGCATTTTCGCCCAGACATCGTACGGCAAGCAGTGATTGTGCCCCGGTCGGTTCGACGTGGCCAACGGTTACCTCAATCGACTGGCCGCCGCCCTCAAGTGTCATCCGTTCTGGTCGTATCCCGACCATGATTTTTTGCCGTCAGGTATCAATTTGTTGGCCAGATCGATTGTTGTGACATCTGAGAAAAGCACCCGTCCATCCCGATATGTGGCACTAAAAAATTCATTGCTGGTGACCCTATAAAACTTGCAAGAAACATGTTCTGTGGACACTCCTAAAGTTCCGGAGGTGTACCAATCTGTTCGATGCAACCATCGTTCAAATATCATTAACCCTAGCAAATGCCTCCAGCATAGGAGCATCGTTAGCTCCTATAGCGCCACAGTGGCGCAGCCCACAACCAGCCCTTAGCACAGCAATAGAGTAGTTTAGCCCCTTACCGCCCAGACTTAAAGTTGCACTTTTAGCTGCAACTATTTCACCTTTTGCAGGAAGGTGTGAGACTTTAAAGGCATGATCCCAATTTAATGACCCTATATTTAAAATTGACATTAGCTCATTCCATTTTGGCACATTGAAGAATGTTGCGTCAGATAAACGATATGGCTAAACCTAAAACTGTAGTCCAACATATGGATTAACTATAAAAACCCACTTTTAGAGACGTGCACCTGTTTCGACATCAAAGATCATGATGCGGGACAAGTCTGGCGAGACATTCACATTATCACCGGGCGAGATGACCATACGGTCACGGGCAACAAGCACAAGTGGCGCCTCTCCTAAAAGGAGCAAAAGGTGGGTCTCGGCCCCAGTGGGTTCAATCACGTTAACTTTGGCCGCGGCACCATTTGGCGTAATACTCAGATGCTCTGGGCGAACACCATAGGTGATCTTTTGACCGTCCACCAATAACGTGTCCAGCGGCAGGGGCAGAAAAACATCTTTTGTAATTAATGCGCGAGGAGCCTCACCTGAAAGATCAACTGTTGCTGGTAACAGGTTCATTGATGGCGTGCCAATAAACCCAGCAACAAATACATTCTTGGGGTCGTCATAAAGTTCAAGCGGCTTTCCAACCTGTTCAATACGGCCCGCATTCATCACCACAATCCGATCTGCCATAGTCATCGCCTCAACTTGATCATGGGTCACATATACAGACGTCGTTCTAATTTTTTGGTGCATTGTCTTTATCTCGGCGCGCATCGCGACTCGTAACTTCGCATCTAGGTTTGATAATGGTTCATCAAACAAGAACACCTTTGGGTTCCGCACGATTGCGCGACCCATAGCAACGCGTTGTCTTTGGCCACCAGATAATTGTTTTGGCTTTCGCTCGAGTAATTCAGTAAGACCCAGTATATGTGCTGCCTCGCTCACCCGGCGATCCTGTTCCGGTTTTGGTGCATGCGCCAGCATCATTGAAAAACCCATATTTTGGGCAACAGAGAGATGCGGATAAAGGGCGTAGTTCTGAAACACCATTGAGATATCGCGTTCTTTAGGTGGTAAATTATTGACAATTTTGTCCCCAATGGATATTTCCCCTTCTTGAATATCTTCAAGCCCGGCAATCATGCGTAATAAAGTTGACTTTCCACAACCTGACGGCCCGACAAGCACCAGAAATTCACCATCCGGTATAGCGACAGAAATGTCCTTTAAAACCTTAGTTTCACCAAATGATTTATGAACGTTTTGAATATTCACTCTTGCCATTTTATGGCCTCCTTAGGTGCAGTTACGCGCACGGTATTGGCAGATGCTGCGCCATCCGCAACCAGCAAGCCAATCGCTCCTGAAGACATTATAAAGTTCGAGTTATCAGTAGCCACTAAGGTAGTGCTTCCAATGCTCGCACTGAGGCTGGACCCACTCACCGTCAGGCTGATAGGAAATATTTTGTCAAATGCGAAAGTTATTTTTTCCGACGCCATCACCTCGCAGATATCATCATACTGCCGAACCAATTGGAACATACCGTCCCGCGTCACGCGCGCACCATAATAACGACGAAGACCTTGGGCCCGCACCACAACGCCAGCACAGGATCCAAGGTGAACCATTAGATCGACCTCAACAGTGTAATCTTTCCAGTCACGTGTGCCATGCAGTATGAGGCCTTCGCCACGATCATGTGAAATATGAAAGCTTTGCGGAAAACGCTTGGAAAAGACATCTACTCCGTTTACCCACGCCCGATGCCAGAAATCGCTCGGCTCCTTAGGTTTAGTTAAAGTCAGATCAGGGGTGCCAGACCATCCCATCCGGTCGAGCATAACTGTGCTACCAGCTTGCCCATTGATCACCAGCCCTAATTCGGCAATTGGTTGGGCACCAGTGTCGGGCAAAATCCAATCAAGCGTAACATCTTCTCCCGGTTCCAATATTTGGGTCGCCCCGTCGCAATCAACCAAAACGTCACCTTCACCATAGTGACGCATCCGCAGAGCAACCGTAATTGACCCATCGTTTTCTTGCGGTGACATGACTTGCGCTGATACTTTCTGGCCTGGATATATTAGCGGTGATGCCATGAGATCATACGTACGCATCCGAAGCACATCAAGCGGAGCAAACATTGGCGATGTAGCAGTAACTGTTCCACCATTGCTGCTGATCTGAATTGCACTATCACTCGCAGATACGAGGCCGTCACCGCCTGCAATTTGAAAACCCTGCACTGATCCAGGCAGCGAAAAGTGAAATTGCGCTCCAGCTTTTGGCGCATCCAGCACTTTCTTACCATCTAACTGACGACCAAGGTTGGTAATATAGTAAGCCATGCGTACTGCGTCATTGATAGAATTGCCGCCGTCCGCCGAAGAAATAAGCATCCGATCCGCGATAGGCCCACGCCAATCGGGGCCGACATTCAATCCATCGAGACCTAGCATGATCCCATGCAAGCATCCAACGTTTCCAGCGTTGCAGTCAGTGTCCCAACCAGATGTATTCACGATCATCTGTCCTTTTGAGAAGTCACCAGGTGCATAGAGCATAGTCATGATCATTAAGGCATGGTTAGGCATGACATGGCAGTTACCAAAATACTTATCGTAGCCGTAGTGATCTTGGATTTTCTGACGGCAATCACGCCAATCGGGCAGGTCATGGTGCCAAACCCGAATATCCGCAATCATTTTTGCCACATTACAATCTTTTGGGATTTGAGAAAGCCCAGTATCGATAAGGTGATCTATATCAGCAGAAATAAATGCCTCAGCCTCCATCGCAGCCCACAGAATTGCGGCATAAACGCTTTCGCCATCATGACTAACGCTACCTGCTTCTTTAGCGAGCTTTGCGGCCAGCGCCGGTTTTCCCGGTGCGACAAGTGCCCAACCGTCAATAAAAATTTGCGCACCAATTTGTTCAGCAACTGATAGGCCGTTGGTCTCAATTGATCCGCTTGCTGGGGCCGGTACACCATTTTTAAGGTTGAGCCATGCCGTATGCTCTGTCGAGTTGCCGTTGCCGCCCCACCACAAGATTGAACGCTTTTCGACAATGTAATTAAGCCACGCTTTGCCGATGTCTTCAGCCTTCAAATCTTCGGACAAACCGTAATCTTCTAGCGCACGTAGAAAGGTAAACGTGCCTGCAACATCATCATCTGTGATAACTAGTGGATCGCCTAACTTTTCATGAACATAATATTCAATCGGACCAAGTTCCTTCATGATCTTATCGTAAGTCCACCCCTCAAACGGGCGACCCAAATAGACGCCGATTAATTTACCGAGAACGCCCGCATAGACGCGGTCAAGATAGTCTGTTGGTAGTGACATTGAAAAACCCTTTTAACCTTTGATTGAACCGCCGGTGATGCCTTCAATGAAGCGCCGTTGGAGGAAGATGAACAGAACAACGATGGGAGCAGACACCAGCATGGCACCGGCCATCAAGTCCCCCCAGTCTCTGGAATATTGCCCGGAAAGCAGGAAATAAGACACAACAGCCGTCCGTGATTCAGGCCCTTGCAGGAAGGTAGTGGCTATCAGAAACTCGTTCCATGTATATAAACCAACAATCAATGAAACGGTTAGAAGCCCGGGCCATACCAGCGGCAGATAAACTTTGCTGAATACTTGCCATGGAGTTGCACCATCGACCAAAGCGGCCTCTTCAAGCTCTTTCGGAACGGCCAAAAAATAGGTGCGAAGAAGCATTATTGAAAATGGTGAAAAGATCGCACAATAAACAAAAGATACGGCAAATATGTTGTTAATAAGCCCTAATTTAGCAAATCCAAAATAGAGCGGAAATAGAAACAATTGGATTGGTGCAGTAGTCGTTGCAAGTAGATAAACAGTCACTATTTTCCATGATTTAACCTTTTTACGCGCAAGAACGTAAGCCGTAAGCGAACCTGTTGTCAGAACTAATGCAATTGTCATGAACATCAGAACGGCAGAATTAAAGAAAGTGCGTGTAAAATTTGCACCCTTCCATGCGTTTACGTAGTTATTCCAGTGAGGGACCTCAGGCATTCCAAGTGGACTCAACGCAATTTCAGGTGTGGTTTTAAGGGAATTTAGCAGCATAAGCACAATAGGGAACAGTGCAATAAAGGCTGCAATCCCCAGTAAAGTATAGGTAATTATGATCGTTATACGGCTTTCAACAAGGTTCATTCAGCGTCCTCCCTGTTTTGAAGCCTTATGTAAAAGAACGCAGCAGTTAGTCCGAACAGGCTAATTACCAGCGCTGTTGCTGCGGCATAGCCAACACCAAGCTCATAGAACGCCTTTCGGTAAGCCATTGTACTCAGCACTTCACTGGTAAAGGCAGGGCCACCTTGTGTCATAATAAAGATGAAATCAAACACGAGGAAGGACCAAATTACAGTCATAACCATCATGAGTGCGATTGTCGGCATTATGGCTGGGATCATAACCCATCGCATTAACTGAAAATAGTTTGCACCTTCAATCCGCGCACTTTCAATTTGTTCTTGCGACACTTGACGCATCGCGGCAAAAAAGATCACGGCCATGAAGCCCCACCAATGCCACAGATCAGCGGCCGCTACACCATACAATGCCGTTGAAGTCTGTGAAAGTGGATCGCGTACATCATACCCGTAGCGGTTAAGCATAGCAACGATTCCACTTTGTGGATTATAAATCATACCCTGCCATATTCGAGCGGTGATCACAGTAGCAATGATCATCGGTAAGAAATATACCACCTGAAAAAAGGTGCGGCCGCGCCGAACAAGCATCAAAAGTGATGCTGCTATTAGGCCTATGGCGATCGGAAAGGTTAAGAACAATGCCGTCCAAATTACATTATTTTTCAAAGCTTTCCAAAAAATTCGATCTCCCCAGAGTTTTTCAAAATTTTCAAACCCTATGAAAGTTGGATTAGAGATCCCGTCCCAGCGATAAAACGCCAAAACTACCGTTAAGAGGGCTGGCAAAAGAATAATAGACACATTGATTATCAGCGTGGGGATGGCAAATAGACGGTACATAATGGCTCCAAAAAATTGGGCTATAATGGGCGGCGACTAGCGCCGCCGCCCGTTTCAATTCAGTTAATTAGCGCGCTGGGATATCTGCAACTTTACCTTCAGCCAATTCCTGCTGAAAAATTTTGTCCATTTCAGCCAAAAAATCTTCAGTCGACAAGATATCCAGCCAAACCTCTTCTATACCACTGACAACATAAGAATTTGTTGCTGGCGGCATGAACGTCCAAGTCGTATATCCATATTGGTTTTCATTGACGGCAGAAGCTAAGGCCGCCATTGACTCAGTATATAGGGGAATGACGTCTTCATTTAGTGACACGCCGCTCAAATCGCGAAGTGGCATGTTCCACTCCCCTTGCCAAACATTATTAATATCGGTGTAAAATTCTTCAGAAAAGACTTGATCAATAACCTTTGCCGCGCCCTCAGGGTTTTGTGCCGCAGCAGAAATTGAGAATGTGGAACCTATACCAAGAGAGAATATTGGATAGGGAACGCCTTCACCGCTTGGGAAACCTACAAACCCTACCTCGTCCTGTCGACCATTAAAATATTCTGGGACAAGGCCAAAATTCCAGCTACCAGTCGGAGACATCGCAGCAGTTCCCTCGGCAAGGTTTGCCATAACTTGTTCACCGTTTAGCGAGAAATAGTCAGGGCCAAAGTACCCCTTATCCCACCAGCTATCTAGCTCATTTATAGCTTCAACAAACGGTTGAGATGTCCAAGGAATTTGACCTGTTAGCGCTTTTTGAACGTTATCTGGTCCCGCGATGGAGTTCAGCGCAATTGATACCTGCCACTCGTTCGCAGGGCGCCAACCCGAATTGCCTGAACCAAACGGTACAATACCTTTTGCCATCATTTCGTCGGCAAGCGCGTTTAATTCTGGAATAGTCGTCGGTGGTGTCCAACCATTCTCTTTAAAGACAGCTTTATTGTAGAAAAGACCCAAAGTTTCATAGGTTTTTGGCAAAGCATAAAGTTGACCATCAAACCGGCCCAAATCCATAAAAAAAGGCAAGATACGATCGTTCCATCCCTTCTCATCTGCGATGTCATCCAACGCCATCAACTGACCCGCTCGGGCCATTGTTGCCACGAAAGATGGCCCCGGTGTGTTAACTACGTCGGGCCCTGTGCCCGATAGCAATGCTACACGCAATTGCTTATCTAATTCAGACCCGCGATAGTCGATAGTAAGCTTATCGCTGGGGTTTTTTGCGTTGAACTTATCAATCATAAATTCTGTCAGCGCAGCTTGCTGCTCTGGGTTAGCTGATTCGTACCACCACGTCACGGCGTCTTGCGCGACAACCGCTTGGGCGCTCACGAATGCCACTAAAGCACCTGAAATTATTTTTAATCTGTGTGCCATTTTTTCCTCCAATAATTAATGACAAAGTTAGGTCGATAGTCTCTCGATAATTCTATAGGGTTGTTGCGTTGCCCGGCCTGGCCCAATGGCGGTTCCGTTAAGCCGCTCCACCAAGGCATGTGCCGCTTGGGCACCGAGACTATTTTGGAACTGCGTTACGGTTGTCAAAGATGGTGAAACTAGCCGTGCTGCAGGAATATCATCAAACCCAGCTACTGCTATTTCATCAGGGATAGACAAACCATGGTCCATCAAGGCGTGCATTACGCCAATTGCCATCAAATCGTTGGCGGCGATAATGGCTGTAGGCTTCTCACCCTTATCAAGAAGTTTGACCGCAGCGCGGGCTCCGCCTTCTTCCGTGAAAGCATCATCCAGTTGTATTAATGTCTTCAGGCGCTTGGACTGAAGTGCTTTGCGGTAACCATCAACACGCACCGACTGTGGTCCACCACGGCCGGCGATCATTGCGATCCGACTATGCCCTTTTGAAATCAAAAAAGAAGTGAGATCCTCTGCAGCCTGGCAGTTGTCAACGAAAAAATCATCTATAGAGATTGGCCCACCTCTTTTGACCGAGGCCTCTAAACGCACGATTGGGATGCCCGCCTCTATGAACGGCTCCAAGTCAATAATACCCAACCCAAAGAAAACCCCAATGACGCCATCAATGCGCCCCTGAAGTGCCATTTTAAGATAATGTAGTTCACGTTCCTTTTGGCCATCCGTACTAACCGTGATCACGTCGTATCCAGCAGCTTCGGCGACGGCCTGCACACCTCGAATAAGTGCAGGGTAATAGGGATTCATAATATCTGGCACGACACATGCCAAAGTCATAGTCTGATTAGTGCGTAGCGCGCGCGCCATATAATTTGGCAAATACCCAAGCACACGCACAGCCTCATTGATCTTTGCAACTGTGCTATCTGATATAGAATTACTACCCGCCCCGTTCAGGACCAGCGAAACAGTGGCCTGCGATACTCCCGCCATCTTAGCGACATCTTTTTGGGTAGCATTTGATTTCATTCTAGCCCTAACAATAATAATCACACTTATAGCTTAAAAGCTTACTTATACGTATGAGTAATACGTATAAGTAAGATAGATTCGTATATTTGTCAATCTTTTTGAAACCTAGCTTTAGCTTGAATGCGGTTCACCTAACTACTCCCACAGCAAATTCATGGGATAACCAGAACCATATCCCTGCCAATCAATCAGCCGCAAACCACAGTCCACGGTGCCATAAAACAATTGAGAACTCGCATCAGATTGCTGACATAACCTAAATCTATGCGCCCAATAAGTGACGCCACTCGGCGAGAGCAACGGCACGGTTCAGCTTGAAACTGATGCGTGAATAGAGATGGCATCCGAACAAAACTACCCCCGAATGAATTTACCAGGCTAATACTAAAGGGCCGTGGTCCGAGACGCGGGGCGCTACAACAAAGGGTGCCGGTCCATGG
>Ga0206130_10004500_pt1 | contig 17213 bp, 13 predicted proteins | sample Helgoland_Spring_9_FD_148637 | JGI IMG/M metagenome (GOLD analysis project Ga0206130, IMG submission 148637) | Pelagic subsurface seawater microbial communities from Kabeltonne, Helgoland, North Sea - Helgoland_Spring_Bloom_20160512_1 | ecosystem: Environmental > Aquatic > Marine > Epipelagic ... | reverse complement strand
ATAAAGGGCCTGTACAACCATTAGATTCTTCAGAAACATAATATGTATATACCCCAATAGCATTTGTTGGAGAATATGAGGTTCCTGCACCTATAGCGGTAAATCCTAAATCACTATACCAAGTTAATGTACCTCCCGTTCCTACAGCAAATAAATCAGCAATTGGATCTCCGAAACAATATACTGCACTCGTTCCAGAAACTGGTGCTAATGGAACCAAATTGGACAGTATAGTTGCACTACCGCTAGCAGTTCCAGTACAATTCGCATCATTAATTGCAGTAACCGAATAAGTACCGTCTGCTCCATTAGTAATAATATATGGACTGGTGTTCGCTGTAACAGTTACGGGTACTAAACCATCAGTATATGTCAAGTCCCAAGGCCCAGTTCCAGTCAATGTAATTGTAATATCTGGAATAGCAGCTCCAGCACATATTGTCCCACCTCCTGATACAGTAGCTGTAGGTATTGCATTTGTTAATACTGTTGCAGAGCCAATAAAAGATGTTCCTGAACATGCAGTAGCATCTGATAAAGCTGTAACACTGTAGGTTCCATCCGAAGCATTTGACAAAATGTATGGTGAGCTATTTACTACTATTGTTGTTGGAGTCACTCCATCGGTATAAGTTACTGACCAAGGTCCTGTTCCTGTTAAGGTAAATACAACATCTTGTATTACATCGCCAGCACATATAGTTCCACCTCCCGTTACATTCGCTGTTGGCAAAGGACTAGTAGTAATCGTAGCAACGTCAATTGCTACACCTACACAGTTTACGTCTGAAACATTTGAAACTGTGTACGTTCCGTCGGAGCCATTTTGAATAATAAAAGTACTTGTATTCGTAGAAAATGGTATTGTGTTAGTTCCGTCAAAGTAATTACCAGACCAAGGCCCTGTTCCCGTCAGGACAATAGTAACATCCGGAATTGGATCACCAGCACAAATGGCTCCACCACCACTTATCGTAGCTGTAGGCAATGGATTAGTAATAATATTAGCAGAACCATTACTACTACCAGTGCAATTCGCATCAGAAACTGCTGTAACAACATAATTTCCATCTAAACCTGCAGATATGGAATATGGAGAGCTATTAATCGTTACGTTTGTTGGCACACCATCCACTTCATAGGTAACAGCCCATGGCCCTGTTCCTGTCAAAGTAATTGTTACATTCGGAATTGGGTCAGTTGCGCAAATTGTACCACCTCCAGTTACAATCGCAACTGGCAATGGATTGGTAGTGATGCTTGCAGAACCACTTATTGTTGCTGGACAAGTTGTAGCATCTGAAGCACTTACAATAGTATATACACCATCAATTCCTCCAGAAATTGTAAATGGAGATGTTGCTGGGTTAACTGTTGTATTAGAACTTCCGTCATTATAAGTAACTGTCCAAGGAGCAGAACCTGTTAAGGTAATTATTACATCTGGTGTTGCATCTCCTGCACATATTGTCCCTCCTCCACTTATTGCCGCAGTTGGAGTTGGACTAGTCGCTACTTGCACAGCATCAGTGGAGGTACATCCACTTGTCGCAGTTACTGTAACCGTATAAGTACCATTTGCATCTGCAGTAATAGTTGCTGAGCCACCACCTGCGGTGATGTTTCCTCCACCTGAAGCTACCCATGCATATGTTCCTCCGCCAGTAGCTGTCAAATTAACTGTTGCATTATTACAATCTAATGTTTGATCCAAACCAGCATCTGCTGTTGGAACGGTAACATTCGAAGTGATTACAGCAACATCCGTATCTGTACATCCATTTACTCCGGTTACTGTAACTGTATATGTCCCGGCAGCGTTACCTGTCATTGTAGCTGAATTTGCTCCAGTTGTAATATTTCCACCGCTAGAAGCTACCCATGAATAGGTTCCGCCTCCCGTTGCAGTTAAATCAGCTGCAGATACAGTACAATCAATAGCGCCGTCTGCTCCAGCATCTGCAGTTGGAGGTGTTAGATCCGTTGTTACAGTAGTAACATCCGTATCTGTACATCCATTTGAACCTGTAACCGTAACTGTATATGTTCCAGCAGCATTTGCTGTAGGAGTAGCAGTGCTTGACCCAGATGTAATATTACCCCCACCAGAGGCAACCCAAGAATAACTTCCTCCACCTGAACCGGAAAGATTCACAGTGGTGTTATTACAATCAATAACAGCTGCAGATCCAGCATTCGCAGTCGGAGTTGTCAAATCATCAGTAACAACAGCAAAATCAGTATCTGTACATCCATTTGCTCCTGTTACGGTAACAGTGTAAGTTCCGGCAGCATCAATAGTTGCAGTTGCAGATCCAGCTCCAGAAGTAATATTTCCACCACCAGAAGCAACCCATGAATAGGTTCCGCCTCCTGTTCCAGTTACTGTTGTAGTGGTATTGTTACAATCTATTATTCCTGCAGCGCTTGATCCAGCTGTTGGTGGTGTGATATCTGCTGACACTGTAGCTATATCTGAATCAATGCATCCATCAGTATTAGTAACAGTAAGCGTGTATGTTCCTGCAGCATCTACAGTGGGTGTTGCTGTACCTGATCCAGCGGTAATATTACCACCGCCAGAAGCAACCCATGAATAAGTGCCTCCACCTGTACCACTTAATGAGGTAGTCGGACTAGAACAATCAATAACTCCATTAGAACCTGCTCCTGCTATTGGAGTTGCTCCAATAGTAACTGCAGCGTTCACTACATCGTTACAACTTCCTGAATAATCTATAGCTCCAGATCCAACCGTGTAGGAAACCGTATAGCTTCCCGGTGTGCTAGCAGAAACATCAATTGCTCCAGAAGCACTATTTAAAGATAAACCTCCCGGAGTAGAAGTAAATGTTCCTCCTGCATCTCCAGTTATTGAGGCAGTTGGATCCGCATCATATTGACAATAGGTAGGAGCCGAATAAGTAAATGAAGCATCATACGGGTTCACCACAGTTATTTGCTCGGTCTGACATCCAGAACATCCACATCCATTATCAAAACAATAAGTAATATCGTAAGTGCCAGGTCCTGCTTGTGCGGGGTTAAAATAGGCAAATCCATAATCCGTGGTAACAAATGAACCAGCTGGGCAAGTAGGGCAAGTATATACAGCTGAACCACTTACCGCAGAAGTTGGAAAGGAGACAAAAGAACATCCCCCAGAAGAGGGGTTTCCAGTTGGACCAGAAGACCCACCGTTTGTACCATCACTTGCTCCCCAAGTTCCTGTAGCTATAGTTGCTCCACAATTGGCATCAACAATGGTATAACTCATATCGGCACCAGAATTAACATCACACATTTCAACTCCAAATGATGTTGCTGTAACATTATCCATTTCATACATTGTAAAGGAAAAGTTTGTATTCGAAGGAATATTTTGTGAACCCCAATAGTTATTCCAAGTTCCTCCATTACTCTCATAGCCATATATATTATTACCTGCTGTCTCTCCGTTGGTTGCAACATTTACTATTGCTGTTGGAGTTAGCAAACCACCGGCTGTAGCAACGTCGTCATGACGTAAAAACAACCAACCATCAACATTACAATCAATCGAAATCGGCAAATCAACAACAGCACCTGCACTTTCAACATGAAAACCTACAGTTGGGCATGTTGGTGCAACAATTGAACAATCCGTAGTTCCTGTACCTCCAGTCTGTGAAAAAGAAATATTACCTGGTTGATTTGAATAATTAGTTATTAATAAAATATAATATTCCCCTGAAACTGCTCCTGTTATTGTAGCTGTTTCATTGGCAGCTGCAGAAAAGCTGCAGTCGACCGTATTTCCAGAAGTGAGCGCCCCACACCCTCCAGTAGCAGAACCAAAAGGTCCATACGCTATGAAATCTACATCAATCCCCGAACCGCTAGCATTAACTTGTGAAATATCCATTTGGATAGTGCCAGATTGATCAATCTGGAGATAATACCAGGCAGGATTGGGTTGACTAAGTAAACATCCATAATCAGGCCCAGCTTGAGCAGAGGTCCCTGTATTATTCGGAAAGCTATAAGACGTTCCTGTACAAAAAGGATCAGCATCAGCACATGTTGTTCCCTGTGCTAAAACACCAGTTGATGTTTGCAAAAAGAATGTTAACGTTAAAAAGTAATATATATATTTCATACTGTAGAATAATATTATTAGAAGAGGGGGTAAATAATTATTTGTTAGATTTCGCTTTCCAGTCATCCAGCTTTGCATCAACCCGCGCTTTTGCATCTTCTGTTAGCAAAGCTCGATTTGATGGAACAATACACCATTCTACCGCAATTTTTTTATTAGCGCCTTTTTTAAGGCTAGGGTCATATTTCGGAAATGATTCAGGAATTTCTCCAGACATAAAGTAGGAGGGCAACTCTTTAACTGAAATCACATACAAAGGAGCATATGAAGGTAAAACTTCAACTTTAACCGGTCTTTCCCTTGTGTATTCTGGAGATTCTAAAACTTCAATTTTCTGAGCGCTAATATTTTGAGTAATCAAAAAAGCAACTAAAAATAGGCAAAATAAGATAGGTTTTTTCATGTTCTTTAAGCGTTAAAAATAAAATTAAACGTAAATTTTCTTAATTTGGATTGTAAATATCGCAATTTAGACGAAGGAATCATAAAATAGGTTGCCCTTTTGAATTAAATTTACAAAAATTTGATAAGCGGTAAATTGAACAGAATTAAAGACTCACAAACAAACAAGCTTTCTTTTACTAAAAAACAAGCCTAAAAACTATATAACCAAAACCCTTGGGAGAAAGATAAAATAATACGTAAACTTACAAATAGAAGGAAACTAAATAACCAATAAGAACATACAACCAGATACTCTAGAGATAAAGCAACTAGATACCAAGGAGGGAAAATCAGTAAATTTCAGAACTCAGCTTGCCAAGCCCAATTATGGAATGAGTATTACAAGAATATTAAGTGCAATATTTCTAGTCAACTTTATTAAAAGTGGTATATTACGATTACAATCGCTACAACTAATATGATTTAGTATTATTTTTTTATGAAAGCATACATCAAACATATAGCTGAATATTACCCTAAATACATTTTATCTAACGATGATTTTTTTAACATTTTCCCTGAACTTAAACAAAAAAAAGATACATTATTAAAAGTAGGTGTTTCAAATAGATACGTTGTTGACAAGGAAACCACTGCTTCAGATCTCGCTTTTTTCGCTGCTGAAAAATTATTTAATGAATCCCAAATTGACAAAAAAGAAATAGACTTCCTGATTTTTTGCTCTACAGAATTCGATCATTATACGCCAACAACATCAGCAATTTTACAACATCGACTAAATCTTTCTAACAACATTGGATCTGTTGACATTGTTTCAAGTTGCACAGGATTTATTCATTCGATATCTCATGCCAAAGGGTTGATTGAAGCAAATGACCATAAAAATGTTTTATTGCTTTGCGTTTCTACACTTACAAAAACATTTCACAAAAAAGATGCAAACTCTCAATTCTTGTTTGGAGATGCAGCAACAGCTATATTAATTAGCAATCGAAAAGAAGAAGGAATAGGGAAATTTATTCATGGAACAGATGGAGGTAGAAGTGATTATATTATGATTCGTGATGGTGGGGCAAGAAATGAATTAACAACAAATTCTTTTTTAGAAGACGTTAACGAATATGGAAATACTACATGCAACGCTAATTTTTTCATGAATGGAACAGGAGTCTTTCTTTTTGGCTTAAAAACAGTTCCAAACATCATTAATAACATCTTAAGAAAAAACAACATTAGCATTGAAGAAATAGATTATTTTGTACTGCATCAAGCAAATGAATTTTTACTAAAAGCACTTCAGAAAAAACTTGGAATACCTGATGAGAAATTTATCATACACATGCAAAACACAGGAAATACTGTTGCAGCAACAATCCCAATTGCATTAAACTGTCTAATGAAAACAAGAAACCTTAAAAAAGGAGATAAAATTCTTATCGCTGCATTCGGCACAGGTTTAACTTGGGGCGGGACTATTATCGCATATTAAGGAATATATTTCTATTTTCACAGAATGAAAAATTTAAATAAATGATTAGCCTAGAAAAATTTATTGCACATATAGAGAATGAACTTGATGATTTGGAACCGGGAACATTAACTGCTAATGTCAACTACCGAGACTTAGAAAGCTGGAGTTCAATGTATGCTTTAATTATTATTGCATTTGTAGATAGTGAATTTGACGTTACTCTAACTGGAGACGATTTGAGAAATTGTAATACAATTACAGATTTGCACCAATTAGTTAAAAACAGGAGCTAGTGGCATTATTTTCTATTAATAACATTAAGATATCTGGCGTTAGCGCATGTGTCCCAATACATGAAGAAACTAACTGGGATTTTGATTTGTTAAACGAAAATGAAAAAAAACTACTAATAAAGACAACTGGAATTGAAAAGAGGAGAGTTGCGGAAAAGGGAACTACTACGGCGGATTTATGTTTCACCTCAGCTAAAACATTACTTAAAAAATTAAATTTCAAAGCCAATGAAATTGAGCTGATCATATTTGTTTCTCAATCACCAGATTATTTTCTACCATCAACTAGTACAATTTTACAAGACAGACTTGAATTACCAACAACAGCAATGGCCTTTGATATAAATTTAGGATGCTCAGGTTATGTCTATGGTTTATCCGTTATTTCAAGTTTGATGACAACAACAAAAATTAAAAAAGCGTTGTTATTAGCTGGAGATGTTTCTTCGTTTTCAATTAATAAGAATGATAAAAGCACCTATCCATTATTTGGCGATGCAGGATCTGCAACGGTTTTAGAATATGATGAAAATTGTTCTCAAATGCATTTTAATGTGCAAAGTGACGGATCAGGTCATCAGGCTATCATTATTCCCGACGGAGGTATAAGAAATCCATTAACAAAAGATTCATTTATTGAACATAAAATCGAAAAAGGAATTGTACGATCCGATAGGAATCTAAAATTAAACGGCACAGATATATTTAATTTTTCCCTAAGAGAAGTTCCACCAAATGTTAATGAATTAGTAGCTTATGCTAATGAAGATATCGCGGAGTATGATTACTTCATAATGCATCAAGCTAATAAACTCATGAATGAATCCATTCGCAAAAAATTAAAATTTGAATCAGAAAAAGTTCCATATTCAATTAGTAAATTTGGAAATACAAGCTCTGCATCAATACCCTTGACAATAGTTTCTGAATTAAGCAATAAACTTGAGAAAGGGAGAAACAAGTTAATATTGAGTGGTTTTGGTGTCGGATTGTCCTGGGCATCTGCATTAGTTACAACAAACAATCTGATTTGTACAGATATTCTAGAATATGAATAATACACCATTTCACTTACATAACAAAATAATTTTTATAACAGGAGCCTCCTCGGGTATTGGAAGACAAATCGCTTTATCTACAGCTGAAATGGGTGGGAAACTAATAATTACAGGTAGAGATAAAAATAAACTTGAAGAAACATTAAAGCTGCTTAAAGGTGGAGGACATATTGCTTTTATTGCTGATTTGAATAACTTGGAACAAATAGATGACTTGATAAAAAAATTACCAAAATTAGATGGTGTCGTAATGAACGCAGGCATTTCTGAAGCCTATCCTATTAAGTATTTAACGTCTCAAAAAATTCAAGAAACATTTAATGTAAACTACAATGCGGTAGTATTATTAATGGCAGGTATAACTCGACAAAAAAAATTAATCAAAGGAGCTTCTATTGTATTTACCTCTTCCATATCGAGCAGCTTCCCGCCAAAAGGTGGAGCAATGTATAGTGGATCAAAAGCTGCAATTGAGAATTTTAGCAAAGTTTTGGCATTAGAACAATTTCAACAAAAAATAAGATCAAATTGCATTACACCAAGTATGGTGAAAACGAACCTATATGAAGACCTAGAAAAAACCGTCACAAAAGAATCAATGGATACTCATATCAAACAATACCCTCTTGGAGTTGGCTTCCCAGAAGATGTTGCTAATTGTGCTGTGTTCCTTTTGTCTGATGCTTCTAGATGGATTACAGGAACAAGTATAATCGTGGATGGTGGATTTAGTTTAAATGGGTATTAAATCTAGAAATTGTGATTATTAAAAAATACGGAATCAGTTTAGTTCGATTAAAAAAAGAACATATCGAAATGGTCCGTCAAAAACGTAACTTGGGATTCATTCAGGATAAAATGATTTATCAAAAAAACATTTCAAAGTGTAGACAAAGAAGATGGTTTAAGAGCATTAACAACATACACAATTATTACTTTTTAATACAGTATGAAGGCAAATTTATAGGATTGGTAAACGGAAAAGATGCTGATTACGACAATAGGACAATGGAAGGCGGAATGTTTTTATGGGATAAAGAATATTGGAACACCCATATTCCAGTTATTGCTTCCATTGTAATGAACGATTGTAGTTTTTTTATTTCCAATTTTAAACTGATAACCGCAAAAATTGTAACCAGCAATCACCATGCATTAAAGTTCAATTTAAATATAGGTTACGAGGCGATAGAAGAAAAAAATAGTTTTGTAGTGATGCATTTAACGAAAGATAGTTATCTCAAGAAAATAGAAAAAATTAGAAAAGGGCTAATTGTCCTTTCAAAAGATACTGAGCTGTTATCAATAAAGGATATTTCATTTGAAGATGACGACAAAAAAAGCATAAAATTGCTGTATACAAAACTACCAGAAGATGTGTTAAATATAGTAGTAAAGTCTAAAGAATTAATTGGAAAAAGTGATAACTAAAGAGCAAATAACAAGTATCAACAACCATTTTATCATCACAAAACAACGAAGTGGGAGTAAGTTATTAGCAGTTATGCTTGGAGCAAACTCTTCTGTTCAATCGATACATGAAGAGAATATTTATGAAAAATTTAAATCGAAATATTCCAACAAAACATTTAACAACCTTGAGGTTTTAAACGACTTTCTAGATGATTTATATGAGTTTTCCAATCACGGTTCTATAAATTTCTATTTACCCTCTAGAAAAAACTTGACAATTGAAATTTCTCCATATTTTAAGTATGAATTAACTTTCAAGCAATTTGTAAATCTTTTTTATTTATTCTTTTTTTCTACAATCAAAAATAAAACGGTAAAAACAATAATCAACAAGGATATTTCATATCAAGTACAAACGAGTAAAATATTTAAAGAGTTTCCAGAGTCTAAGTTCATATTTCTTGTTCGAGATAGCATCACCAATATTAATAGTGTCATTAACACTGGGCTCACTCAAAAGAATGTTGCTTTTCAATCTGCAATATGGAAATATATGACACATGACATTCTGAGACTTAAAAAAAAACTTCCTCAAAACAGCTATATTTTTGTAAAATTCGAGGACTTAATTGGAGATAGTGAAAATACGCTAAAGAAAATCTGCTGTTTTCTAAATTTAAATTTTGAGCCCGCAATGCTCAATAATGTTGAGCAGATGTTGAAAATAGATGATTACGCATCAAAAAGGTATTTTGAGGAACACTCAATTTCAAAATCATTTAAAGATGACATAATCCATTCAAGCTCTAGAAAGATACTGGATAAAAGTAAAATAAAAAATCACGCTCTTAATCAGAAAGAATTAATGAAAATTGTTTCTGCAACAAATTCATTAAGAATTCAACTAGGATACAAAAACGATTTAACTATAAAAACAAAATATTTTGCATACAATTTAGTAGATTTATATAATTATTTAAAGGGGTATACTTATATTTTAATTTTAAACAAATACTATACATCAAAATTTTTTACTAAAGTTTTTTTTAGAAAAGTTAATGTCTTTAATCTTTTCAATTAAAATAACTATATCTAATGCCAAACAACATATCTAAAGAGCATTTAGCGTCAATTAAAAATTACTTTATAATTACTCAGAATAGAAGTGGTAGCACCATGTTAGCTTCTATGTTAAACATGAGCAATGAAACCCAGGTAATCACAGAAGAAAATACACGGTTTTTGTTAAGAGATAAGTACCTACAAAAAATCTTTAACAACCAACGAATTATCGACCGATTTATTGATGATTTTTATTTCCTAATATATCTAAAGATTAACACATTATTACTGCCACAAAAAGAAAACCTAAAGATAACTCTTCGAAAATATAGCTCACTAGACCTCAAGTATGATGAATTTGTTAGTCTACTTCACCTTCAATTCAACCCGTTAAAAAAGGATAGAAACAAGGTGAGATTCATTGTAAATAAAGAAGTTAATTATCACTTTGCGATAAACAAATTATACAAAAACAATCCAGAAACAAAGTTTGTTTTTTTAGTGAGAAATTGTCTTTCCAACACGAAGAATAATGAATTGGATAAAGATAAAAAAAGAATAGTTTCAGAAGCATTGGACTGGAAACTGAAAACTAAACACTTTATAGAAACAACTATTCCCAATGATGCTTTTTCCATTGTATTATTTGAAGATTTGATAAAAGATCAGGAAAACACACTAAAAAATATTTGTGCCTTTTATAATATACCTTTTAATTCATCCATGCTGAATTATCGGGACAATAAAAATAAGATTTTAGAGGTAATAACAAACAACCATAAAGTTCATCCGAAATTTAAAGAATTCTTTTACGAAATGCACGGAAGTACATTTTCTGAAATTAATGAGAATAAAATAGTCTCAGAATCTTCTTTTACAAAAAAACAAAAAGCGAAAATAAATATCATTTGTAAAAAAGAAAGAAGTTTTTTTGGATATGAAACCAGCGAGATCAAATGGAAACACTATTTCTACTTTTCAATATTAGATATCTATTTATTAGCCAAAACTTATTTAGATTATAAGATTGGTAAGTTCTATTTTATGCTAACAACAAGTCAACGCATATTTTTGAGATCAATAAACTTCACTAATTTCCTCAATAAAAACAATATGTATAACGGTATTGACAACTTGCCGAAAATGAAAAACAAACTCTAAATATGGCATTTGAAACTCCAATAGTTCTCTTTATTTATAACAGGCCAGCCAAAACATTAAAAGTATTTGAGGAGATAAGAAAAATTAAACCAACACAACTTTTCATTGTGGCAGATGGTTCGAGAAACTCAACAGAAAGGATCTCAGTTGACCAAACGAGATCTATTGCAGAAATGGTTGATTGGAGCTGTGAGTTACAGTTGGATTTTTCTGAAATTAATTTAGGTTGCTCAGACCGAATAATACTGGGTCTAAATAAAGTCTTTGAAAAAGTAGATCAAGCCATTATATTAGAAGATGATTGCTTACCTCACCCCACTTTTTTTCAGTTTTGTGAAGAAATGTTAGTGAATTATAAAGATGATGAGCAAATAATGCATATCTCTGGATTTAATGTTATGGGGACTTCCCCTGTCAACGCAAGCTATTTTTTTTCCAAATACATTATACCACCTTGGGGATGGGCAACATGGAAAAGAGCTTGGAAGCATGAAAACCCAAATTTAGATACTTGGCAACAAATAAAAACATGGGCTCACAAAAATATAAGTCAAGAGTATTTTGTCGATTGGACGAATTTATTTGAAGGAGCTAGAGTAGACAGAAAAACATGGGACACTTCTTGGAATGTTGATGTTTGGAAACAGAAAGGCTTAGGCATTATACCTAAACATAGTTTAATACAAAACATTGGATTTGGGGAGGATGCTACGTTTACGACAATTGATTCTTCTAAATTATCTTTGATAAACTCAAAAGAAATGAATTTCCCTTTAAATCACCCTTTAAGCAAGAATTGCGATTTTGAAAAAGAAATTGAGAAGGAGATAATGGAATCATTGAGGTTTATTTTATCTAAAAACAAAAAGTAAAATGGAAGTAATTGATTTTTTACAGCAAGTCTTCAAACTCACGAAAGTAAAAGATTTTATTTCAAAATCGTCTGAACGAGAAAGAAAGCCTAACGAGAAATACAAGAGTTGGATAGGATTTAACTACAGGCAAAATAAGTTAGATAGTGTTAAATTATATTTCGCATTTTATGACGAGTTGTCTCCCGAATTTATTTCAAGTTTGTTTAGTGAGGAACAGACTAGATTGTTTTTTAGAGATTATAAAAAAAGAAATCTTGAAGCAATAACTTCTTCTTATGAATTTGGTAGCGGTTTTGCAATTGGTCTCAAGATAGATACCGAATTAAATGTTACCACAGCTTTTGGTTATAACTTGATATTGGAAAAAGAAGATAGTTATTTTTTATCAGAACAAGGGGTTCAATTGAGTGACACCATGCCTCATAAAGGTGTATACCATCACTTCATGAAAGGTATGGCATATGAAAAAAAATATTATTATATTAAAAATCAAGAGCTTATACTAAAAAAACTGGAAGAAGTAAAAATGCCAAAACCCATGACTGTACCAATTCTTGAAGTTGGATTTGGAAAAGGGTTTTATAAAAATTCCAGCCCATTAGATGAAAAGTATATTTTATTAGGAAACTATGAGGAAGTATTTAAAAACTTCATTACAAATAATATCGCTTTTAACGCGTTAAAATCAGCTTTTCACACACTAGAAAAACAAATTGGGGTTGAAGGGTTTTGCCCTGGTATTTACCAAAATCAAAAAGTGCAATCATTTTATATAGGGTATAAAGAAAATGGAGTAGTTTATTTCGATACCATTGAGAGAATAGCAGCAAAATTAACTGAGGAAAAATAGGTATATTTACTTTTAAAAGCAGAATCATGAATGACAAGGTCTCAACACCATGGAAAAACGAAGAAGAGTTTTATGATATGCATGCACATAAATTTTTCTCAACGGGCAAATTTTATCATGCCTGGGTATTAGGAAAATCGGATCAGGAATTTGCGAAGTATATAATAAACAAACTACAACTAAAATCGACTGATAAAATTATTGATTTAGGTTGTGGCAGTGGATTTCTTGTTAGTGAAATAAGTAAAGTTTGCAAGGCTATTGGGATTTCTACAAGCAAAGAATGTGTTAAACATTCAAAATTGAATTTCCCAAATTGTAAATTTGAAATAGGCGATATGCAAACTTTCGAATCCGATAAAGTAACACATTTTCTTTCACTGGAGTCTATTGGATACGCTGATATTGATAAAACATTTAGCAACGTTTATTCTCAACTTACTGATGGGGGGATCTTTTATATAAAAGATATTTCTATAGTTTCGAATCCCAACACTAAAGAGGCTGAGAACATTCGATATTGGGAAAATTATTGGCATTACATTGGAAGAAGCATTCCGTTTATGATTAATAAAGCCTACGAACATGGCTTCAAGTTAGTTTCTGTTAACGACTTAAATGAAGATGAAAGTAGAGATTTAGCTCCTTTTCAAATAACATTGCAAGAAAATAACCTTGAGCAAAAATATCCTCACCCAGAAGTTTGGGTTCATGTTGGTTCTGAATTTATCTTTAAAAAAGAAAAGCGAAAAAACTTTAACCCAAAAATGTTAAAAGGCAGCCTTATATAGCAATCACTCTTTCTTGTGGTTATCTATTTTTTCTGACACGCGATACTGTGGCTCCTTATTTAATATCCTAAACATTTTACCAATATAAATACCTAAATACCCCATTCCCCATAAAATACTTCCAGCAGAAAATAGTGAAACTATAATCAAAGATGTATAACCTGGGGTAGGTTGTCCATAGAATTTCTTTAATAGAAAATAACAAATTAAAAGGATAGCACCAAAAAATATAGTAGCACCAAAATATAGCATAAACTTTAAAATGTGAGTATCATAGTGCATCCCTAAATCATTGTTGAGCCCTAATAAATTGAATATGGAATAATTGGATTTCCCATGTTTCCTTTTTTCAAAAGCAATTTCTTTAACCTCGATGTTTTTTGTATACCATAAAGCGATTGAGTCAATATACACAAACGGTTCTTTATGTTGAATTAGACATTTAACAAGATTAGCTTTCATCAATCTAAAAGAAGAGGCATTTACAACACCTTTCTTGGATACCTTTAAAAAGGAATTCCATAAACCACCCATGAAGTTTCTTAACACACTTTTTCTCCTTTTTAATGGAGATCCATAAAGTAAATCCACTTCCTGATTAATAAAACAAGCATATAATTCAGGGATAGATTCTGGGGGTTGTTCTAGGTCATCATCCAACGTAATAACGGTATTGCCAGAGGCTTCTTGCAAACCACAAAACGTTGCATTGTGCTGACCGTAATTTTTTGATAGACGAATTACAGAAACACCACCATATTCAAGTTGAATTTTTTTTAGGACCTCCCATGAGCTATCGCTCGAAAAATCATCGACAAATATTATCTCATAAGAAGCATTCATCTTCTTTAATGTTCCTTCTATTCGACTAACTAATTCTGAAAGTGATAAAGCACTGTTAAAAACAGGTACAACAATTGATATTTCCTTTATTGGAGCATTCATCAGAATAACTAATTAAGACTATTTATATTAAAAAGACAAAACGCATTACTTTGTTTGTTCAATCAAAGAAATCGTTATTTTTTGTATCTCTTATCAAAAAAACAACCGATTAAATTTAATATGTTTTTTCGTATAAAAAAAGGGGCTTGATAAAATAAGACGATTATTTTAGCATTTAACAATAGAACTTTTAAAGATCGTTCAATTTTCTTTAACTGACTTGTATTTACACTAGGCTTCAATATATCATACCCATATTTAATTGCTGCTTTAGAGGTCATGTAATTAATTAAATTGACTTCCTCTTCAGACAATTTTTTTTTCCAACTATCAATGCTTTTGGAATTAATAGTTGTACTTACATTGGCATGATGTTTTAATGAATAATAATTATGATTTTCTTTTATTCTCTTTACTGTTGAATGAGCTTCCAGCATCTCTTTTTTAAACTCAATATTTAAAAAATCAAAAATTAATTGAAAAGAAGTCTTAGGCGTTTTCACTAAATCTTCATACCTAATCGTTAAAAAACTAATCTCATTTTTTTTGGATTCAATCAGACCATTTAGCAGAATCCATGAATTAGTGATTCTAGGTATTTTACCATTAAACGCAATTCTATTTGAGGAAACTACCGCTCTTGGATCTCTCACTAAATGAATAAATTTTGCGTTGGGGAAAATTTTCATTAATTCAGGCATAAACCTAGCGTAAGATGGGTTTTTATCCACAATTACTTTAATCTCATTTTTTTCAAATATGGAATTGTAAGATAAGTAGATAACCTTGCAGGCATCAGAAAAATTATTAATGTGATATTTAGAAAATAAAATTACTAATTCGGACTTACTTACACCCCAAAACAGTCGATATCCTCGATCCGTAAAAACATCATTAATAAAACTATTTATAATCCTGTCAGTCCAATCAGTAGTTGAGTTATATTTTGTGTAAAGGTGTAAAGCAAACCTAGATTCAATAGTTGCACAAATGTTAGGATGAGCATCTAAAACACTATGGACCATGGTAGATCCAGACCTTGCTTTATTTACTAAAAAAAACATGGGTATTTTATCTACATAGCCTTTCACGGAACAAAAAGAAAATAATACGTTGTATATTCATTTGATACTTTCATTGTAATTCTTCAGAAAGTTTTTGATATTTAATTCTATTTTCAGTATCTCCTGACCTATAGCATATATTTACAATAAAGTTCAATATTTGCTTTTTCTGATTTAATAAACCCATTAACCTTGATTGGCTATTTTCTAAATTTCTATTATATAGCTGTATATAGGTTTCATCAATTTCAACAACTGCTTTTTCCATATAAACAATAGCCTCAGAAAAATTACTTTGCGCATTATAAGCATTTCCTATATTTAAATAAAACTCCGTATTCGTTTCAAATTCGCCATATGAAATTGCTTTTTTATTAATATCAATGAACCTATCAAAGTCCTGTGCATTAAGATATAGGTCAGCCAACGATTTATAGCAATAATAGTATGTCTTATCCATATCCAGTGCTTGATTCCAATAATACTGTATCGAGTCATAAGTCTCTTTTTCTTGTTTTAATAAGCTCATTTTCAGCAAATCAAAATAATTAGAGTTAAGTTGAAATTGCTTTATCATAGACTCTTCAATTAGGCTCGAAAAATACATGTCAGTATATGACATAAATTCTTTTAAATAATTCAATCTATTTTCGGCATTCATGACATCAAAATAGGATGATAACTTTTTATTGTATTCAATTTTATTAAAGCGACTTCTTAATTCACCTGCCTCGACATTTAAATGTGTATTAATTATCAACAGAATTTTATCCATCGCCATTTCTTTCCAGTTTAGTTGATTGATTTCAATTGACCCCAAGATTTTCCTTATTTCGATTTTTATAAAATTAAGGGCAAAAGCAGATCTCAATTCTTCTCCATAAATTTGACTCTGTTTACTTAGATCCGGGGAACCAATAGAATCATGTTTCATGTTCTTTAATATTAACTGTAGTTCATTTATTGCGTTCAAATCATATTGAAGACAATTTCCATAATTAAAAAGAGCTTCTACATATGTTGGTTTGTATTCAAGAGCCTTCGAAAAGAATGGCTTTGCTCTTGCATAATCTTTCTTTCTAGAAAATATTAGAGCACCTGCATTATTAGCACAATTGAAATAGCCGTCATATATCTCTAAACCGGATTCAAATTCCAAGATAGCGGAATCAATATAACTCATGGACAATAGATGCGAAGAACCTGGTATTCGAGAAACAGAGTCTGCCTTTGCAGTGTATTCAGTTCCCAATAAACTATGAGCTTTTGCTGAATTCTGCAGGTTTTTAATGTCATTCTTGTAAAGTGAAAATCGACTATTCCAGTCTTTATTTCGAGATGTTACTTGAGAAAAAGAAAGTATTAATAACAACCCTCCTATACCATAAAAAGCGAACTTACTTTTTTGCTTTTTGTTTTTCTCATATAGTTGAAAACCATAATACACAGTAAGAAATATCAACCCTAATGAACCTGTAAACACAAACCTTTCTGCAACAATTCCAACTGCAGGAAATAACAAATTAGCTCCGCCACCAACTCCAAACATGAAAAAGAGAAAACCAAATGCCCACATTTCCTTTTTCCTAATTCTCTTGATAGCAAACAATACTCCTGAAAAAACAAACAAAACTCCAACCCAAACAAAAGGATTACTCCATCCGACTATTTGAATTTGATCATATCC
>Ga0206130_10004498_pt1 | contig 17224 bp, 9 predicted proteins | sample Helgoland_Spring_9_FD_148637 | JGI IMG/M metagenome (GOLD analysis project Ga0206130, IMG submission 148637) | Pelagic subsurface seawater microbial communities from Kabeltonne, Helgoland, North Sea - Helgoland_Spring_Bloom_20160512_1 | ecosystem: Environmental > Aquatic > Marine > Epipelagic ... | reverse complement strand
TATCTCCCACTGACGTTGGCGAATCAAATGAAAATACCACAGGCGATGCAGTAGGCGTTGATACAGCTTCCAAAGCTGCAATGCCATCCAATTCTCTCTCAAGATTTTCCCAGTAGCGCTGTAATTCCATATTGATGCAGTTCATCTTCATTCGATGAGTAGCATCAGGGCCGGCGAGGGTTTCAACACATTGATCGCCACAACACCAATTTTTACCATCTCCCCACTCCCAACTTACCTCTCTTCCACAGCGGTCGTTCAAACAAATCTTAGCACGTGGATGGGTACAGGGCATTGGGTTTGAAACGCTTTGTTGAATCCTTTTCCTTTGAATTTCCCACAAAGCACGACACTCTGCTCTTGCGTTAGCACAGTAAGCATCTTCCGCTGCTTCATACCTGTAGCCAAACATTCCTTCTTTGTCAAGTTTCGCATTTCGTATGTGGTCATTATGTTGCCAACAAGTTGTAAAATCAGTTGGGTTGTAAACGTTGTGTTGGAGCGCCATACTATATAAGTTTTTCTTTCTTTATTAAATGAATGATTTATACGCGTTTGGGTTGATAGTTGTTTTACCTTTACTCTTTAAATATATTTTTGTTGTCTCTGGTGTCAAAGAGTCTGTTTCTGAGGATGTATCTATTTGTTTGTTTGGTCCTATGAATTCATATACTGTGCCAATAATACAGAAAATAAATAAATTACGAGTCCCCGCAATTTTAGGTGTGAATTCACTAAATTCAATACCCATACCCATGTTACACTACGTAGATAAGTCAAATTACTACAAGTTTATTCCCTATGTAACTTCAGGAACATCAAATTTGGTAGTAGATACTGTATGTAGTCTAAGTAACACAAGTATAGTGATTCACGATACTGCTTTTGTTTATGGAAACAAAACAGTGCTAAATCCATCCTATTACCTACCATCATCACAATACAGCGGCATGGAGCTGATGCAGAAAGTATGGAGTGATTTTCAGCACGAGAAGATAAAGGGTTTAGTAATGATACCATATACTAATGGAACCTATCATTACATAGAAGAATTTATACATGACATAATAAGGTGGAATCTTACTATAAATACTGATTGGTATACCATGTAAATAGGATGGAGGACTATAGTATATTTTTTGACCCAGCCATTATTTTACACGCGTGAGTATAAATAGTTATGTAGCTGTAGTAAATGTATATAGGTAGCTTTGGTCACGAGCATTTGGAGATAAAGTTGAAGAGCTCGGATGTATACTTTGATATACGAGATGAGTTTCCACTTTGCACTACAAAGTGTAGATTCGGCATTGACAAAAAGGTGCAGAAAGCGTATATAAAACAACAAGGAGTAAAGGAACTATACAAAAAGGAAATATATGAAAAGGTAAAGAAGAAAATTGAAAGACGAAAGCACCATAATTTTAGGGTGTTCATAGGAGACACAAGTGGGGCAAAAGAAGCTGTTATATTAGTAGAAAAACTAGAAAAGGATCTATTAAAGAAAATGAGGATCGTAGCAACAATTGATCATATTACATTAACAGCTCACGTTTAGTATTTAAATATATTATATCTTTTTTATAATGATACGAAGTATTTTATTCAACTCCCAACATTTATATGGTAAGCAATTATTTTATCCAAAATATGCTCGAGTATTATGCTCGACAAAACTAGAACCAATAGAAAAGTATGATGTCGAAAATGAAATGTGGACAGAGAAAGAAAATACTCAACAGCCTTCTCGTGGTGGATCAGAAGTGCATGTGAATAACCCGCGGGTTCGACCTACCGAATCGTAGGTTTAACCACAGTCTTTTAAGTAAGTTTTGTTCGCTTTACCCTAATCATAACTATATGTCTTTTAAGTAAGTTGGTATTTTAAGTAACTTATTTTTCATTTTCAGGAGAGTGGTTTAGTTGATTTTCCATTTTGATCATAGCTTTACCATTACTACCCATAATAGCTACGGTCCAAATTGAAATCCAGTATTTTATTTCTGTAAAAAAGTTAAAAAAACTTACTTGAAATATCACTTAGTAATTTAGATGTTCTCCAAAAAAATATTATTAATAAAACTATTATATATTGATCCAACACAACGTTTTCACTAAGTATACACACTTCAAAACTCACAAACTTCAAAAAAATAAAGTAATATATAAAGAACACTTTGTTAAAACAAAAAGAACATGTTTACGTGTCCTACTCCAGATGTGGTCGCCTTACAGATCGCATCGGTTACTCAAAGACCAAACTGTGATGACCATAAATGTAATTCCCAAAGTTGTATTATACGACATTTGCCAGTTGAAATACACACGTTGAGTGGACGATTCTTTATTGTTTGTAAATTTATACGACCTGTTCCTGGACTACACCCACAAAATACATTACATCAAAAGCTCAGTAGTATTTTTGTTTGTCAAAGCACTGGAAGGATCCATCATTGCCACGCGAATTGTGTGGGAGAAAAGATACTATGTGAGTCAATTGAAACTTGCTGCATTACAGGTATGCAATTCTCATCAGAACAAGTTAGGACCTATGGTATAGCGAACCGTGTTCAGACTAGTATGAGTGCAGACAAAAGTGATCCGTTGAAATACTCCAGGGAGACAAATGGGACATTATCAAAAACCAGTGGCGTACACAATATGAAAATTGAACAGTGTAAATTGATAGCAAACAATATATTACACAGTTTTCTCTTCTCTATTACGCGGGAAACTTCAGAGCTACATAAATTAACTGAGTTGAGAAGAGATGCAGAGAAACTTATAAACAAGTACAAAAGACACTCTGAAAAAAACAAAAGACCAAAGAATTATATTCAAATGATTACAATCTATTTGAATCAAATGAAAAAGAGACCATCTAAATTAAAACTGTTAGAGAAGTGTCAGCGAGAACAACATCAATTAATCGGAGATTATACAAAAGAATTAATTGGTACGTGGAAAATGCTCTTGTATAAGACGGAACAGGGAAAGACAAGTCCATCCCAATTCAACTTCAAGATATTTGTACCAGCGTGCCTCTACATTATGAAGAACGGTATAAAACATAACGGTCAAACCATAATTAGACGGAGCCAGTTTCTTAGTACTTGTTTACCAGAGACAAATACACTTGATCAATACAATATAAGTAAAACGCCATTCACCGCTAGTAAGAATAACATCATGATTGCCATACGTGATACGATAGGATCTTCTGTGGAAAAAGCTGTTGAAATGTATGAGTATGCTAAGATTGAGAGTGAAAAAGTTCATATATAAGGATATACATTTATAATTAAGAACAGATTATGTCTAGATTGAAATTAGGATTGCCTAATTTTGGTAACACCTGCTATATTAATTCTGTGCTCCAATGTTTACGATATTCTAAACCATTGGTCTTCATGTTGCGCGATCATAGGGTAAACGCAAATACCAACAGTAAAAAGGAAAAGTTGTTGGAGAGCTTTATCGAACTTTTATATGCAGATGCGGATCCTAGAGACTTGCACATGTTCATACAAAACCTTTCTGTATGTAGTAGCCAATTCCGTTTACTAAGACAGTGTGACGCTCATGAGCTATATCTGTTCATTATCGACACGTTTTTCGAAACCTATCCTGTTACCAAATTTCCAAAGATAAGCAACCCATTCAAAGGGGATCTAGAATCCACAGTAACGTGCAACATATGTGGAAACGATTCAGTTAGTTGCCATCCATTTATATCCTTGTCGTTGGAGATGGATGGTTCTGTAGATAAGCAAAGTGTGACATCAATGTTGGATAGCTACCAAAGTTACGAATACTTAAAAGATCCGATCGATTGTGAAAAATGTAAATGTAGACAAGCCTCAAAAAAAATCTTAACCATAAAAGAATGTCCAACATTAGTAGTATTGCATTTAAAACGTTTTCATGGAATGAACAAAATAAATACGGCCCTTATAATAGAGAAAAAAATTAGCATTAACAATAAACCGTACAGACTAACGTGTCTCTGCAATCATAGTGGAACTATATACGGGGGTCATTATACAGCAAGCTGTCTACGAAAGGATTCAATGTGGGTTGTGTGTAATGACAACAACATCAACAACATACAAGATTTGCCCACTTCAACGAGTGTTCCATATATTTTATTTTATGAAGCTATATAAATTAACTTTTTTTTTAATAAATGAGTCATATTTTAAATGAAGATTCTAGTAGATTTGTACTCTTCCCTATTAAACATTCTGATCTATATAAACGGTACACACAGCAGTTAGCAGTGTTCTGGAACACGAATGAAGTTGATTTAGAATCTGATTTGAATGGGTGGAATAACTTAAGTGAAGCAGAACAAAAATTTTTGTTGCATATTTTAGGCTTTTTTGCTGCCAGCGACGGGTTGGTTGTCGAAAATATTATGTTGAACTTCCAGGCAGAGGTGATGGTGGCCGAAGCTCGAGCTTTTTACAGTGTACAAAACTGTATCGAGACTATCCACTCACAGCAATATAGTTTATTGATACAAAAGTTTGCTCCAGAAGAAACCCAACGTAACCAATTGTTTCAAGCCATAGAAACTCATGCTTCAACGAAGGCAAAAGCAGATTGGGCATTGTCACGTATGAAGCGAAACGATACAGAAGATAAATTAACGGACTTTAGCAAACGGTTAATTAGTTTTGCATGCGTGGAAGGAATCATGTTTTCTTCAAGCTTTTGTGCAATTTTTTTCTTCAAGAATAGAGGCGATTGTCAAATGCCAGGCCTATTTTTATCCAACGAATTTATCAGTCGAGACGAAGGCTTACACAGAGATTTTGCAGTGGATTTGTATAAGCACTTTCCAAAACTACCACAGGATGAGGTTGAAGACATTGTTCGATCAGCAGTAGAGCTAGAACAAGATTTTGTAAGGGAGATTCTACCAGACAAAAAAATACGTGGTATGAATGCAAAGCTGATGTGCCAGTATGTAGAATTTGTGGCGGACAATTTGATGCGAGCGCTAGGGTATGCAAACATATACAACAGTAAGTTACCACAGTTGTTCAACTTCATGCAAATGATTAGTTTGGAAGGTAAGACCAATTTCTTTGAGCGTAGGGTAAGTGAGTACAGTTTGGCTGGAGTGGGAGAGGAAAATAATTCATTTAATTTAAACAGTAGTTTCTAATATCTTGTTAATTTAAAATTGATACTTTCTTCTCTATTGTATTGTAAGTTTGCTTCAACGTCTACGACGCTTCTTGTTTGGTTTCTTTGTGCTTGTAACGCGCACACGGGTTGCTAATCCATTGTGTGGATTTTGAACCTGGAACTTTCTCTCCTCTTGTTCTTCCTGGATTTTCTTTGCTTTCACTGCCGCATAGGGGTCAGAAGGTGGTTTAGTACTTACTGTTTCACGCTCAGCTTCGTTTTTCGCGTCCTCCAACTTACGAACTGCAAAGCGAGCTTTCCGTTGAGCCCGTCGTGCTTCCTTTAAGAAATCGGGTGAAGAAAATGGCTTGTGGGATACGGTTGGGTTGCTCTCAGTCAACTTAGGTATCTCCCTCTCAAGGTGCCTTTCGAAAGAACTTTTTCTGGCCAATGGCAGTGGCTCTAAGTCACGCTGTTCTTCGGCAGAAAGGTCTTTTACAAGACCAAACAGTGGGTTTCCGGCAAGGCTTTCTTCTACGCTAGGCAACGATACGTCTTTTGGATGTCCACTGGTTAGCATTTCCGCCAAATGTAAAACATCTTCTATCAACGGTTCCTCCCCCGACTGATCCATCAACTGCTTCAACGCAACGCCCAAATAGAAGGCATGGATCTTTGGCTGATGCGAATCAGCGTCTTTTGCCAAATCTACAATTTGAAGTTTGTCGGTCATCGTAGAGTGTAAATGGATTGTAAGTTGTTAATAAAATGTTGTTTGAATGTTTAATAATCGTTTTGTTGAATAAACTTACTTCTTTTTCTTCTTTTCTTTCTTTTATTTACTTTATTAACAGTTCTACATATCGGTCAAACTACCTCATGTATGTTTGTGTGTGTGTGTATGTGTAATAGAGGAAATAATAGAGTGAAAAAAATAATAAAAAAAATAATGAGAAAAAAATAACAATTTAGTAGAAAAAATAATTTTACATAGACACATCAGCCGTAACCACATTTGAAACCAGGAAGCAAAAAGAAAATTCTTTTTTTCTTCCCACGCACAAGATTTTATTCCTATATATATATCACAAATTTCACTTCTTATATAACAAGAAATCAGGCAGTAGATTCGGTGATCCGCTTAATAAATCAAATCCGTGGTCTGGCGAGTTTTCATTAAGGAAACTGAGACCACACACAGCAATTATTAAAACGAATATCAAAAGCTAAAGCGATGTAATATTAAACAAAAGAATGTTTCTGACAGTGCCTTAAGGGGTTGTAAAGTAGTATTTACAATAACTACTATAGAGATATAGTTAAATTCAGAAGTTTCCCCTCTTTAAGGAATATTTGGACGTTTAATATTGTGGTTCGACTCCCATTGCTGCCATTAAACTCTGTAGCATATTGATAATGTATGTGGTTCATAATCACAAGAATGGTATGGTTTGATTCCTCCCAGAGTTATCCTTAAATATATTTTTTTTGCAGTGCTATTTCAGTGCTGGAGACTTCATGTTGCCCAAAAAACGTAAGTACCACGGTTCTGGCTCTTTCTTGATATCCCCTCCCCTATCAATACAATACTGTGCTAATATAGCGTCATTATGTAGTACAGCAACATATAGTAAGAATTGTATAGCCCTATGTGTTAACTGCTGTGTGAGCCATGTATTGCACATTATTCTTAACGTGGGATGATACGGTATAGTTTTATCCAGTTGCATTTAATTAAAACAACGGTGTATATATACGTGTTTAATTATATATAAATGAGTGGAAGAACGAGATATAGTGTGAGAGTGGTCCAGAGGCACCTGAGTTATATGGAACCGGTTCCGTGGAAGATTATACGGTTGAATCGAAAAAATCAATTAACATGGGGAGTGGTTAAATTTTTGATAGCAAAAAAAATGGGACAATTTAAGAATAAATTATATACATATGATATCGACGGAGAGTATTTTGATGATTACGCCAATGTAGCAAAAGAGAAGTTTAATGTTGAAACTACTATACTTAATAATTCCTGTATTATCTACTCTGTTGTACCTATTCACTACAAAGAAAAAATACATTTTATTCCCCACAATGCTATTGATTTCACACTGGATATCGATGAAAAAAAAATAAAAACTGAATATTATTAAATTAAGAACATCAAAATGTTTAAAAAAAAAATTAAATCTTTCTATAATACTATAAATACCTAGTACCACATACATAAATATGAGTCAAAAACTCTCCCAATTATTAATAATCGCTCTGGTTGGAGCAGCAGTCATTGTTCTTATATCTCTCGGATTAGAGAGTGTAATAAATAATCTCGATGCGATGCTGGTCCCCTGTCAACACGGTACTAGTTATAACAAAGCTACTGCCAGTTGTAATTGTATGAATACACCTTTTAAAGGAAAATACTGTGGCGAATGTGATTGTGCTCATGGGCAGTGCATGGTTGGAGGTACCACACCTAAAGCTGGATCATTATACGGTTGTAGATGTCCTATTTCTACAAAACGTTTTGGCCATAAATGTCAGCTATGTTATGCAGAAAATACAACATCATGCAAAGGCGTGTGTCAGAATGGATTTTACGGTGCTGTCTGTGACAAAACCTGTAAAGCGAATATCGTTCAGTCAGATTTATTTGCTTCAACACTATCCGCGGATGCCCTCGTATGTAGAAATATACGTGATAACGGTGGTACATGCAACTATTGCTCTGGTCATGGCCTATGTGACGCAACAGGCAATTGTGATTGCGAAAAAAATTATTTTAACGGACCAAATGGAGGTTGCTCACAAACGTGTGCCATAGCAGATAATGGAAAAATATGCAGTGGCCATGGTGTGTGCGAGAAGATAGCTGGAGTACCTACATGCGCCTGTGAATATGGTTGGAGAGGTACAGACTGTAGTGTTCCATGCCCTGGAATGGAAGTGAATGGAGTGCCATGCTCTGGTCATGGTCAATGTTTAGTCAATTACACCGGTACTCCTACTACCAGTTGTAATTGTAATCAGAAATTTCGTGGAGATGCATGTGAAATTGAATGTCCAGGAGAGATAGTAGCATGTTCTGGTCACGGTACATGTGACGATGTGGGTGTATGTGCCTGCAACAGTCCTGCTGGAGGAGTAACATGGGTTGGAGAAGCATGTTCTTGTTCTGACTTTATCACTTGTAGTGGAAACGGTAATTGTATGGGCAACGCTCAGTGTCAATGTATTGGAAATTGGGATGGAGAACACTGCCGTCAATGTAAAGAAAACTATTACGGGTCCAACTGTCAATTTTACTGCGATTCAGATGGTCCACCTTCCCAGGATGGAATTGGATGCTACGGTAGAGGTACATGTACTGTTTTAGATTTTGGTAAACGTGAAGAACATGTCAAATGTGAATGTTTTGGCGAGATAAAAGTGTTTGATGATGGGAAAATCACAACACATTTCTCGAATTACGAACCGTTGGATAATTGTCAGGATTGTGCGGCCGGTTACGTTCCTAAAATAACAGCAGTTGATCAATATGGTTTGCCAGACGGTGTTAAAGTACCCTGTGAGCTTTTTTGTAGTTCGCAAACTTGTAACAACTTAGGAGATTGTAATGAAGACTGGGGCATCCCGGACGAGACACTGTGTAAGTGTCATCATGGCCCCGACAACAGGAAACATTTAGACGACAATAATTTCTGTTTAAGTTGTGAGACAGGTTGGTTTCCTGAAGATATACGTAGTGAGCACGGTTGCTCCAACTTTTGTACACCAGATATTGCAGATACTCCTTATTCTGGTAACTTTCCTGCTATATGTGCTACTGGTGTGGTAGATTGTGTCCAGTGTTCGGGCCATGGAACATGTGGTCCACGAGGTGCATGTTTATGTGAAGACGGATACACAGGGGTTGAATGTGATATTCAATGTACTGGGGCTAACGGTTTGACATGCTCAGGACATGGCGAGTGTAAAGTTAATCACTTACAAGCATTGATGCAGTTTGAATATGAATTTGTTGGCAACAGTGGTGCTCTTTATTCGTGTGAATGCAATCCACAGGACCCATATACTGACGATGAAAGAAAAGATTTTAGATTGAGAGTAGCCAAGGGAGAAGTAAATGGAACGTTGGAGGATCCTCCTGTTAAAACATTTTATGGTGAAATGTGCGAGTACAACTGCAACGCACCACCGTGGGCACAGTCAGAGGTATGCAACGGCTTTGGTGACTGTGAAATTAATAAAATTCAAGACCCAAATGGAGGATATGCTTCATGTACTTCAGATGATGACTGTAAGACGAACAACGCCATACAAGCTATTCTTAGTGGATCTGCTGATTGGAGTGCTGAAAAAGGTCCATTTTGTCATAAAGCGGATTCGCCGCCTGGATGTACTACCTCCAACTTCACCAATGACGATTGTTTTTACATTCTTTCATTGCAGCGCCCAGTCAAAGCGAGAAGCAAAGAATGTATGAGAGATGAATCATGTAGATCATTTTTAGATACAATGGATTGGCATGTATGGTGTAATGACATACAGTCTTCACAGTCCCCCTTCAACACTTGCTCAAGTGATTGGGAAGCCTACTGTGAATTAAACAAAGCTGGTCAAACTATCCCATCATATTGCGTTGATCATGTTAATCAATTACAGATGGACACTCTCACAGTAGATTATCAATTGAACTATTGTTATGAAAAAGACAAATCGAAATATCCGTTTAAAGTTACAGAAGCATATAGAGCAAATAAATCTTCAGAGCTTCACGATTTTATAGCAGAACAATTTGAACAGTTTTCAATTAAGTATCCCAACCTATCAATGGATGCAAGACAATTTTGCGCTGCCTACCTCAGCGTATATGATGTTGAAGTGTCTCACATTCGAACCGACCAGTTATACATATGTAACAATAGAATACAGCACACCGATAATTGTTCAACAGAGGCATTGGCATTGGACACAGTGTGGAAACCATTTTACGTGGACTGTGATGGGCAGCAAACACAGTATACTACATTGGAAGAAGCGATTGATAATAGACACGAAGGATGCATCGTTGTGGAGGAGGTAGTAGACGTAGATAATGCTACACTATCAAATTTATATTCGGTAAAATCACAGATGGGTGGACACTGTGTGGACAACAATGACTGTGCTTCCAACGAATGTTACGAAGGCACTTGTTGTGCTGCTGGCACCAATACGACGAATATCGAAAAATGTAGACCGAAAACGAACTTAAAACGTTATCTTACAGGCATAGGACAGTTAACTTCATCAGCCTTATGTCAACTATATGGAGAAAGTGAAGCAGATTTGGAGTGGAAGTATTCTGGGAACTGGAACAGTGATCCAGCAGGTTGCTTTATCGAAGGGGGTAATAAAGTATATTATAACGTAGTTGGAAATTCAAATCCATGTAGTGCTAACGACATTTGCATACGAAATGACGGCGATGAGGCTACGTACTATGAACCAGACGGTATTACATGTTTGCCGGGTGCGAAAAAAGATTATGTTACAGCTACAAGTGGTATGCCAGATACTTCGATGACTCTCTCTGCATGTAAAGCTTATGGATTAAGTCTCGGGAAATGGAATGTAGACTCATTCACAAATAATGAAAGACCATCAGGATGCTTTTTACACACACCTTCAGGAAAATATTATTTCAACGCACAATCAAATACCGTAAGCTGTAGTGATACTTACCCTTGTGTAAAACCTATATGTACCTACGACGGCTACACATTTGATACAATATCGTCTTCACCAACTGATATGACAGAAGCACAGTGCCATCGGTATGCAAACAGTATTGAAGCTACTTTTGGTACCAATACTGGAAATCCAGGACCTGGTTGTGTAGTAACGGCAGATAAAGCACATGTACGTTACAATCCCGGTGTATGTCAACATCCAACTGCTTATTATCAATCAAATAGTGGAGCGCCCGATTTAAGTGTATCAAAGAGTGAATGTGAGGATTATAAAGGGTCTGGGTGGTCATCTTTAACATATTCATCGACACGACCATCAGGATGTTATAAAGTTAGTGGCAGCATTTACTACAACCATGAGATGAACAATGTAACCTGTAGTTCAACAGCTACATGCATACAGAGACACACTCCTTATTATGAATCTAGTAGTGGAGAAGCACCAGATATGTCAATGTCAGAAGCTCAATGCCAACAGTACGGCGAAAGTATTGGGAAATGGGCTTACTCTTACGATTGGACAGATGCTTCAGGTTGTGTGCAGCTAAATGATGGTAGAATATACTACAATAAAAGAACTACTGGCACCAATTATTGTAGTTCGACTGTTAGATGCGTTCAAAAAGTAGCAGCATGTACATGTTCTACAAGTAATACATGCGTTGGTCCAGAATACTGTAATGGAGAATCGCACTGGTTAGACAACGTTGGATGTGTAAATGCGGAGGTTGGAGAAGCTTGTTCTAAAGACACTGGATGTCAGTCAGAAGCTTGTATTGGAGGATTCTGCGCTTTTCGAAAAACGCCTAATTGTGCTCAGATTGATCTTCAAGTGACGAACGGTGTACCAGATAGAAGTTTAAGTGAGGCTGAATGTAAAGCGTGGGCAGAAATAGACGCACGGTGGCATTCAGCTAATTCATGGGATACTTTTGTTACAGGATGTTTCATTTATTCGGCAAATGACTTAGTTTATTACAATAGAAATATCAATCCTACAAGTGTGACCAACGAATGTTCAAATTCGAATATATGCCTCCAAAAGGGTAGTTACAAAACAGTAACATCAGGTGCACCGGATGGAAGAGTGAGTGAGGCTGAGTGCTCAGCGCTTTTGCCTTATGGTGGTGCATTTGGTGCAACGTCTGGAACCTTCCCAGTTGGTTGTATTAAGACAAGCACAACATATTACTATAACCCAGATGTTGCGGGCGATGCTGGTACAGCCTGTGGTAGTTCTGGGTACAATTGCGTCCAAAACGCCGGTAAATGTCTACAATGTATAGAAGATGCTACACTCACCAACACATTTTGTCAACCGAACGTCTGTCCACCAGGTAAATTATTTGTCACCGACAAGGGTTGTGTGGATCGACCATCGGATGCGTTGGAGAATCAGGTACAATTACTGCTAGAAAAAACCTGCTCAAATGCGGAAAGCATTTTCCCTATGTGCCAGCTACCAACAGATGCTTGCAATGTCAACGGGATATCGGCATGTAACGACGGGGACTCGTGCTATACTTTTGAAGGAGACGCCATCTGTTCAACATTGGGTGTATTAAACGCTACATGTAAATTTGGATTGGAAGTGGTACCACTGAGTTTTTCAACTTATAAGTGTGTTGCAAATTTTACAGTTGACAACACATGTTTGGAAGCGGCGAGAGATATGAATTGGTTTACATACTGTAAAGATAGCAATGCAGTGTTATTTCATGATAATTTTGGAGCAGACGCTATTCAAGAGAATGAGCAACCAGCTAGAATTAGTTTAGAAGAGCATCAACGTCATGGTGACTTACTTTCCTTCTGGGTCAAGACAAACAGTATGATACGCTCTTCGGCATCTATTTCCATTAAGAGTGGAAGTAATGAAATCTTCAGAATCTTTTTGCATCAGGGACAAATACAGCTAAATGCTATCGATACGCTACAGTCATGTCCAGTCGATCAACCAACATGTAATGATGATTTTATGTACAATATAAACCAATGGTTGAACGTAAAGGTATCCATTGACTACAGTTTAACGTCTAGCTCTGTTACATTACATTATAATGGAAAAACTAAGACTGACGGATTTTTGTGCAGTGGTTGTGGCAGTGTTAATTCGATTTCTGATATTTTTATTGAACCAGGGTCAGCAGATACGTATTACGATGAAATTGTATTCTCAAAGGCTATTAATGACCCATCAGTTGTTTCAACGTGTTCAAATTACAACTATTGCGACTTCGACGTAGATTATAGAGATAAGTGCATCGATTTACTAACCAATGTTAAATATCCTGCTACAGTAGAGCCACAACATGACATAGTTGACACATGCGAACACAGGAAAGAGCAGAAAAAGTTTGTAGGTATTACCACTACTATAGACGTTTTGCAAGGTATGGATGCATTAAATTGGACCGGGTTTTGTAAATTTCAAGAAGAGTTAAATGAGGATATTGTATGTGGAACATTAGACTATACAGCATTAGAAAGCTATCCAACTGAATGCGAACCATGGATTACCCCTGTTGATACGTCTAGATCCTGTGTTGTTACCAACTTACAACATAATTGGGTATCCCAATGTCAATCCGTAGATGATGCATTTGTTCCGGCAAACATGAAAACTGAATGCACTCCTGCTTGTTACGAACATTTTATCAATTACGATAGATGTGATGTGCGCGATACTATTTTCTCTTCTAATACTGCAATACCACTTAGTGTTTCTGGATGTAATAGTATTAATTGGTTAAATTGGTGTAATGATGTTGCTCAAAATAAACATCCTGGCGTATGTTCAGCAGTTGAATGTGACTGTTCTAGTCAACAGGGCATGACTGGTGATTCATGTGACTTATTCTGCAACATAGCCGCCGACGGCAGTCCGTGCGGTATTGACAGTGGTGCCGGAGTCTGCCAATACACCAAAGAACAACAAGACCAACTGGCACAGGGACCTTTTCCAAACGAACTAATCGAACTGATTGGAGAATGCGAATGCTTTGTTTCAGAAGGTACATCCAACTGTGACCAGGAGTGTGCTGCATGTGTGAACACTACTTACGGTGATCTAGCATCGGGAGCTGTTTTAGAATTTGGAAACAATGGTTTTGACAGCTACACTTATAATGGAGAAGATGATCCTGAAATTGAAGTGTGTTCCAACGCTCCAATTACGTTTAAACGCACTAGCCCCGGGCATCCATTACGCGTAATCAAAGAAAGTGACTGCGCGCAATGTAAGTACAATAGTTGGAGTAATGTTCCCACATCTACTTGCCCAGGATGGTCCGATGTCACGGACGCTTCAGAATTTACATATACTTTTACAGAAGACGGAACTTATTATTATGTTTGCACTAGTCATGAAAATATGGTTGGACGAATAATTGTGAGACCATGCGGGGGCCAAATAGGTCAATGTGACGCTAGTAGAGGTCTTTGCCAGTGCTTACCCCCATTTGTTATAGAGAGACATGTGAATTATGAAACATGGAAAGGTGAAGTTCGTCGTCGTTTAGAGAGACGATATGATATCCCCGTCAGTCTGTTGAATATACCGCCTAATTACATTGAGGTGGCGAGTGGTGCACCAGATGGAAGTGTGACAGAAGCGGAATGTAGACATTATGCAGGTGATAATTGGGGAGCTTACCAAGATCCACCAAATGCACAATACAGTAGCGATATTCATCAATCAGGATGTATCCAATTATCAGGAGGTATTTATTACAATCATAATATGGATAGTACGTTAGATTGTACCAGAGATGGAAAGCCATGCATCCAAAAAGGTGACACCGAAGCCTACGACAAAGCACAGGAAGATATCTTCAGAATTCGTTTGATGCAGGGACGTGAGGCATTCACCCGTTACTATTTAGATACTTCAACCACAGAGGAAAATTGGAAAACGGTGTACGATGCCTGGAAAGCTGATCCTTCTCAGTACCAATGCGCTGGTAAACCATGTGATTTCCATGATACGGTGTTGTTGGGAAATTTACATGACTCGAGTTGGAATTATAATTATGATTGTGCGAAAGAATGTCCTGAGGTAGATCCAGAAACAAAGATACCTTGTAGCGGCCACGGTCGGTGTGCCATCACTGGAAGCTGTGTATGTGATCCTGCTAAGGTCATTCGCGGTACCGATGCTGCTACTGGTTCAACCTTCCAAATCAATATCTTTGGTGGTGAAACAATCGAAAACAGTGAATTCATGGTATCCAAATTGGATCAGACTGGATACCGTGGAGAAAACTGTAACTTAACATGTCCAGGCTATCATCCAGAACGTCAGGATATGACAGAGGTATGTTCAGGACATGGTGTGTGTAACTTAGAAGCTGAGTGCCAGTGTGATATCGGATATACAGGTGAAATATGCCAGTTTACATGTCCTGGCTTCAACGAAGGTGATTTGAACATATGTGCTGGTCACGGTACATGTGGTATGTCACAGGTACAAATTTACAGGGATATTTTTGCTGAATTTGACGAGACATTTTACATCAATGGTATAGAGGCAACTCGAAAAACGAACGAACAACCTGCATGTCCATTACCTGCATCCAAATCAGTAGGTTTAGGCTACTCTGTGATCAATGACATAGGCTTTTTGGATTTGACAAAGATTTACATGTTACGTGAGACCAGTCTTTGCGCCTCACCATCCATTGAACCATGTAAGAAATGGAAGGATTATCAGAATCTATATTACGTCAATCGACACCCTTTTACGATTGATGACTACACCAAACCGACTGGTTGTATAGTAGATGGCAACACCATCATGTTCAACGACAGGACAACAGATGTAACATGTGAAAATGGATGTTTGTGTGAAGGGGTAGAGGAAGTACCAGGGGTAATTAGTATTCATGATTACATGGGAAAAGAGGGTGGATTTTATGAAATTAGCAGTGGTGCGCCCGATTTAAGTGTATCAAAGAGTGAATGTGAGGATTATAAAGGGTCTGGGTGGTCATCTTTAACATATTCATCGACACGACCATCAGGATGTTATAAAGTTAGTGGAATCATTTACTACAACCATGAGATGAACAATGTAGCCTGTAGTTCAACAGCTACATGCATCCAACAAACATTTGGCTACGAGCCTCTGACCGAATGGGATGGATATATCTTTAAGGACGGTACCAACGGCTATACTTTTGATACAACATCGTATTTGCCACCTACCATGACAGAAGCACAATGCCATCGTTACGCAAACAGTATTGGAGCTTCATGGGGAATAAACACAAACAATCCTGGACCGGGATGTGTGCGCACTTCTAATTATGCCCATGTTCGTTACAACCCAGGTGCCTGTGATAGTTCTTGCGGCTGTAGTAGTAGCAACATATGTGTGGGTGAAGAATATCATCCATTGGCGGAATACGAGTGTTACTTCTACGCCGATAAGGTACTGCTTCAACCATATATTGAAGTACAGAGTGGCTTGCCATCTATGGAAGTCACTCGGGAAGAATGCCAACGCTACGTAGCAGAGAATTATGGTAGTTCCATGTACGAAGATGCAGATGACAGTGCAGTAGCAAAAGGATGTGTGACAATAATGAACGGTAATGTGGTACAGAAGGTGGTATACAATACCAATGTGAATTCAGTAGCATGTTCATCCACAAAGAGATGTGTTGAAAAGCCGTATGAACGTATTGGTAGCAGTACCAAACCATCTGGATGCTTGAAGATTGGTGATACCATTAAGTTTAATTTTGCAGCTAATTCAGTGGGTTGTGGAGGAGGTTATTCTAACATATGCATCGAGAAAGAAATCAAACAAGTAGATCCAGTAGTCATTTACCATAGACAAATTGGATTCAACTACAGTGAGAACGTGGGTAGGTACCAGACTGGTGATTTAGTATGGACAGGTAAATATTTATTCGAAGAAGTAAGCTCTGGCACCCCCGACTTAAGTGTCAGCGAGGCTGAATGTAAAGAATACGGCGAGAGTATTGGACAATGGGGTGGTGTTGTTTCCTATACCGGTGAAATTAAAGGTTGCTACTACATAACCGAACCCAACATAAGTCCTAAAGTATGGTATAATACCGATAGTAGTTCGGTAGCAGAATGTAACCTAGGTAGAAGGGCATGCATCCAAAGAGGTGGAAAAGAATACGTCTCCAACGTCATCGCTGGGCCAGCCAACGAGAGTGTTATCATTGATATCTGTGACAAGGATCCAGACTGTGGAGGATACTACGCAATCATACCTGATACCCCTGGTACCTACATGGCGGTATCTAAATTCAACAATGCTTTGGTTGAAGATCGTACAGAAGCATATCGATTAGTAGGGTTGGAGACGGAATGTACTG
>Ga0206130_10004487_pt1 | contig 17246 bp, 17 predicted proteins | sample Helgoland_Spring_9_FD_148637 | JGI IMG/M metagenome (GOLD analysis project Ga0206130, IMG submission 148637) | Pelagic subsurface seawater microbial communities from Kabeltonne, Helgoland, North Sea - Helgoland_Spring_Bloom_20160512_1 | ecosystem: Environmental > Aquatic > Marine > Epipelagic ... | reverse complement strand
CTACTTTCGATAAGTAAGACGATTTAGCAAAATTCAAATTAGTCCATGATTGATACACTAGGATCCCATAATCTCTTTGCTAATAAATTTATTATCGGCACAAATTCAGTGATTAAGGGATATACTAAAACATCCACAGAGGAGATTAAGGCTTTGCATCGATGGATAGAGTTCAAGAAGACAGATCCATTCATGGATGATTACCGTCCGGAGCATACCCAAAGCATTCAGTTTCTTAAGATCATTCATACCCCCGTATTCAATACATTATGAGTAGTTTAGTTTTGTTATTAGGCGTTCCAGAAGTGGTTGATTTAAGCTGTATCTTAATAACGGCCTTATCAAAACGCTAAGTTAACTTGCTGAAAAAAAGAGTATAAATCCGTTAAACGTCAACTTTATAAGCGTTATAACAAGTTGTGCCTCATTAAAATTACTTGACAAAGTATGAAAGAAATTGAGTGGGTGGATTGTAATATTCATTTTTGCTGATAATCATAGTCAAGAATTAAAATTATCAATACTTGAAAAAACATATTTCACTCGACTTATGGAACACTTTAATAACTAGTAATCCAGAGTTTTCATTTGCACGCATAAAGTTACTCCAAGAGTCCTACTTATCGGATTTTAATTCGGAAGAAATATCGCAAGCCATTGAGGTAATAGGTCGTAATACGGATGATATAAATATGAAGACTGGTGTTAGTTTACGCAGTGAATCGATGTACTCCGATGTTCTCACTCAGTTTGGAATTACAGCAAAAGAAAATGAAATCAGCGAATTGTATTATCAATTAGAGCCTCAGTTTCTTAGTAATCTACCTGAACTGATGTATCCATCGGATGAATTAATTGAATGGTTTGAAAAACTAGTTTCCGCAGGTCACACACTGAATATTAGTAGTAATACAGCTTATATCAAAGGCAGTACTCTAACCAAGGCATTATCAGAGATTGGAATTATAGACTACTTTGATTTTCTAATTTTTTCTGATGATATAAGATGCTCAAAGCCTTCAATAAAGTTTTTCAATCATTTGGTTTCCGAATGCTCGAAAAGGGGAATTAGTAAAAATGAAATTATACATATTGGAGATAGTTATGAAGCCGATATTGAAGGTGCTAGATGGGCTGATATTGCTTGTATACATGTTTCTGATTCCAAACAACTATTAAGCTTCACCAAATTTGATTAATGCCTCGATGTATAAATTAAACGAGTTCGCAACGCACTATATTGAATCCAAGGAGAGTCTTGGTTTCGAGCCGTCAGACTACAGTAAGTTCAAGTTCGGACTATCTTCAGTAGGTTATAAATATGGACTTGACCTGTGGAAAGGATTTCATGCTAGATTCAGTGATAGATTAAGAGAGTATGAAACCATACGTGTTTTTGGCAGTCCCTATCAATATCTCCCCACAGCAGCACATACAATTTCAAATTCTTTTATAGCTGAGTTATCAAGGACGTTGCCTAAGACCACGGTTGTCGAAGGAAAACTCAATAGGGCTACGACCTATACAGTCGACTATGGCAGCCTAACCGCAGCCGAGCGAATGAATCTAATTTCATCCGACACGTTCAATTTGGATGAAGAGTTCGATAATAGTGACTTACTGATTTTTATCGATGACATTAAGATTACCGGAACGCATGAAAAGGTCGTAAAGAAGGTTTTGAATTCAAAATCAATCCAAAATGACGCAATATTCCTTTACCATGCCGTGCTAGTTGACCAGACTGTGCACCCTTCTTTTGAGAATGAATTGAACTACCACCATGTAAAAGGTATCGATGAATTAATTGCACTGGTTAATCAAGAAAGTTTTGCGATAAACACAAGATTTGTGAAGTTTACCCTGGGCTGTGATTCACCTGATTTTAAGATGATATGTAATAGTATTCCGTATTCTCTGCTGCAAGAAATTCGGCAAGGAGCAAATATGAATGGGTATGATAAATTGGATGAGTTTCGGGAAAATCTTGAAGAGCTTTCGAAGCTGCTTGATAATGAATTGGTGGATTCATATCATTATTCGAAACAAAAGCGACAATTCTAATGAGGAAAACCCGTTGCTTTCTTGATTTTCTCTGGATGCTTAGTGCCTTGGCAGGAATTCTAGTTACGGTATCCTGTAATTCTTTTCAGCCAGAAAAATCACAACAACCTGACATTACAGAACAGTCAAATGAACAATCCGTTCAGCCTTCTACCAACCCAAATCTGCCCGAATCGATTATTTATGAAAAGACACCAGAACCATTTCCATATTCAAAACTGGAATTACTGAATAAGCATTTTGATATTACGGAAGTCGTAGACGATTCGATTGGGCGTTACCAATCTGGTGAAACTTGGTTTGAGGTTGAAGTTGAAGAAACAAGCTCTTTTCAAAAGAACGGAATTTCAAACGTCTTAGTCTTCTTTGGAAACTATGAAATTAGTTTATCTGGTGAACGTGACAATTTCCATAATACTAGCGGTTATATTGGTATTGCCAGATATGTTTTCGGAGTTGATGGATGGATTTCTGTAGATTTTGTTTCTGATTTAAATGTGGCTACAGTACTTACGGTGGAGTGACAGTGCCAGAAGTGTTTCAATCCCATGGGATTGTATTTCTAAAGACCATACACTCTTGGGCCTATGAAGGTACTGGGGTTGAGGAGACTAAATATTACAGTGTACCTAATTACACACTTTCCTTATCGGTCGAAACCTCGCACGACAATTTGGGGGACTCGGAAAATGGTTTTAGCTACGTAAGTACCGTCAAATTTAACATTAATAATAGCGCACTCGTAGCAATTGTGAAGGCTTATGGGACAATATGGAATGACCAACGACAGTTGGTCCCGTTGGATACGGAAGACATCTACATATACAATGAGAACACATTTGTTTTTGATAAAGCTGGTGCATGATATTTATAGAGGTTGAGTAAAACACCCCTTTTTGAATCAATGCCCATCTTTATATTCCACTTGTACACCTCTTCCAAAACAGTCTTTGAACTCAACAGTTGGGTAGTCAACAGTAGGTCCAAAATCAATTAGTGAAAACAAGTATTGAGCAGTCTCCAAATTCAAATTCGGGATATGAATAATCATATGTATGTATTCGTATTCATAGATTGAGTGAACAACTACGCCATTTTGATAAAGAATTTTCTCTTCAGTTCGGGCAGTCCGTCTTCAGGGTCCTCTTCCATGTTGTATCTACAAATGTTCTCTCCAATTATTTTAAACTTGGAAAGCCATTCATGAATTTCATGTTTTCCATCGGCACTTCTATTGAAGTTAAATAGTCTCTGGAAGCAAAACCTTCTTTTCCTTTGTAGGACACCTTTCTCCAGTTTGTCCAAGCTGTCGGCCAGCTTTCTAAAACTTTGATTTTTGTTCCCCAAGGAATCACATCCAAACGTACAGCACGTTCTCCTGTAGCTGCTCGGAGTGAAAGACCGCTTTTAGCTACGACAAAATATGTGTCAACAATTTGAATCTCCGTGTCATCCGTTTGAGCAAGAACGCTAAATGAAGAACACAGTAAAACCAAAAGGACGAAAAGAAAACTACAATTGTTCTGCTTTATCATTTTGTATTGATTTGTTATCCGTTATTGATGAATATCTCGATTTTTGAACTTATCCTTAATCTTCAGTGACCGCCTAATTATGTCAAGACCCTTCTTTGAGTTTTCTTCACTAGTTAGGTCTATTTGTCTCTTTTCGGGGTCTAGCCATTTGAATAATCTATCATTATGGAAATAGTACCGATTTTCTTTAGTAATCGTCTTTTCGGGGTCATAGGCTTCATTATCTCCACTTTCGATGGCGTACTTTTCATCCCAATAAAACGGCCTATTATAAATGAAGTCCTGAGTAAACACAAAATATAGACTGTCATTTTTAAAATAATACTCGGAACTGTACTTCCGCGTCTCACCAAACAACACAACCTCAATCATTTGCACCCGTGCTTGATGGAAATACCCAATGGCTTCCCCTCCCTCACTTGATTCGTCCCAAACTTCAACTGTATCCGTAGTATATGATGCTAGATTTTCCCTAACAACACTGTAGTTTTCATGAATCACTTTTATCCTGTAATCAGTGGATGTTTGCACAAATATGCAATTACTATAAAGCGTAAGAAACAAGAAAAGAAAAGATGACAACCTCATTTAAATTTTAAAAACATTGTTTATCAAATTAAACAAGCAATTCACATTCGTTCGGATGATTTATACGACAACAGATGGACAGCAACCATTCTTATAATAATCGACAGAGTAAGAAACGTTACTCCAGATCTGATTTCCATCGACATGAAGTTACTGTTCATTTTAACTGTAAGTATTACTAGCGCAACTACGAACACTTCCGTCATGCTCCATTTGTCAAGGTGGCTTAGAATGGAATGAACCCTAGCGGAAATAGGAACAATTGACAATATTCTGTTTGTTAAATCGACATACTTTATCAACGGAAAAACCAAAGTGGTGATCAAAATGACAAACGCCATTAACCACTCATTTTCATCAGAAAAATACTTGATAGTATCTGTTAGATACACAGACTTAGAAGAAAGATTAAAACCTAAGACGGATGTCTTAGCAACCAAAATGGGATAGGTTAAACCAAGAATGAATAATATAAAAGAGATTAATAATAGTATTGCAGGAATTAATCGCTTCAGTTTTTCATACATCTCTTAATCAGACAGTAGTTTTTGCAATTCTGGAATAGAATCACTAACCGATTTTATTGTTTCCATTAATGTGTTCAAGTCATCTTCCATCTCGTTTTCACGATAATGGTCCATTTTTTTTCGTAAATCTTCAGCAAGACCTTCCGCGTCATCTCTATATTCTTCTTGAAAAAGGGTAAGAAGGCCGTCTTCATCATTAATCATAAAATCAACAAGGTCATTTACAGTTCGAGTTCCCTTAATCGTGTTGTACTGGATGCTCCAACTAGTAATTTGAAGTTTGTCCTTGACCGTCAGTTCTTCTTCAAATAACTCGAACAGCTCACCAGAAAGTTCAACATACTCTTCGTCCGCTTCTTGCCAGTCAGCCTCATCATAGTCCTGACCATCTTCTCTAATAGCTATAATAAACTCCTTATAATCTTCTAAATAAGCTTCTTTTGACCTTGGTTGGCAGGAAGACAATAGTAAACCGACAAAAAAAGCAACAACTAAAATGGAAATGGTTGGACTGTATCTCATGACTTGATAATTTAAGTTTAAATTAGTGTATTTTGAATTTTACAACAAGCTGATTTATTAAAGTTTTGTCCCCCTAGTTTGAAGTCAAAATTTATCACGAGCTCTTGGGTTCGATCTTCGATATTGTTAATGTGGTTTAGTTTTTCGGTTTTGTCATTGTAACCGCTAACTCTCGAGTTAAGTTCATCATTTAGATAATTAAAGAGCGCCACTTTATCATTCTGTAGCTCAGTTAACTCCAAACAAGTTTTGTATAAATCATTTCCCACTGTCCCTGTACAACCCATTTCGGTTATCTCAAACTCAAGGGAATCAATTTGAACCTTTTCGACTTCCTGCAATTCATTCAGACTATCCATTTCAGCAGATAGTCTGTGCATATCTGCCATAAGAACCCTACCGTCATTTGTTGTACTAAAATAACCATCCCCGTAGATTTCAGTAAGCTGTTTATAGAGAGAAATAGTTTTTGGAAATTCCTCATAACTATTGCTTCCATTGGAGTTCGAATAGATAACAATAGGCTCTTCTTCAATTTTAACCCCTCCAGCTAACTTCTTCGGAATATCTCCTATTGGATTATACGCTGTCGCTTCTATATAAGCGTAACCATCCACGTAATCAAAATCTCCATCCACTCGAATACCCACAGACATATGCTCTGCCTTTGCATACGAGAACAAACAAGCATCATAACCCTCCAGAGTAAGAAGTTTACATAACAACACTGATTTATCCGAGCAGTCTCCTTTGTTTAAATAAAGGGTTTCAAAAGGATATTTTTGAGGCCCAGCTATCTCGTATGGGATGCTTTGCACAAATGCAACTATCAGCTGAACCATGTCAACTTCGGTGCCAATAGTTCTATTTCTTAACGACTCTAGAATTGCTTCCAGTAAATACAGGTCATTATCATCGTTCAAAAACTCATTATAAAGCTTTTGCCCTACCGATTCTCCGCTAAAAAGTTTGATGCCATTCTCGTAATGTTCGGCTTCACTGAAATGAGTAATCAACTCTTTCTCAAACACTAATGGCATTGAGAATGCTAACTGATAGAGTTCGAATTCTATGGATTTTTTTACACCGCCATAATCAACATTTGATTCAAGCACTTCAAGCCCGTCCTCCAATAAATAATCTACACTCAGGCTAGTGTCTGAGGAATCATTGCACCCCACATAAAAAGTGGACAGTACAATGGCAAATATCCCAATGAGGAGTCTACATGAATATTTTATTGTTGTAAATCTCATGCTTTAAAAAAAGCATATGCATGTTTAAATACGTGCCTTTCCATGTTACTTTTTTTTGCGTGAAGGCGGAGGAAGTGGCGGTGGTGGTGGTGGTGGTGGCAACGATTTTCCTTTCTGACTCTTGGTCACGGGCTTACTGACCGTCTTCAATGGCATTGGAAGTGGCTTTAAAACTGCGTTTTCCGTATGCGTTTTTTTGTTTCCTTTTGATTTCACGGGTGGTGGTGGCAGAGGTGGAGGCGGTGGCTTCTTATTTCCTCCCGAACTACTCGGTTTAGGAGAAACCGGAGCAGGTGGCTTAGTAGGCGCAGATGGCGCTGTTGGCGGTTTTGGATACCCTTTTACAGGTGCGGGAGGTGCCTTGGTCAATTCTGAATTGGAAAGCTTGGAAGGTTCTGGTTTAACCTCCAATTTCTTCACAGGTGCATGCCCCGCTTCAGGTTTCTTAGCTGATTGATTCTGAACCGATAAAAAATCACCATTATTAATTACTGCAGAACTATTGTTAAACAAACCCAAAACCTCATCAATCGGCTCATAAGATGGATATACACTATTATAGAACGATTTAAGCTTTTCCTTGAAGTTTTCAGATGTAATTGTATTACAAATTATTATGCCCACCTCTGCATTGGAAACCCCTGATTTTTCCTGCAATTCCCTTACGGCATCAAAGTCCTTGGTGAAATTTGAAACATATGAAAGTTTCTCTTCCACTAATTTCATCTTGATTTTAATCTTTTCTTTACTTCCATCGGAAAACTCAACCAAAACTCGCGGTTCAAGGCTTTTAGAATTGGCAACCGTTTGAGCCAAAGAAAATAGAAGTGGCAACTCTGATTTCTCTTTTACCAAGGAGCCCGATTTCTCTTTGGCTCCATCGAAAAGCATCTTAGCGATAATCTTGTCTTTGGGATTATTGGCTAGGTCTTCACCTACTTTACGCCATTTGGGCGTTTTGGACGAAGTGTGATTGAAATAGTCAATAAAAAGATCGCCATCTAGACCATCTATGATTATATATCCTTTAAAAGCTCCTGCTATTCCACTATCACCTTTAAAAGCACCTATTTTCCTATTTGCATCTAAATGATTAAGGAGCAAATAGTTATAATATATCAGCCTGATATTATTGTAGCCCTTACTTTTGAAAATATCCCCTAAAAAATTTATCTCATTTTCTTTAATATCACTGGCAAAAACGAGATTCAAAGAGAGTTCTTCCCGAACACTATTAATCCTGTCAGAAGACATCATTATTTCGTCAAGAAAAGCATTGACCAAATATTCTATACCACAAAGTAGCAGGTCCTTGTATTTTCTTTCACTGCCATCCAGAAAAAGAAAGGTGGATGAGGTATCTTTTATCAGCTTGAAATAATCGTAAAATGCATTTTCATTCTTGCTATTATATCTAAGCTTAGCAGCACCTCCAATTTCAAATGACTTTCCATCAGAGTAGAAATACAATGGAATTATTACGTGACCGTTGAATTCAAAAACCTTAAAAGCACCTCCATTCTGGCTGTAGTGAAAGGATAAGCTGGTTTTACTTACAATTGCAACAATCTCACTATTCATCTACTTTTGCGCGATCTTTTTTAAGACTACATTTTCAAAAAACCGCATGCCCTCCAAAACTATAATCGGAGCCACAAAGTCAAACCCTTTTGAATTTCTTTGAGCCATTTTGTACTCTGGCATTAGTCTGATGAAGTCAGAAATATTCATATTCCGGAACCCTTGCATAAAATCATCCTCGGTGGCCTTTAAACCAAAATAATTGGTCGCAACCTGGAAATACAAATGCGCAAATTGCATGAACCTAGGACAGGGCTTATTTGGATTTTCAGGCCTGTGCAAGAACATGCCGCCAATATTTTCCATCAATTCACTATTAATTGAATCTTCAGCTGTTAATTTTTTGCTTTCTCCAGAAGAGTTTAATAATTCAAACCCATCTTCGCCAATCACTTCAAGGGGTTTTTGATCTGTATTTGGAATATAGAGTTTGTTTGTTGATGATGCCAATCCTTTGGCAACCTCATACTTTACTTCATGGGCAAGACTTACCGCATCTCTGGGTTGAAACACCGGGGGTCCTCCTAAATGTTCTTTAGCGGCTTCCATACCTCCAAAACCGTTAATGAACATATCCATATAGTATCTCTTATCAGCTCCTGGATTGATAGCTTTCAACCAATCCATAATCCTGGAACCTTTTCCGGTAAATTGGATCTGTATCTTAGGGTTTTTCCATCCAGGATGCTTATTCGGAGACCTGTCTATCTCCATTTTTAACTTTTTAGCGATCTGGCCAGCATAGAATACAATTAATCCCGTAACATACATATTTACAGCCACCATTTCTTTACACTTGGCACCCAGGTCTCGGTAGAAATCATCGAACTCATCTACCTCTAACCGGTCTACCAATTGCTCAAAATAGTAGGGTGCCGTGTTCTCTGTAAATTTGTTGGCTCCCTTATTGATTCCTTCCACCTTAACGTTCTTCTTATTTAGGTGATCAACCAAAACATTTTTAAAGTTGGAGGAATACCTAGTAGCTTGGGAAACCCGTTGTGCAGCGAATCGGATAGAGCTCTGTTTTACCATTGCCAAACCTGGTCCATTTGGACCCATCATTTGCCCCAAAACCATAATATCTGTAGTACTGCCACCAATATCAAAGCATATTGTTAAGACATCTGGGTCTGTACTGATATTGCCGCTTTCTGCTAAGTAGTTTGCAACAGCACAAGATTCAGTCATGGCCTTTGCATCATCAATTTGCTGAAAATCAAATGCAATAGCACTGTCATCCAATTGGATGTCCTTGGTTTTGGCAATTTTAGGTTTGTCTTCTGCCCAGCCTTCTGATTTTTGTTCAGCTTTTTGGGCTGGCTCTGAAGACCCCCAGCCACCTGAGTCTGAATCACCACTTCCCCAGCCACCGGCATCTGTAACACTACTACCCCAGCCACCTTCATCGGGCTGGTCATTTCCATTGGTATTGCTCGCGAAGCTACCACCTGCATCCATATCAAATTGGCCTTCTCCTACCGAAATGGTTAGCTCATGGCCTTCTTTTAGTGGGTTGGCCTTGCCTATCTCCCGCCAAATACTATTGTAATTCCTGACAGCGTTCTCACCCATCGCGGAAGGATAGGACCATTTCAGATTTTGTGGCCATAATCCCAATTTGAAAAGATCCGCATATACCTGCAGGAGCAGGGAGCTTAAATAGGCCTCTCTGTTAGCCTTATCCATTTCCTGGGAAGCAACATCACTTGACCATTTCATGCTATGGATAAGGGTAGCCTGACCAATACTATTACTTGCATTTCCAAAATTGAGCAAATAGGTAGAATCCGTACTGTCTTCAATAGGCAGGTTCTTCTCAAAACAAGGGAATCCCCCTTTGACATATTCGCTAGCAAGTGAAGTCAAATTGCCCTGCCCCTTATCATCTCTCATCCTTTTTTTATCATGCAAGGAAAGAATTGATTTGATTGCGTTGCTTTGGATTTCATCATTCTGGAAAAAGAAAACCTCATCTTCACCAGCCGGTTGCACGTCATTATTTTTTTCGTCTCCACCTGGGGCCATTAAGGATACACGTCTGTTTGCAAATTGAAAGCCTTGCGCTTCACCATCCCCAACTCTGTAAGCAATGGCACTATTGGTGCTGCCAAAATCAACACCCAAGTAGGCTGGTTTTAAATCGCCAATGCTAGTATCTATCTGAAGTGTAGCATTGCTGCTGGTGCCATATTCAATTACCGCATACCCTACCAATTTATTTTGATACCGCATCTCAAAACCCTTAAATGGATTTTTGCTTTCATAAATTTCATATTCGTATTTGGAAGAGCTAACTGCCGAGGAGAGCTCTATATGAAGCTTAGCGGATTCCGGATCGGCTTCCTTGCCACTATTAGCAATCAGCAAGGGCTTTTCCGGGTCAGAAGGGTCCATGATAAGGTCATGGTCTTCAGAATTCAGGTTTGCACAAAATGGCACAGCCTGCCAGTTAGTGCTATTGTGTGGCATCTCGGAATAAAGAAAATATTTTTCCCATTTATCGCTAATGAAATTAGGCCATAAAAGAAGATCTTTTCCGCTAATATCTTCCTTTGTGGTATTGTAAATTACCGGTACTTCTGCCACACGTTTAGTCTGAGAAAACAGACTTAACGTTACGTGTAACTTTCCTTCCTCAATGTCATATTCTCCAGTCAACCTGGATTTTATATTCGTCTCACCGCTACCCAGAACGGTTCCTAAACTTTTGCCAAATACCCTTATTCCCTTAGGACTTAGCGGTAGCATAAAATGTCTGAAGTCGTTGGGGTCTCCTTTTACATCGGCCTTAAGCATAAGTAGTGGTTTACCAACTAAAAAATTAGCATCTCCATCATCATCAACACAGGCAATGGTAGTTTCTTTAGGCAACAACAATTCATTGGGGTCAAAAGCTACGGCACCATCAGGAGCACCCTCATCATAAATAACCCCATCCCTGGCAGCAATGCTGCTAGAGTAATTAAATACCTTGTTATAAGGAGGCTTAAAGTGACTTATCTGGGGTATTTCATCATTTTCAAAATTAGGTATGCCCTTTGAACTACGATAGGCATCCATTTCATCAAGCCATGTATTTAAATTCCCTACAAGACTGCCGTAAGAAGCGATAGAAATAAGGTCAACTTTATCGAAAAAATCCGCAAAACCTTTTATGTTGGCAACAATGTGCTTTACATAGCTGTGCACCTTTAATAAGTCCTGCGGACCTATGTCTCGTTTTAATGGGTCGATAAATTTACCTGTGTCAGGTTTGATAAACGCAGCAACCTCGCCAGCCATATTGTATGCAGCTGAAGTAAAGAACAAGCTCTCCGGGTTAGTGCCACCTATTACTGCTTTTTTACCGTCAGCCTTGGTATAGCTAATCACATCAATGTATGGTTTGGGGTCAATTGCATTAGGGTCTGACCATAGCAACTTTCTTTCAAAGAGCATATTACCAAAGGAGCCCGTTGGCTCATAAATATTGGAGGTGGCCTCCTTACCCTCACCGTCAGAATAGACAAGATCAATCCTTTTTACATCAATCTTTTCATGGTTTAAAGCCATGCAGGCAATCAAGCCCCTCCATTCATCAATCAGGTTCTTATAAAAATGAATAAGGGCACTGCCCTCCATTTTCTTGTCCGTAACATTGCTTATGGCAAGACTAAACATATTTGACCTGGCAAAAACAGTTGGCATACCAGATACCACGGAGCTAAGATCTGCAGATGCTTCATCATCTTCTCCAGCAGATTGGGTAACAATCTCTTTTACGAATGTTGGCATGTTAGGTACATGCTGCCAAATAAACTCCGCTGGTGGCGGAGTAGATTTTGATTTTATTACAAGGGAAATCAATGACATATGATAATTTTTTCGGTCTAATTAATCTTTTGAGAATCTCTTATAGCATTGTAAATATGAGCCAGAAACTTTTCGTTGGTGCCTGAACAATGCTGTTCTTCTTTTGGCTCTGTTTCTACCTCCAATAGTTCTTTTACAAACGTATTATAGCTGTCACCCAAAAAGGAACCAGCCCCAGTCCAATGGTAGTCCTTTTCGGTAAAAATCATACCCGCATCAAATTTTTCCAGTTCATTAAGATTATGCGTATATGTTTTATCGTCCAATACAAACTTGCCAGGGACCGTACTTCTTACCTGATACAGCCAACCAGGAACGAACGCATTCTGATCAATGCTATAACCGAATTGCTTCAAATAGTCATTTAATTCTGAAGTATACTGATCTTCCAAAGAATTGTAATGATGAATATTTTGCGACTTCAGTTGGTTTAAAAAGCCCTTTACACCATTATCTCCCCTGGCACCTTTATTTTTGGACAAGGCCAAATGCATAAAGGAAACAAACGCACCAAATTTCCTAGCAAATAACTTGCCGTTTTTCCCATCACCAATAAAATCGTTGAAATTCAAATTCAGGACATTGTCTTTAAACTTGACCGATTTATATAAGTAAACCGCGTCCTTGCCATCCAATCCTTCATCTGAATTGAAAAAATCAAATGCTGCACACGAACACAAAAACTCAGTAATATGACAAGGGTTTTTTTGGTTCTTACCTCCGGTAATGGTCTCCTTGTCCTTGTTGTCTTTTGAAAAATCCAGAGGATCAATGGGCCACCCAATATGGTACATCTTTTTATAGGTGCTTTTTACTGTAGGGTCATCTTGATAAAATTGAAGGGCAGCCTGACTGTTTAAAGTAAAGAAAGAACTGTCTGCAATTACTGCGTTCCCATCTTTGCTCTTCTGGGCAGCATCGGGCTTTTTGAATGAGAAATACTCGGTTAACAAAGTAGCACCAAATTTGGCATCCGGACTAAGCGCCATCTTGTCGCCACCGCGAATTTTTATGGCATCATTAATAGCCTTTGGTATAACCGGTATGGATGAAGCACCTGTTCCGCCAAATACAGAGCCAAAACAAAATATTTTCGCATCGCCTCCTGCATCATAAACCATATTGATAAATTCTCCAAATTCCTTTTCGTGCGCCTTAATATTAGTGCCTGCCTGAAGACTTCTAGCCGCCTCAATAAAGGCATGGTACATTAGGTATGAACCGAGGTGCGTTTGTGCCCTGTAGCCATGAGCCAAATTAAAATCCTGCACATGTTCATCCAAAAACAGATCGGCCAATAATTTATTGTTCCCGTCAGGATCTGAATGAATCTGAGAAATCTGTTTGAAATTTGCTCTTTCCGAATTATCATAATCCGTATAGAAACTGAAAAGATTCAGCTTAGCACTAAAAAAAGTATCTGTATTAACTTTACCCCCTTTAGCATTGGATGTAGTCTTAATACTATTGTATTGCCTAATCAGGTTTTCTGTGCGTTCTTTATTTCCATTGATCGCATCTGTATCTAGGGTCAGTATATTAATCTCTTTGGTATCAAAAAGCCCCATTGCGCACATGTGGGTAAACGCCTCTAAGCAACGCATGCCCGTACCGCCAATTGCAATAACAAAATACTTATCTGAACTCGCCATAATAATGTGTGTTTGTTTGTTTCTTATCCTTTTGATGGAAACCAGTTTCCTACTTTTGCTCTTTTCATGGTCTTGCTTAGTACCAATCCAATGATGATATATAAGACCAGTAAGATAGCCGTTCCGATATAAGGATGCATCGAAAACTTGCTTGCAGCAGGTCCTTTACAAAGTTCTGGCACAACTACTAACAAATTGTACAATAAAAATGCAATAGGCGATAATGCTCCTAGCAACCAAAACCATAGTCTTCTCTTCCCGGGATCTTTTGGGTTAGATCCTCCCTGAAACTTTATGAGGTTGGCGGACAATACTGCCAACAATATGAAGGCAATAGCAGCTACAACGGCCAAAATATAAGTTTGCGTAATAAGCCCTGGGACATCCTTTGGGCCAATGCACTTTGCGCTCGCATCTAAACCTATTGCGCTGAGTAAAATAAAAAGTGAAAATGATTTCTTCATGGGTTTGTTGGTTATTCTATAATTACTGATTAAAAGGACCTAATTTGATGTAATAACTGTAGACAACTCCGGATGGTTTGTTGTTTTTATCCTCGAGAACGTTTTTGAGAGATATATATAAGGCCTCATCTAGGCCTTTATCATCCATTCTTAGCCATGTAAGTGCCTCTTTATTTAATGTATTTTGATTTAACGCTGCGTCTTCAAGCACTATGTCTACCCTGAAGAGATTTTCTCGTGTTTGGTTTAGGTTGGGATTTGCGTCATTTAGTTTTGGCGAGAAGGATACTAAAACCTCATATAATCCTTCGTTCTGTTCGTTGTTCCAGCCCGCATCTGTGTCAAGTTCAAGAAAATCAAGGATTCCTTTATCTGACATTGAAAAGGCGCGTTGATTGTATTTGAACTCGGGAATGAGTATCGATGCAAAAGAATCCACGGTGTCTTTAACATTTTTTTTATCAATGTCATAAGGCGCTATGTCATTCACTGTGGATACACAATTAAAAATCAAATGATTTGTTTCTGGTTCTAATGTATCTGCTCCGGAAATTGATTTCCTTATGACCGGGGGGTTTTGTCGAGCCAATCTGTTTTTCTTCCACTGCTCAAAATCATCATATACGTCATGAACGACCAACTTTAGTTTTAAGTCCGTATAGTTTCCGAGTTTGTTTTTAAAGTCAAATTTCAAATGATCCATCAACGGATAATTCTTTTTCTTCCCGTTATCATCTCCAGCATCCCTCAGATAATAAATTAAACCCTCATCCGTAAAATTGAATCCTGAGCTTCTCATATCCAAGAACTCAAATGCCTGCACGTCAGATTTCTTATAGGCATCCATTGCGGTGAAGTACTCGATGTATTTCTCTGCCCCAGGTAAACTAGCATCCGGATACTGCCGTACATACATATCCTTGGTTTTAGTTGAGTAACTCAGTGACTCAAAGGCTAGGTTGTCTTCCTTCAATCGATCAATCACCTTATCACGTAATTCCCCTCTTCCATTTGGTATAAAAAACATGATATACATGTGCTTTCGAAATGACTTACCTAGCTTGTTTGTTGTGTCGTCAAAGTCCGTATATACGATGAACAACTCATGCCCTTTTTTGAACCATTTGGCCAATGCACTGCTAGCCCATGGATTGGTTGCAATATCTTTTGTTTCATTGCTGTATAATTCTCCGTCACTGATTAACACAGACAAGTTATCTCTCTCAACGAGCTCATTAATTGCTTTATCGATAGGAGCACCCACCTTGAACTTACCATCAGAGGTTTTATGCCCCTTGTAAGTGAAGTAGCCATAGATGTCAGCATCGGGACCTTCATAAGGAAGAATGTTGACATTGCTCAACTCAAAGTAGTCTATCTCATCAGTTGAAATTGCTTTAAAAAACTTTTCATAAACGCTTCGATTGTTGACGTTCGACTTCGACAAACAAGCTTCGGTGATCCCATTACTGAAATCCACATACACAGCAGGCTTGTCTTTTGAGTCAATGCTGGCAGCCGATGGAAAAAAAGAAGCGTGGTATGCTTCAATGACTTCTTTCTCGATTATGTCTTCTGTAGAAAGTGACGGGCAATCATCGCTACCTATATCGCCTTCACAGCCAGTTACATACACCAGTACTAATGCAATAATTAATGTAACTGACCCAATTGATAAGTAAGTATTTTTCATAAGGTATACAGTTTATCTATTTAATAATGTGTCACAATCCAATAACCTTTAACAGATTATCAACCGGATTACGGTTGACTTCCATTTTCTTAAATCGTTCTTTGTACAATTGTACTTGTTTTTTTTCAGATTCGGAAAGCATGCTTTCATGCTTATCATACTCCTCATTCACAAAAAACTGATACGCATATTCGACTTCTGCCCACTCACTATCAGAATACTCTTCGAGATGCAATTCGGTATCGTTAAGGAAGATTCCAAATTGCTCTAGGTACTTCTCTTCAGGGTCCTGACAAGCCGTTAGAAGACAGATGCATGCAACGCTTAACCAACTCCAATTCCTTAATTCCTTCAAACCCATTCAATTAAGCAAAATAGTAAAACCTGAACGCCAAATAAAACATCACCACCGATACACCAAAGTAAATTAAAGCACGACCATTAAACTTCTTTTTCACTCCTTTATTAAACCTCTTGTCTCTAACTTGAAAACTAGTAAACGCCTTAAGCAGAGAAGTTACTCCAAGTACTACAAATACGATAGCTGCTATTGAAAAGGAATCCACTATTGCAAAGTCTTACAAATATTAAAGCCTCATTAGTGAACCAGATTGTATATCCCAGTTAGGAATTCTGAAATCTGGTTAGCCCAAGCGGCATCCATACTTCTTGCAGAAATGTATGCTGTAAAAAAAATATAGATTCCTATCAGCATAAGAGCCTTCAATATTCCCATTTTCTTCCCAGTGAAATAAATGAAGAATGCTAAAACAGTAAAAAGCAAAAGAAGAATTCTTAATTCGCTGCTGAACTGGATTGTCTCTGGACTCATTTGAATAGGACCGTAAATAATGCAGTACATGAATAATGGGAATCCCAATGCAAAGCAGATATCAAAAATATTGCTTCCCAACGCATTCGAAATCGCGTCATTATAATTACCAGCCTTTGCGTCTTTCATCGAAATAATTGTGTCAGGAACACTGGTTGCTGCAGAAGCAAGTATAACAGCAACAAACATGATGGGAATATCTAAACCATGCACCTCTCCGATAAATGGTAGTTCATAAGCCCCATAACCAATCATCTCACATGCTCTGACCAGCATTAAACAAGCGAAACCAATCACAAACATGGATGAAAGAAGTAATGCCCAAGCATTCTTGGTATTTATTTCCTTTGACCCAATGAATATTGCCTTGAGATTTAATGTGAATAATGCCTTGAGAAAACCGACTTCTTCATTCTCGTCCTCTTCTTCGTCCTCTGGATCGTCATTGTCTTCAGATGATTCAGCCCCCTTCATCGACCCCAGCATATACCAAATGTATCCTCCATAAAAGGTCATGAGTATTAATCCATGCCACCAATGCAGGGTGCTACCGCTGATTAAATAAATGAGCAATACCTCTGCTAAAATCAACGCGATACCATCCCTCAAAATCACTTTTCTTGAAACAGTTATATTTTTAGTAATTCCAGTGAGAAGAACTACGAATATTACCGCAG
>Ga0206130_10004483_pt1 | contig 17254 bp, 6 predicted proteins | sample Helgoland_Spring_9_FD_148637 | JGI IMG/M metagenome (GOLD analysis project Ga0206130, IMG submission 148637) | Pelagic subsurface seawater microbial communities from Kabeltonne, Helgoland, North Sea - Helgoland_Spring_Bloom_20160512_1 | ecosystem: Environmental > Aquatic > Marine > Epipelagic ... | reverse complement strand
AGCGAGGGAGACCTGGCGTTCAGAACCCGGGCCACCCATCAGGACGGCGATTTTCGTTTCGGACAACATGCTTTTGCTTGGATGGGGGTTGAGGATTGGGCGGCCAAAAATTCAAATCTCAAATCTCAAACTTCAAGGAAGAGAGATTGGACGCATGGTCTTTGGTGGGGTGGTCACGGGAGCTGCGGTGGGAATTTTCCTGAGATGACGGATGCGGAAGAATTTTCGTTGAGATTTTGGAATTTTAGAAGCGGTATTCCTCTTCGCCGATGATTTTTACCTCGGTCTCGAGATCGACGTTTCGTTCTTCCTTCGCGATCTTTTGGATGGATTCGATGAGGGAGAGGATGTCCTTCGCGGTGGCCTTGCCGTTGTTGACTATGAAATTCCCGTGCACATCCGATACGGCGGCCTGGCCGACGGCCTTTCCCTTGAGTCCGAGAGAATCGATGAGGCGGCCTGCTGCGATCTCGTCGGGATTCTTGAACGTGCAGCCTGCCGAGGCGGCGATCGGCTGAGAATCCTTGCGTTTCTCGCGCGATTCCTGCCAGCGCTCCTTGATGTTGTCGTGACTGTCGTTCTTGCCCTTGAAAACCGCCTGAAGCGCGAAATTGCGCCGCAGTTCTCGGACATTGCGGTAGTCCGCGATGATTTCGTCGCGCTCGCGCGTCCGGATGACGCCGTCCTCATCGAGAAATGTGACACGGACGACCTGGTCGAAGGTCTCGATTCCCATCGCACCGGCATTCATGCGCAGGGATCCGCCGACGTTGCCTGGAATACCCTCCATCCACTCGAATCCCCCGATTCCGTGGGCGCCTGCATAGGAGGCGAGTTTCTTGAGTCGGACACCGACGCCTGCGACCACATGGCCTTTCGCATCGATGGAGAGTTCGGAGAAAGCCCCGCCTGTGGGGTGGATGACGGCACCCGGGATGCCTCCATCGCGGACAACAAGATTCGATCCCCGGCCTACGACTCGGATTGAAATACCGCGCTCGCGGCAGTAATCGACAAGAAACGCGAAGGCGTAGAACGAGTGCGGTTCGATCCAATACTGTGCCGGGCCGCCCACGAGGAGCGTGGTGTGCTTGCGCATCGGCTCGTAAAGTTTCCCTTCGATCTCCCCTCCGGGGATAAGAGCGCACATTTCCTCAAGGATCTTGAGGTCGTCGGCGATGCGGGCGCCTGCTTCGTGGACGTTGCCCGCGCCGAGAGTGATGAGCAGATCCCCGGGTGCGAGGGCGTTCGCTACCTGATGGTGAACGGTATCTAGGTTGGCTATGAATTTCGCCGGGATGTCCCCGTGCTTTTTCATCGCATCGACGAGCGTCTGGCCGGTGACGCCGGAGATAGCCGGTTCGGAGGCAGGATAGATGTCGGTGATGAAAACGAGATCCGCCGCCTGCAGGACTTTTCCGAACTCATCAGCGAGTAACTGGGTGCGTGTGTAGCGGTGGGGCTGGAATAGGACGACGACGCGCGAGGGCTTCAGCGAGCGGGCGGTTTGCAAGGTCGCGGCAAGCTCGGTGGGATGGTGCCCGTAGTCATCGACGATGCGGAAGGAGGGCGAGAGATACTTTGTTTCAAAACGGCGCTTGGCCCCAGCGAAGGAGGACAGTGCGCGAGCAATGAGCGAAAACTCCGCGCCGCAGCCGTCGGCGATCGCGATGGCTGCGAGTGCATTGAGGATGTTGTGTTCGCCGGGGATCGCGAGCTCGATGTCGCCCAAGGTCTTGCCGTTTTTCTTTACCGTGAAAGCGGAAGAGCCTTTTAGATCCCGGATCTCGGACGCGGTGTAGTTGGTGTCCTCGGCGGTGCTTTCCCAGCCATAGGAAATCGCGTTCGGGCGCTTGCCACAGATCTCACGTGCGATCTCGTTCTCCGCGCAGTAGACGATGGTTCCGGTGGTCTGGTCGGCGAGTGTAGTGAAGACCTCCTTGATGTGATCCAGGTCGCGGTAGAAATCGAGATGCTCCGCCTCGATGTTGAGTATGACGGAATGCTCCGGGCGGTAGAGGGCGAGTGTGCCGTCCGATTCGTCGCCCTCGGCAACCATGGACGTGCCGTCCTCTTCCCAGCGGGCGTTCGCGCCTAGGATGGGGATTTCCGCGCCGACGTAGTAGGAGGCTTTCTGGCCGCTCTCCCGGAGGATATGTGCGGCCATTGAGGAAGTGGTGGTTTTCCCGTGGGTGCCGGAAATGATAATCCCCGCCTTGGTGTGTAGGATGGCCGCGAGGCATTCGGCGCGGCGGATGAGTGGGGTGCCGGCCTTCACCGCCGCAGCGTATGCGGGGTTGTCGGGACGGATCGCCGAGGAATAAACCACGAGATTCGCACCTTTGACGGAAGCTCCCGTCTGGGGCGAGGAAAACATCAGGCCTTGGCCCTGCATGCGCTCGGTTTCCGATGTCGTGACCCGATCGCAGCCCGAAACCTTGTGCCCCATGCCGAGCAGGAGCAGCGCGAGCCCGCTCATCCCCGATCCGGCAACGCCGATGAGGTGAATGTGGATCGGCTTCGAGCGGTCTGTGAGCAGTGGAGAAAAATCGGTCATCGGGGGCAGCGATTCTTATGCACCAGCGAAATCAGCGGCAACCCGCAATTTCCTGTTCAGGAGAATTCCTGATCTCGGGGAAAATCTTCACACTCGGGTGATGGAGCTGGAAAGGGCGTCACCCGAGCATACGACATCCACGATCCCGGCGATTACGATCCCAACACCCGCACCCTGCACATCCGTAAGGAAAAGGCAGGCAGAGCCGCCTGCTGCCCGTGCCAGACGCGCCGCCGCGTGGCTAGGGCTCCACCTGGCCGTTCCACGGAGCTATGGGGTTTCTAGCTAATCCGGTACCACGGGACTGTATCTATACGATTCTGTGTGATTAAGAGACTCCTGACCCGACTGAAACAGGCACCGACGAGTGCGGCGTGACCCTCTGCCGGCAGGGAGAATTGCTTTCGTAGTGAGATTTCGGGTCGATTTTTGGGTTCGTAACTTGTTCATTATGAGTGGCCTCGATTTCATGGCCGTTTTGGGGTAATGAAATTTCTCGCCAAAATTCAAAAAAAGGATAGTCAGGGCTTTCATTCAAGCCTTGTTAGCTTTGTAAGGGCTTTGAATCGAATCGAAAATTTCTAACGACCGATGAATACCTTATTAAAGTGCTCCATATCTATAGTCTTATGGTCCGCCATGCTTCTCAACCAGGTGCAGGCTTACCTACCTCCGATATACTTTGAGAACCCTGGATATGTTTCTGGCCAAGCCGTCGGGGGAGCGCCCGGAAGCGGATGGAGCTTGCTCTCGGGGACGGCGAACGTTTCCCCCGCAGGAACCGGCTACGGGGGCGGACAAGCGCTCAAGCTCGAGGCCGATCCACAGAAGGAGCCTTTGCTGAAACGGGAGATCGTCTGGAATCCGGCGGAGCAAATCGCATTCATCGACTTGCAACTGAAGCCTGCCGCAGATCCCGAGGGCAGCTTTGCTAGCTTGTATGCAAACGGAACGCAGCTCGCCTTTCAGGTGCCGCTAGCTGGCACGATGGGAGAGGTATGGGTTTACAATGGCTCGGCGGGTCAGGCTAATCCGCCACAGTGGGTGAAAACGGTCGGGACGTTTTCGCTCGCCGCGAATGGACTGACCGCAGCGGACTACACTAGGATCACCCTGCGCCACGACTACGGGCGTGATATATGGGATCTCTTCATCGGTGGAAAACTCGCCGCCGCCAACCTCGCGTTCGAAGGGCGCGGGGAAATTCTCCGCGAACTCGAACTCTATGGCAGCATGACGGGTGACACCCTGATCGACGACCTTTCGGTCGATCCGATAAACATGCTTTTCGATGACGCCGACAAAGACGGATTGCCTGACTCGTGGGAAAACGCGAACGGCTCGAATCCTAATGTTTACGACCGTGACGAAATTAAGCCGGGCACGGGTCAGGCTTTTATTGATCTCTACATGGCTTCTCTCTGGTCTGGCGGGATCAACGGCAGCGTGTCGATTCCGCCTAGCGGAGATATTCCTCCTCTGACAATCCTCGGATCCCACCAGCCGGTCGGTTCGTTGAAAGGTTCACTTTCCGTCGGCGGCGATGGATCGGCGACCTACTCGATGCCGATTGATATTCCGAAGGGGACCGGCGGCATGGAGCCGAAGATCAGTCTCAATTATTCGTCCAGCGGCGGAAATGGGACAATGGGGTTGGGCTGGAGTCTTGGCGGATTCCAGAGCATCACCCGCGGCCCGGCGACTCAAGCGAAGGACAACTTCGCGGGCGCAGTGCGCTTCGATGGAAGTGATCGCTTTTATTTCAACGGCGAGCGCCTGATATGTGTCGTCGGTAACTATGGAGATCAGGGTTCGGAATACCGAACCGAGATCGACTCCTTCTCCCGCTTCACCCTACTGGGTGGAGACCAGGACTCCGGCTCGTCATGGTGGAAGGTGGAAACCAAATCCGGACTCATTCTGGAACTCGGAAATTCAGCTGATTCGAAAGTTATCTCGCAGTTGGTGGGCGCTCCTGCCTCCTGGGATATCAGCCGAGCCTGCGACACACTTGGTAACTACTATTCGGTGTCTTGGAGCGGGGTGACATCAGCGGGAAATAACCACATCACGAACCGCCACGTCGCGAGCGTGGCTTATACCGGAAATGACACACAGGGACTGAGTCCGTATTGTTTTCTGGACTTTAACTACGAAACCCGGACGGATGCTTCGTTCGCCTACCATCCGTCCGGTACGGGCTTCGACAATAACCAGCGCCTGAACTCCATCACGGTGCGCACCGGGGGCTCCGTAAATCACACCTATATACTGGACTACGGAATCAGTCACCAATCAGGTAGATCCATCCTTCTCTCGGTCATCAAGCAGTCCGCCGGGGGATATACGACGAGCCCGACGGTTTTCAATTGGCAGGGACTTTCATCGAGTGCCGACAGATGGGCGGAATCTGCGGATACCGAGCTACCTGTTTATGATGGGAATAACCTCGACGCAACACATCAGTTCATCAACTCGGTTGTGGAAACCCAAGGTAACTCGATCCGCTTGGAAGGCGGTGCGGCGAGGGCGCTTCCGCTCGATCCGCAGCTTGCGATTTCTGATCCATCGTTCGTTGATTTCGAGTTCCGCGCGGGGAACCTCGACGAGGGAGCTTACCTGATCATCGACAATGACGTGGAATCCAACCCGGAATTCGGCATCCATATCTCTCCATCTACGTCCCAAGGCTCTCCGATGAACGAATCACGCACGGTGATCTATTCCGATACCAGTGCCGTGTGGCAGACCTACCGGGTCGCCCTCCAAGGGCACTCGAACTCCGATAGGAATCTCGCTGCCGGATCTTACCCGTATCTCGCCTTTGTCAACTACGACAGGCAGGACTCGAACGGCACCGGTTGGGCGGAATTCCGTAACATCCGCTTCGGCTCCGCCGCAGATCTGGATGCGAATCAGGTCGCTGCCATCGCTTTCCCGGATATCTCCGAATTGCCCAGGTTCAGTAGCAATGGGAACGATACCCGGGGCATGCGGATGATGGATATCAATTCCGACGGACTCATCGATCTCACCGACTTCCGAGTTACCAATTGGCGCCACGACAACAATAATCATCTTGTTGCGGATTCAGCTGATCGTGTGACTGGTAACGTATATCTCAATACGGGTAGCGGATTCTCCGGTGATACTAGTTTTTTGCCTCCAAGCAGGAATCCGCTGACAATGACCGATAACTCCGGGTATTCGTTGAAGTATGATCTTGTCTGCATACCCTGTGACGTCAATTCCGATGGAAAACTCGACCTCCTCGCCACGGAATATCGTGTGGAAAATTCCCAGTATTGGGGGAATACTGGAGTCAACCATTTCAGGTTTCTTACACACGACGGAAACGCCTGGGTGGAGCTTACGGATTACGCGCCTCATTTTGAAGCGGAGGACTTCGGCGGAGATAGGCAGCTGATTTCGAAGGATCTCATAGATTTCGACAAGGACGGCTACCCAGACCTCTACATCAACACTACGACAAACGGTTGGCTCTCCAGCGTGAATCGGCCTTCCTCGACACCTCCCGTCAAGATTCTTAACACAAATTCCCGAACCGTTTTCTTGAACCGCGTCCACCTCGGGCAAGGTTGGGTAAGGACTGATTCACTCGCTCCGCCCGAAAACCTCCTGATCATTGACAACGACAGCACGGCGGATATCGGGCGCAGGCTCATCGACATCAATGGAGACGGTTTCCTCGACTACCTACGCTCCACGGTCGAAGTCTCGAATGGCGATCCATGGATCGACGATCGCTTCGCCCAGCGCACCTGGCCCGCATCCGCAGCCAACGTTCTGCCTTCATGGCTCTCCCCGGCATATCCTGCGTCCCAGGACATCCCTGAATGGTGGCCCCCGCACGGCACCTATCCTTTGCCCGAGTATATGGACAGGAACAGTCCCCAGACCTGCGATGCCAACGCGCCTTTCATAAAACAACCGGAAAGCAATAACGAGCGAGCGACTTCCGGGACCTACGCCCTCGATGTCAATGGTGACGGACTCACGGATCTGGTCAGAGCCTATGCTAGGACATTCAAATCCAACGACAGAATCGAACTCTCCCACTCCACCTGGTTCAACACCGGGGACACCGCCGCCAACACCTCTCGCTGGCTCCGCGATTCCACCGCCTACGGAGTGGGCTACAACCTCCCACTTTCTTTGGATTCCGACGTCGGAGAAAACCAACCCTGCTATCAAATTGTGGATCTCAATGGCGATGGTCTTGTGGATATTCTCTACTCTCGGGACGGAAATCATTACATTGGCCCCGATGGAAAGCGCGACACCGTCTCCACCGATCCCTTCGGTGGTACCAACAACGGCGCGTTCATCAATACCGGCACCGGCTGGGTTGAGGATTCGTCGTGGGGTCTTCCGGGTTCTTACCGCCTCGGAAAGGAAAATGAAACCGAGCCCGCATCCATCGTGGCCGATATCAACGGCGATGGCTTCCCGGACATCATCACCGACATCAAAGACGGCGAGCGCCCCAAGCTCCTGCTCAACCAGTGCGTACCAGAGGTCATCACTTCCGTCATCGACGGCTTCGGCTCCGAACTCCAGGTCGAATACGCCCGCCTCAACGACCCGTCGACAACCCCGGCATTCGGCACCCGCGTCTTCGAAAAATCCACCGCCACGCTTCCTGCTGGGCATGTTCCAGTCATCGATTCCCGCCTCGTTGTCTCCCGCTACTCCGAGGCAGACGGCCTTGGCGGTCGAAAATGGAAATCCCAGCGTTATGGCGATCTCCGCTACGACCGCAATAACGAAACCTCCCTCGGCTTCGGCTGGATCGAGGCCTGCGATGAGTCCAACGGCCAGCTCACCCGCACGGAATACCGTCGTGATTTCCCCTTCGCAGGTAGCCCGGCCACCACTGAGACAAGTGTCTATCTAAGCGCCACCGATATAGCCTCCATGCCCCCGAACCATCCGGGTTGTCCTGCCTACACGGAAGGCCGGAAAGTGCTATCCTCGGAAACTGCTGCTTATGGCGAAATGCCAACCCAGAACGGCACCGGCGGAACCATTCGTCGTCCTGTGCAAATCTCCTCAGTGAAACACCTCTTCGATCTCGACGGAACCTTGAAGGGCGAAACCGTCACCACCCAGGCGCTGGCAGACTTCGATGCCTACGGATTTGTTAAGAAATCAACGGTCACCACGCTCGACGACACATCCGTCCTCACTCAAAACACCTATACCCACACCACCTCCGGTGGGAAATGGCACCTGGGTAGGCTCAGCGCCGCGACCGTCACCAAGTCACGCCCCGGAGCCACTTCAAGCACGAAATCCTCCGCCTTCACTTACGCTGCGGGCAGCGGCCTCCTGAAGTCCGAAACCGTCGAGCCATCCTCACCGCTCTCCGTCACCACGAACTACACCCACGACAACTTCGGTAACGTAACAATCACTGCCGTCACTGCGGATGCCGGAACTTCATCCGGAGGAACGCAGACAAGAACTGCCGTCTCTTCCTATGATTTCCGTGGGCGCTTCGTAACAGCGGAAGTCAATGATCTCGGCCACACAGTGACTTATTCCTACGATCAGGACAAAGCGCTTCTCCTATCCACCACAGGTATCGGAGATCTCACCACTTATTTCACTCACGATCCCTTCGGCACCCAGATCCTCACCCATCATCCTGATGGAACCAAAACAGGAGAAATCACCGGCTACGCCACCGATGCCTCCGTCCCTTTGCCGGTGAGCAATCTCATCCCGAACCATGAGATCCGGTTCTTCCGCGCCAAGCAGGCCTCCGGCACACCCGTGGCAAAAGTGTATCTCGATGCCCTCGGCCGCGAGCTAGTCACCGAGTCCACCACCCTCCTGAACGCCACTTCCAGTTCCGCCTCCCGTTACGGCACCGTCTATACCGTTACTGAATACGATAACCAGGGACGGAAAATCGCCACCTCCGAGCCGTTCCTGCCCGGCGAGACCGCGAATTTCACCACCATCACTTACGATCTCCTCAGCCGTGTCACCCAGACCATCCGTCCGGGAGGTCTCTGTGATTGCATTCTCGAGCAGGGATCCTGCTCCCTCAATGGCCAGCCGACCACCTATTCCAAGGCTCAAAACGCAGCAGTCCAGACCCTCGAGCGTTGGGAAGACGAGCACGGCAGGCTTGTGCAGTCGAAAGATCACTCCGGTCAGATAACTGTCTTCAGCTACGATTTAGAAGGGCGCATGACCTCCGTCTCCATTGGAGGTCAGACTCTTCTCACCAACACCTTTGATGCTTTTGGAAACAAAACTTCCGTTTCTGAGGTGAACTCTGGAGCCTCCACCTCAGTCTATAATGGCTTTGGAGAAATGGTCTCTTCCACCAACGCGAACAGCCAGACCACCACATATACCTTCGATATCCTAGGTCGCTCCGTTTCGCTTGCGAAACCCGAGGGCACCTACGCAACGGCTTATATTAGTGCAACAGGTGCTTCCCTTGGCATGCCAATCTCGATCACCGGCTCGGGAGCCGCGTCCGGCTATTCGGAAAGCTTCAGCTACGATTCTCTAGGACGCCCCATCGGCACTTCGAAAACCCAGTTCGGCGAAACCTTCACCACCTCCACGGTCTACGACGCTCTCGGTCGCGTCGCCTCATCCACCGATGCGGGAGGCCTCACCGTCTTCAGCGAATACGATCCCACCTACTCCTTCCCCCTGAAACAGAAGCTCGCCCCCGGCAGCTACGAAGGGGCCGGCACCGTCCTCTGGCAGGCCGGAACCTACGATTCGAAAGGCCGCACTCTCACCCAGACGCTTGCCCAGGGCGTCACCACATCCAGCGCCTACGATCCCGTCAAAGGCGATGTCACGGCGATCTCCTCCTCTTGGTCCGGCGGCACCCTCCAGAACAAAGCCTATCAATGGGACACCATGGGCAACCTCACCTCCCGCACCGACAACGTCGCCAAACGGCTCGAGTCCTTCGGCTACGATACACTCAACCGCCTGGCATCTTCCACCGTCTCCAGCCTCGCCGGTGCACCGACCTCCACCGTCCCGCCCCCGCAGACCTACACATACGCCACCAACGGAAACCTCCTCACCAAGGGAACATCCGCCACCAATATCACCTACGCGAACTCGTCCAAACCCCACGCCGTCAGCTCCGCCACGGTCAAAGGCTTCAATCGCACCTATTCCTATGATGCCGCAGGCTACGTCGTCTCCGATAGCAAACGCACCTACCAATGGACCTCCTTCGGCCAGCTGAAACAACTGGAGTATGCTGCCGCCCCTGATCTCAAGGATTTCGCGGGAAACCTAGTCCACCCCGCAGGCCGCGTCGTCAGCGATTTCGATTTCGATTCCGGTGGCAATCGCGCCCGCCAGATCAAGGAACGCACCGCCGCCAACGACTCCCGCATCATCGAGAACACCCTCTACCTTGGCTCCTACGAGCGCGAGAATCACCTGACCAAGACCGACGGCTACGCCACCGCCGTCCTGGAAAAAATCGTCCACCGCCACACCCTCGGCGGAGGCATTGTTTACACCAAAACCGTCGGCGGATCGCGCGATGGCACCCGCCTCACCAACGTCCTCGCCGACCACCTCGGCTCCACCGACGTCCTCCTCGTCGGGAAATGGAACACTCCTTCCGCCTCTTTCGTCCACGAAAGAACCGAATTCCAGTCCTTCGATGCCTGGGGCGAGCGCCGCGACGCCTCCACCCAGGTCAACTACCGTGCCAGCGATTCCGATCCCTTCCGGACAAGCGCAGAGGATCACGACCGCGGCTACACCGGCCACGAGCAGCTAGACGACTCCGGCCTCATCCACATGAATGGCCGCATCTACGACCCGGAGCTAGGTCGCTTTCTCTCCCCCGACCCGGTCGTCCAGATCCCCGAGTACAGCCAGAACTTCAACCGCTACAGCTACGTCCTCAACAACCCCCTAAACGCCACCGACCCGAGTGGCTTCTCCTTCCTCAGTAAGGCCTTCAGTAAGGTCGGAAACTTCATCAAAGAGAACTGGCGGACTGTGGTTACAGCTGTCGTTGCGGTTGTTTTGACATATGTAGGAGTTCCTTATCCAATTGCCAACGGAATAGCTAACGCGTTCACAGCGGCGATATCCGGTGGCGGACTGGGGGATGTGGGTATTGCATTTTCCTCGGGATTAATCGATGGATACGCAGGTCAAATATTGGGAAATTATGGCCCTTTGGTGAAGACCGTAGGAACCGCAACTGTCGCGGGAGCAAAAAACGCAGCAATGGGCGGTAAGTTTCAAGACGGATTTTTGAATTCGGTGAAGTACTCGATAATTTTTGAAGGTATTGAGTCTGCCGGTCGATTAGCTATGTCGTATTTATCAAAAAATAACTTAGACGGTATAGGAGGCGTATCACGAGATGAGCACCAACTTTTATACGAAGCTGGTTATGATGCACACAGGATGATGGACGCAGGAGGCATCGACCCTTCAGGACTCAACCTGCCAGACGGGTGGAAATTTGATTATTATTTCAGAAGATACAATGAGTCGAATTTGGATTATGCAGTATTTGTAAACGAATCGAGAAATATACGTCTAATGTCAATGGTCGGAACCCAGGCTAATAACGGATTCCACAGGGGTGATTGGGGAGATAATATCCTTCAGGGATTGGGTTTTAAATCAAAACAATATATGATAGCTATTCGCGAAGCTAAAATCCAACAGGAGATCGCTGTCGCAAATGGGCATTCGTTTGTTTTGAACGGCCACTCTTTGGGGGGAGGGTTGGCATCCGCCGCCTCTGCTGTGACAGGTGCGCCAGCCGCAATCTTTAATGCGGCTGGCGTAAACCCATTGACACTATTACATGCTGGTTATGGAAATCGTGCCGCAGATCTTGGTGGGAATGTTGTACATTACGGTGTTACAGGGGAAATACTGAGCGGTTCCGAGATGGTGTTGGGTTTTTTTGCGCCCCGGGTTGCTGCGCGAAATTATTACACCTACGCCCCTAGAGTGGATTCTTTCAAGAATTTAAGTCCCGTCGAATGGCATCGGCCATATATGACAATGAGATCCATAAGGTAGGCGCAACAATACAATACATGAAAAATATACTACATTTACCTATTATGATAATTTTATCAAGTTGTCACAATGATTTCCAAGAGTCTCTGTTCGTAGATAACTATGTTTCTCCTTCTTCGCTAGAGCAAATTATACCATCTGCTAATAGGGCGGATGTGGGTGTCGGATACTTTTCGGATTCAAGTTCATTGGTGACTAGAAGATTTCAGTATAATAGTTACAAAAATAAATCGTGGATCATTTCAAATTGGGGGAAGCCAGATCTTGTGGAAAAAAACAATCAAATTGAATATTTGATATATTTTAGGGGCGATAGTCGAAAAATAAAATCGGAAATTTCTTCTTACGGCAAAAAGCACGTTAAACTAGGTTACAAAAACGGTAATCTGGTTTACATCGAAGCGATTGTTCCAAATGCGATGGAGCATAGCGGGAAACGCCGTGTGATTCTGAAAAATTAGGGCTTCCTGAAAAAGTATAAACATCCGATTAGGCAGCCAGAAAAATTCGTCGGCGGGCGAGCTGTGGGATTTTGTTTTCGGCTCCTCGACCTGCCGCGATGAGGTGGCGCATCCTCAAAACAGTCCGGGTGGAAGCGATACACAGGAGGGCACAAAAAATCCTCAGCCAGGTGTCGTCTGATTTAAATGGGGTCAGGAGTTGCATTTCAACATTTTTTCGATTTGCCCCAGTCTCTCCATCGTATGCGGAGGAAACGCGACGTCCTAAACGGCAGTCAGGCGGCGGACGCTGCCGCCGATCTTTTGGCTATTGCCGCCGGAGTGAGTTGGTCGGCGTGGGTGGTGCCTTTCTCGACGAGAGTGCGCATGGTGGAGGTCAGTAAATGGGGTCAGGAGTTGCATTTCAACATTTTTTTACATTCAAAGGGACGCACCTTATAGCAAGATACTTCTCGGCTGGGTGCTGGAAGGTGAATGGGGTCAGGGAAAGCGCCGGAATAACCGGCTTGGAAATGAGAATGAAAGAGTCTTACAAAGAAAACCTAGCCAGTGACTCTGGCCACGAACCCTACGCCGGGAGCGGTGACGCTCCGGGTGTAGCATCCTCCTTCGGCAACTCCTTCGCTGAAGCTATGGCGGTCAAGAAGGCTACGGCAGGACAAGTGGGCAAGTGGAGACGCAGGCCGGTCATCGAGCTCCGAAATCAAAGTTCCCGTGTGCCGACCTTGTACTGACAAGGGGAAGGCAACATCATCCTCACCGCCAAGGCAAGGCGAGGACGGACACGGCGGAGTCGTAGAACCTGTGCATGCGTCGAAGCTCCAAGCGCGAGAACCGGGAATGGGAGCGCAGCGGACATAGCGTCTCCGGAGGAGAGCCCCGCGAGGGGTGAGCGATAGCGAATCAAATCCCGCTGGTATCCGTGAGGATAAGCTCCGGGCAAGGAGTGGTTTCAAAACGGATCGCTGGTTCAACGTTTCTGACGGTAATGACCGGACGAATGCCAGCGGGAATGGTGGAAGAGCCGGCGGGGTATCGCTGGAGTAGTTACGGGGAGGCGGTTGGAGGAGGAACAAAAGGAAATGGGAAGAAGGCTCGTGCGGAATTGGTGCGGGCGATCACCTCGGACACGGATACGGGATTTGATGCGGGGAAATGGAAGGAGGCATCGCGCAGATACAGGTGGCTTCTCGGCATGGCGCTGGATAAGAAAACTCTAAACTCTAATCCGCCGCGGCGGATCAAACCCGAAGGAAGAGTTGTGCGGCGGACGGGATGAATGAGGCTGAGGCGTTGGCAGCGATGAAGAAAGAGGAAGGAACGGCGACTGAAAGTCACCGCTACCTACCGGAGCTCGTGAAAGATTTTCTGAGAAACGGAAAAATGGTGCGCGGCGGTTGCGCGGCGATGCGAAGGCGGCGGCGGGGGTGCTGTGGAGTTTGCGCGATCTGCGGGTGGGTATTGGGTGAAGAGGGTCGGGGCAGACCCGCGTCAGCCCCTCCGGTTAGCTCCTCTTGGGCCTAGAAATCGTTCTCCATGAGCTTTTCCCTACGCTCGCGGACCAGCCGGACGACCAGGGCGGTCCATCCGGTTTGATGGGAGGCGCCGAGGCCTTCGCCCGTCTCGGCGTGGAAGTATTCGTGGAAAAGGATGAGGTCTTTCCAGTTCGGATCGTCTGAATAGCGTTTGGAAACTTCGGTCTCGCCGAAGCAGGGGCGATAGCCGTCCTTGTTTTTCGTGAACAGGGAGATCAGCCGGTCGCAGATGTCGATGGCGACCTCGCGCAGCGTGCATTCGTTTCCGGATCCCGTCGGATACTCGATCTGGAAGGTGTCGCCGTAGAAGTAGTGGTAGCGTTCGAGTGCCTCGATCAGGATGAAATTCGTCGGGAACCAGATCGGACCACGCCAGTTCGAGTTTCCGCCGAACATATCTGTCGTCGCCTCGCCGGGGGTGTATTCCACCTGGTGGGTGGCTCCCGCGTATTGGAATACGAAAGGGTGCTCTCCGTGCGCCTTTGAAAGCGAGCGGATGCCGAAGTTGGAAAGGAATTCCTTGGGATCCAGCATGTAGGCGAGGCTCTGGCGGAGGCGTTCCTCGGAGGGGATGGCAAGCAGCACCTTGCCGGAGGATTTTTTTCCCGGCACCCGGTTTGCGGTGACATATATCAGCACGTCCGGCTTGTTGACAAGGAACCAGTCGATGCGCTTCCGGAAGCTGGGGAGTGCGTCGATGGTTTTCTGATTCAGCACGGTTACTGCGGAAAGCGGCAGCAGGCCGACGAGTGAGCGGATACGGAGCGGGATCGGTGGCTCGTCGCCGATGATGAGTTGGTCGTAGTAGAACTGATCCTGCACGTCCCAGAGGCCGTTGCCGCCGAGCGTGTTGATGGCGTCGCAGATATTGACGAAGTGCTCGAAGAACTTGGAGGCGATGTCCTCATAGGCGGGTTTTGTGAGGGCGAGTTCGAGCGCCATCGAGAGCATGGTGAGGCAGTAGAAGCCCATCCATGCAGTGCCGTCTGCCTGCTGGAGGTAGCCGCCGCCGGGGAGGGCGTGGGAGCGATCGAAGACCCCGATGTTATCGAGACCGAGGAAACCGCCGCCGAAGACATGGCGTCCGTCGAGATCCTTGCGGTTGACCCACCAGGTAAAGTTCATCAGGAGTTTCTGGAAGGCCTTTTCGAGGAAAAGAAGATCCCGCTCACCCTTCTTGTTTGAGATCTTGTAAACCCGCCAGACGGCCCAGGCGTGGACGGGTGGGTTGACGTCGGAAAAGTTCCATTCGTAGGCGGGGAGCTGGCCGTTTGGGTGCATGTACCACTCACGCAGCAGGAGCAGGAGCTGGTGTTTTGAGAAGGAGGAATCGACTGCGCAGAACGGCAGCATGTGGAAGGCGGTGTCCCATGCGGCGAACCAAGGATATTCCCACTTGTCCGGCATTGAGAGGATGTCTTTGGCATGGAAATGGTGCCAGTCGCTGTTACGTCCTGCTAGGCGATTCTCCGGTGGTTCGGGTAGGTCCTTGTCGCCTTTGAGCCAATCATCGACGACGTAGTGGAAGAATTGCTTGGTCCAGAGCAGGCCTGCGTAGCCCTGGCGGCAGATCATGTTTTCCTCGTCGGATATACCAGGCTGGATCACGTCCGCGTAGAATTCATCGGCCTCGCGTAGGCGGGCATCGACGGTTTCGTGGAATTGGTCGAAGCCGTGAATGCCGCTGTCTTCTTCGAGGAGATGGAGGCGTGCCATGATGGTCACGGACTCGCCGGCAGGGATGTCGAAAACGAAATGTGCGGCGGCCTTGGTGCCTTCGCCTTTCGGGGAGACAGCTTTCTTTTCGCCGTTGACGATATAGCGGTGGAAGGCGTCTTTGGTGTAAGGAGATTCGTTTTTCCTATCGCCAAGGGATTCGTGATTGGTGTCGTTCTCGGTAAAAAGCCAATCCGCCTTTCGCGTGTGATCCCCGGAGACTGCGGTGTGGAAACGGAAGTTGCCGAGTGATTCGTGCTTGATGAGGAGGGTGTCACCTTCGCGGGTGATGGATGGCTTGACCACGGGTGCCTGGCCGTCGACGTCCCAGCTCCAGGTGTTGCGGAGCCAGACGCTGGGGAGCATGTGGATGGGCGCGGAATCGGGGCCGTGGTTGGTGATGGTGATGCGCCAGAGAATGTCCTGGGGGCTACGCTTGGCGACTTCCTGAGTAATATCGAAGTAGCGGTTTTCGTCGAACATCCCCATATCGGCGAGTTCGAGCTCGGGCCCAAGGCGACCGAGGTGTTCGTTTTTCAACCGAATTTCGGTGTAAGGGAATTTTTTCTGGGGATATTTGTAGAGAGCCTTGGTGTAGGAATGGGTGGGTGTGGAGTCGAGGTAGTAGTAGCATTCCTTGACGTCTTCGCCGTGGTTGCCCTCGTTCCCGCCGAGGCCGAAGAGCCGTTCCTTCAGAATCGTATCATGGCCGTTCCACATGACGGGGGAAAAGCAGAGGCGACAGCCGCGGTCAGTCCAGCCCTGCAGTCCGTCTTCGCCCCAGCGGTAGGCGCGACGGCGCGCCTGATCGTGGGGGAAAGCTGCCCATGAGTTTCCGTGGTCCGAGTAATCCTCGCGGACCGTGCCCCACTGCCTCTCACTGAGATAGGGACCCCAGCGCTTCCAGTTCTTTGCGCGGTCTTTTTCCTGGGAAAGTCTGACATGCTCTTCGTTCATGAAAATACCGAGGGAGAGGTAGCACGATCCGTGCGCAATGCGAATCGTTTCCTATTGGGAAATGTTTGCCGAGCGGGCAGCAGTGGAGAAGATGTATCTGAATGGTACTGGCGAGATGGTCCGCAAACTCGACCGTATCCCCGAAGGCAACGGAACCATGCTCGACAACGATACTCATCGATTACACGTCCTGTGCTGGAGTTGACGGTCTAGTCCGGGTTTCTCAATGAAGTTTATTCGAGCTTCAGTCGATAGGCTACAGCGGTATTTTTCCAGAAATAGCGTTCGCAGGCTACTTGTCCTTTGGGGGAAAAGTATTCATTTACCAATTTTTCTGGCGGCTATTTCTTCGGCGATTCCTCTTTTTCGCGGGCTGGCATGATGGGTGAGTCCCAACCAGCGAGATCGGAGGGTTTCACGTTCTTCACATGGCCGCCGAAGGAGAAGGTGGTCGGCTGGTAGGGGCCGACAAAGGAGATGTCGAGATCGGGCTTGATGACCTTTTCCATACCGGCTGCCCACAGGACGCCGTTGATGATCATACGACGGTAGTTGTCATCCAGAATGTCTTCGGATGCGCCCTGGGTGGAATGGAAGACGCGGTGCTTCTTGCCGTCCTTGGCTTCGTAATGCCGCGTCCAAGTGGATGGCATTGGCGGCTTTTTGGTATCAGGCTCGGCGTTCGGATCCATTGAGACGAGCGGCTGCGAATTGGTCAGAACGGTGAAATCGGGGCCGGGTTTTCCAACATACGCACCCGCATGGGTGAACGCATTGTCTCCGACACCCGTGAGGATGGCATGGGCTTTCTGCTCCGGCACGATCTGGATGCGGGTTCCCTGTTGGTGGTTATTTCCGTAGTGGCCGACCCATGTGTTGCCGAGGATCTGGTGGCCGAAGCCGTTCTCGTATCCTTTGATATTCGATTTGAAGTCATACTTCGCATACTTCGA
>Ga0206130_10004480_pt1 | contig 17264 bp, 17 predicted proteins | sample Helgoland_Spring_9_FD_148637 | JGI IMG/M metagenome (GOLD analysis project Ga0206130, IMG submission 148637) | Pelagic subsurface seawater microbial communities from Kabeltonne, Helgoland, North Sea - Helgoland_Spring_Bloom_20160512_1 | ecosystem: Environmental > Aquatic > Marine > Epipelagic ... | reverse complement strand
AAAATTATAATATTATATCAACTCCCAACAAAAGATTATAATGATGCTGAAAGTGGCAACCGTGAACGACGTTATTTATATTAGGAAGAATAACTCAAAAAAGTTACTGGGACCTGACATTTCACGAATCGGTGCAATAACTGTATTTACTAAACCTGTTTGATCACTGGTATAAGAAGACGAATTTATTGTTGACACTAATTCATCTTTCCAATTAATTAAGGGTGGTAAGTTAGTATACGTAATTTCTCCTGTAAATTTATTAAAGTATATTTTGGTTATTTGCGCAACAGTATCCCCTTTTTTTAACCACCAATATAAATTTGATTCCCACTCAATAAGCTTAGGTTGTATATTCCCATAATTATCTTGAATTGGAAAATTATTTTGTGTAAGTTTTGCAGTGATTCTTTGAATAGTCTGATTTGAAAATTTGTTTAGAACCAATTCATAATATCCCTCACTATTTTTATTTAAGTGAAAATCAATATCATCATTTAAACCTTCAATAAATTCTAATTTAATATTATTAACGTCACCACTTACACTATCACTATCAGTACATCCAATCAAGAAAATAAATATCAGTAATACTAGTTTTTTAAAAAGCATCTCTTGAATTAATCATAATTAATTTTTTGTAATTTATATTTTATATTTTTTTGTTTTAATAACATTTTTTTTACTGTATTAATGTTTTTTTCTGAATCATCAGCAAAATAAATATCATTATAGTTTTCGTTTTCTATTTTATTTTTTATCCAATTAGCTTTTTCATTTGGATCATTAGATCCTAGGGCTTTCACAAAAATATTTTCCATATCAATACCAATATCTTTTAAATATTTTCTAACTGGTTTATAAGCTGATCTGGCGGTCAATATAAACAAACCTTTTCCATTTCTTTTATTTGCAATCCTTTTAAAAACCATCGTCATTTGTTTTATTTGTTTTGGATTTTTTACATCTTCAAAATCAGAATAATCAAAAATATCACCAGATTTTTCCTGATAAACTGCATATTCACCTGGTGAAAGTTTATTGTTTATTCCATTATTAGTTATGTAAATAAAGGAATTAGTTTTAACTAATGTATCGTCAAAGTCAAATACTCTAAGTTTTTTAACTTTCATGTTTTTATAATATTTCGAAATTATCTACCATATAAAGTTGTAGTTAAAAAAAACAAACTCATCTTTAATTATAATTGTATGTTTTTTTTCTTCAATTTTTTCATTAATGTAGGATGCTACGATTTGTAAAACTTCTTTTTTTGGATTTTTAAAGTCTTTTGTGCAAAAAATTAAAGATTCTCCCAAAACTCCATCCCAACTCCATGCCTCATGTCTACAATCGTAAGTATCAATTTTAATATAATCAATAGAATGTATTTTTGTGTCAATTTCAGGGACTACATTTATAAATTTTTTCATAATTTAGTTTTTATATGTCAAATATAAAATTTTCAGATTACACTTTAGAAAATTTAAAAAAATTTATAGAAAAAAAACTTTACATAAAGCTTAGTAAAATTGGGGTTAAAACAATTGGTGATTTTGAAAAACTTACTTTGAATGAGTTTTCAAGTCATAAAGGAATTGGTACAAATGCAATCAAATTATTTTTGGATTTTAAAATATATTTCAACAATAATAAAATTTCTATTTATGATAAAATAAAAGAAGATAATGATTTAAAAATCTTGCCAATTTCCGAATTTGAATTTGTTGAAGATTTAAATGATCCCGATTTACTAGATTTATTCGAGGGACAAGATTCACAAGAAAGTGACGATAGGGATAAAATGTTTACAGTTGGGGGAATGACAAATGATAAAGAACAAACCTTCAATGAGTTTCAAAAGAAACAATATAAAAATGATGAGCAAGAAAGATTTTTAATTAAAAATACCAATTCAATTTCTAAGTTAAATTTTCTTGAGGAATTATCAATAACAGCTATAAACTTTTGTGATAATACTTTAAAAGTTAAGTATTCTAAAATTTTTCTTGATTATTATGGTTTAAAAACTAATAAATCTTCAAACGCGGATATTGCATTAATTAACAACATTTCAAACGAAAGAGTTAGGCAAATTAGAATTAAAGTTTTGAAACAATTTATTCAATTTGTAAATCAAGGTATTGACCTTAAAAACAAAATTAAATTAAGAGAGGATATAGTTAATAATTTAAATAAAATTAAACTTGAGTTTGACGATATTGAATGTTTTGTTTTCAAAGAATTTAAAAAATATATTTCTACAGAATTTAAAATAAATTCTATTGATAATTTCTCAAATGAATTAGAGTTTTTAATTGATTTTTTAAACTATTCGTTTTTGGGGAAATTAGAATCTCAATACACCAAAGCTATAATTGTTTCTACAAATTTAAAATCAAAAAAAATATACAGTAAAATTATAGAACATACCTTACTTCTATTAAAGAAAGAATGTATTAAAATTTCTGAAAATGATCTTATAATCAACCTAAAGAAAAAAATTGGGAAATTTGAAAATCAAAATATAATTAGATTCATAAAAAGTCTTCCTGAAATTGATTGTATAGAAGTTAATGGAAATTATTTATATGAAATTAAATTTCATCTACTTTCTCGTGCTTCTGATAAAGCTTATAGAATATTACACGAAAATAAAAAGGAAATGTATATTGATGATATAGTATCAAAAATAAATTCTCTTCAAATTGAACATAAATCTAAATTATATGACAGGCATAGTTTGACCTTACACTCTGATAAAAGATTCAAGTCTTTTGGTAAAACAGGTAAATGGATTTTGTCAAGTTCAAATACACCTACAGAAACTATTGAAATTTTAATTAAAAAAGCTGTTATAAGATTAGACAAACCTTCTACTCTTGAAGAAATAATTTCAAAAGTTAATGAGGAAAGAAAAAATGTAAACATAAAATCTATTCAAATTTTATTATTAAAAATTTGCTACAAAACTGATGGTAAACTATACATATTAAAAGAATGGAAAAACAAATATAAAGACCTGAAATTATTAGAAAAAAGAAAAAAATATATTAGAAAAAATCAACCAATTTACAGATTAAATCAAATAAAAGACGTTACCGCATACTTAGAAAATAAAAATCAAAATAAGGATTATGCTCCTTCAATAATAAAATCATTATCATCCAAGGATAGTAAATATACCACTCAAAGTTTTTATAAAATTTTTGAAAACAAAAAGTATTTTGAAAAAATATTTGAAGGCAAATCTTTAATCATTAAACTTAAAAAATCATTTAATAAACCTGTTGAACAAAATACTTTAGAGATAATTAAATCCGGTGAAAGCAACAATTGTGAATTTAAAGAGACTATGAGAGTCTGTTTAAAACAAAAAGCACCACCAGAAGCTATCGAACTCGGAGTTTTAAAAACAATAGCAGCATTTTCAAATTCTAATGGTGGAGATTTATTTATTGGAGTTAATGACAATGAAGAAATTGTTGGCCTTGAAAAAGATTATTTGAGTTTCAAGCCCATTGATCAAAATAAAGATGGTTTTCAAAAACATTTAGATAATATTATTTCAAAAACCTTTACAAATTCTATTTTCTCTTCTTTATTAATAACAATAGAAACTATAAACAACTTAGATTTTTGCAGAATAAATGTTAAGAAAGCCCGTAATGCAATTTTTGCAAAAATTAATAAGGAAGAAAAGTTTTATATAAGAAGAAGTGGAAGTACTGTTGAATTATCTAAAAGTGAGATGATTAAATATTTAAAAAACAGAAGCTAACAATTTCTTATTTTATTTTTTTTTCAATTGAGTCAAGTCTTGAAATAATATCATTTAATTTGTCATCATCTTTATCATTATTAATAACACCTTCAACAAAGACAGAATTTATTATTGATAAGCCAAAAATTCCACCTATAAACAAAACAATAACGAAGTAGAGTCTAACAAACCATATTTCGACTGAATTTGTAATATTTTCAGTAACTATATCAGGAATTTCATACCAACCTTCAATAGTGAATATTTTAAATATTGAATAAAAAGAAGTTAACGGATCCCCAAAATATTCAGGTGCTATATTTGAGAACAAATTATGTGATAATAAAGCGAAAATAAAGTTAAGAACAACGAAGATAAAAATAATCAAATATGAGGATTTCAATGCACGTTGAACCCCTTTAAACAAGTGTTTGCTATTTTCAAAAACTGAAATAACTCTAAAAAGCCTTATAATTCTTATTAACCTTATTGTCCTTAAAGTAAATAGAAAAGATAAATCTGTGATTTCTAAGTTAGAAATTAAAGCAAATAGTTCAGGAAAGGAAATTACAACTAATAAAAAGTCTAATTTATTTAACCCTTCTTTAATATAATTTTTAAAACCAAATTCATGAATTTTAAATAATAATTCAAGAATGTATATAATCAAAAAAATGTAATGAAAATTATTAAAAATTAGTTCATATTGGTTAAATTGATTAAACCCCTCGAAAAAAATTAGAACGGAATTTAAAAGAATTATTGAAATTATAATTCTTTCATTTAAAAATATTTTTTTCATTTCTGCTAATTTAAATTAAATTTAATGCATAATATATTAATTGTTTAAAATCAAACTACTTTTTTTTATAATAAAATGAAATCGAACTTCTTTTTTTATTATATTCGATTTTATATAATTAAAATAACATTATTATGAGTGAAAAAAAATTAACATTTGCACACGGTTTAGTTGGTATGTTTGTAGAAATGACTGCTGCTGACGGGAAAATGGATAAGGTTGAATTACAAACCGTTGGCGCTTTAGTAAGAATACATCTTGAACCTAACGGATTTGATGAGGCAGCTAGAAAACTAATCATAGCAGAATCATTTGATTGGTGGGATTCTTTTGAAACGACTAAAGATAGAGCTATTGCGATTTTTGGATTAGCTATTGGAATGCAAAAAGCTCTTTCTAAGGAGGAGAGAATAAAGATTGCTAAAGGTCTTTCTGTAATTGCAGCTGCTGATAAAGAAATTGCTGAGGGAGAACAGGCTTTTTTTAATGGTTGTTTGAAATGTCTTGGTTTAACTTTTGAAGATTTAAAATAATAAATTATTTTTATCTAATAAAAAAAGGGCTGTTTGCCCTTTTTTTATTATAATATTTCTTAAATGGGTATTATAATTCCTCTTTTATTAATTGTTTTTTCTAGTATTATCATCTGGAAAGCTTCTAATGGATTTGATGATGCTTCTTCTTATCTAGGCAGAAACTTAACAGAAGGTGTTAAAGGAGCTACTATTAACGCAATATCTAGTTCAATGCCAGAGTTATTAACTAGTATTTTCTTTTTATTATTTTTAAAAGATTCCGAAGGGTTTTCTGGTGGATTAGGAACTGTTGTGGGAAGTGCTGTATTTAATGCTATGGTAATTCCTGCATTATCAATAATTGCCGTTATTTATTACGGTGTTTCAAAAACAATTGAAGTTTCAAAGAAAGTGATTTATAGGGATTCTATTGCTTTAATAACTCTTCAAATTGCACTTATATTTATTATTTACTTTCAGTTATTAAATATTATTGGTGGTACTATTTTAGTTAGTTTGTATTTTATTTATGTAATCTATATGATTACATCGATGAAAGCTAAATCAGTTACAAGTATAAATTATTCCAATGATATTCAATCTATAGATGTAAAAAATCGTTTCTTCAGTTTTTTAAAATTAGATTTTTCAAATGCTTTGATTGGAAATAAAAAAATTAATAATTTCAGAGCAATTATACTTTTGTTTATTTCTTTATTATTTATGGGAGGCTCATGTTTGATTCTTGTATGGGCTTGTGAATTAATTGGACAAAATCAATATTCTGTCTTTGGATTTGAAAATTTAAGGGGATTAGATTTGCCAATATCTATAATTGCAGTAATTATAGCTGCTGCTGCAACTAGTGTTCCTGACACTATACTCTCTGTTAAAGATGCTTTAAAAGGAAATTACAATGATGCTATTTCCAACGCAATTGGAAGTAATGTTTTCGATATTGGTTTTGCTTTAGGTTTTCCTGTTCTTATGTTCTCTATTTTATATAATCCCATTTTTTTAACGCAAAGTATACAGGAATTTAGTCTAAGAATTATGATTATTTTACTTGTATTAACTATTCTAACATTTATAATTTTAATTTCAAATAAAAAGATTGGATTAAATAGAGGAATACTTCTTTTAATGTTATACATATTTTTTATTAGTTATATTTTATTATTTTAACATTATGGATACAACAAATATTTATGATCAAATATTAAATAATGCAGTATTAGAATTTGAAAAAATTGATTCTTTTACAAATATTACATCTGATACAATTAGTAGAGAACCTAGCACAGAAGAGAGAGAAACTCTATGGAATTTAACTAGAGTTTTTGTTGATTTTATTTATAAACAAGACTTAAACTTAACAAACAAAGAACTTCGTGACAAGGTTTGTCATTATTCTATCGTTGCATTACATTGGAATGATCTTCAGTTAGATAATAAAGAATTTTCTTATTCTAATGGAAGATTTAGAAGAGATACAGTAGCATTAGCATTATGCTTGTTTTCAAGACTAGATAATAGTTATGCCGACTATCACAATATACTTAATGGTTGGATATTACCACATACAAATTTTTCGGTTTCACTATGGAGTTTAAGATCGATTATTGATTCTAATCGAGATAATTTTTTTAATCAAACCTCAAATGAAGACGCAAAAAAATCCATTGAATATCTAACAGATTCATATAGTAAAAACAGATATGTTGATTATGATTATTTAATTGATAATGACAATGAACACCCGTTATTAAAACATTGGTGGACAATTAGGTTGCTTTTTAAATTTCCAAATAAAGATACCTGGAGTTTTTTGAGAATTTATATTGGGAATTCAATTGACGTGCCTGGTGGATTAGGATTACTCTCTCGTGACAGAGATATAAATAAAGATTTTTTAAAAACTAAGAGTGAATTAATTGAATTTCCTAAAAACTGGAATTTTAATGAAAAACTTTTATTTCTTTTCGTTTTTTTCTGTTTCAAAATTGATGATGAACTTGACGAGGGAGAAAAAGAGAAGATGAAGAAATATTGGAAAGAGTGGAATACGGATGCAGATGATGAACAGTACAATAATACTTTTGAGGCAGTAACTTCTGAATTGGAGAAAAATTCTTCTATTGAAAAACTATATCAATGTGTCCATGATATAAAAGCTTTTTTTATAACTAAATTCAACAAAGACAACACAACTTCAGATTTAGAGAAACAAAATAAACTCAATACACAATTAGTATTAATTTTAACAGATTTAAAGTGGCTTTCTTATGCTGATGGATTTTGTCACGATAATGAATTTCAATTCATAGAGGCTTTAAAAGGGATATGGGGAGTTCAAGAAAAATTATTTGACGGAGCTTTCCCTGAAAATTCTGGTATAAGAGAAGATTTCCCTGAATTTCAAAAAAAATCTGATAGTTCTAAATTAAAAAAAGTTTCTCAAATCGATAAATACCCTGAAGGCTTATATTTTCAAACTAAACTAGATCATTGGAACTGTCTAGTTAAAGATGATACCGTCATTATGGGAACACCCAATAATAATCATCTTAAAGTAATCCCTTTTCCCAAATTGAGTGATTCTGCTAATATCGAAAAAGATTTATTTAGGAGGTTTTCCAAAGAGGAAATAGATTTAATTGTAAATAAGATTAATTCAACTAAAAGTTGTATTTATTTAACATGGATTAATGAAGCACTAGGATCTGGACTTGATAATCGCGGATTTAAATCTCCGTTTTGGTTTATGCCTTTTGTATGTTATGGGTTTGATATTGGTTCTTTATTAGTTTTTGAGCAAAACGGTATATTTACTAATTATAAAAACAGTGATGAATTAACCTGTGTTATACATGTTGATTTATGGGATTCTGTTAGTGTTGAAAAGGGTTGGAATGGTTTACTAGACGATTGGGTTGAAGAAGGGTCTTACAATGAAGATGACTTAGAATTAGACAACGAAAACATTACTTCTCTTAAAATTAAAGGAACTCACCCTAAAACTGGAAATGAAATGGTTGTTAATTTTGTTGACACACACGGACCAGGTAATAAGTCTACACTACACATTATCAAAGCTATTTGGGATAATGTATGGAAAGATACTGTTGCAGAAAATAAAGATGCTAGTATTTATATTTTACCTAGAAATAATGAATATTTTAACTCTTGGGATGAACTTTTAGTCTGGGCTAATTCAAAAAATGACAGCACTAAAGGAAATAACGAAACCCCTTAACTTCTTCTTTTATAACTATGAACAGTTATGATTTTGTTTTTTGTTCATTGTGTGGAAAGAAGTATTCTTTTTCAAGTAAATGTTGTGAAAGACCGACATTAAGTTCATTAACGAATAAAGAGTCAAAAAATTTCAATGAACAAGATGAGATAAATTACTTTAAAAAATTAATAAAGTATTGTGTTTGGTGTGGGGCTAAAGTTGAATGGAATGGAGTAAACTTTATAAAAACATGTAAAGTCTGTGATAAAAATGTAATAGGAGGAAAATTATTTAGATTAGATGAATCTTTAAGCTTTTGCGAAAACTGTGGTCAAAAAGTTGATAGTAGAAACGATAATTGTAAATGCGGGTATCTTCCAATTCAAAATGATAATTCACTTTTAGAAATTAATTCTAACTTAATTTTTCCTTATGAAAAAAAATTCTGTAAAGATTGTGGAAAAAGTATGGAATTGATTAGTGATTTTGAAGAGGATATTGTTAATGAAGAAACAGGAGAGGTAATAACTGAATTTCCTCACTTTTGTAATTTAAAATCTCCCACCTACCCTTAATTAAGCAAATGAAGGAGCCTCTAGATTGCCAAATCCGCCAGGAAATTCACAATTGACATTTTCATCCTGGTATCTAAAACCTAAAACATAATCTCCAAAATCAACACCATAACCCATTTCATCAGTTGATAAAACAATTAACCCAAATTTCTTTATATTAAAATCACCACTAATTTTTAATTCACCATTAACGCTGAAATTTTCAGAGGTTTTAGTAGTGACTAATACCTTGTCTCTTTTACTAAATTCTTCATTTTTAAAAAAAGTATCCCAGTTATCAGGATAATTATTAGCTCCGTATATACTACTTTCGTTTTTTGAATTTAAAATCTCACCTTCTTCACCGAAATATTTATCAATAAGTTTATCAAAACTTCCATTAAAAAAGGATTTATTATTTATTTTAATTTCAATCTTTAAGAAATCTCTATTTATAGCAGTGAAACTTGAAACGTCAGATATATCCCAATAACCATCTTTCTCTAAATTATCTTCACAGAACTGGTTCCAAAAGATATTATCTTTTAATTCTAACCAATTATTATATTCCTCTTTTGAAATCAATCCTTGATTAAACTCTGAACCCGCTCCTGATAAATTGACTTCAATATTAATATTCCCTTCAATATTTGTACTTTGTTTATCATTCATTATTTTAATATCTTAATGTTAAATAAAAGATACTAATTTTAAATATATGCAAGAAGTTAATATTGAAAAAACCGATTTTACTTTATGGGAGATAGAATTTGAAATAAGTAAAAAATACGATTCTAATAAATTTTCCTTTGAAGAAGCAAAACAAGATTTTTATGAAAAAATTGGAGTTGTAAGTGTAGATGAAGAAGACTTTGAAAGATCTGAATATTTAACTACTGAGATACAATATTTTGCATGTGACTGTGGTCATGGAGGTAATATTATAAATGATTGCTTAAATGCATTGAAAGAAGATTCTCCAGGGTTTGGAGAAATGGATTATGAATACCGTTGGAATAAACGAAATTATAAGGATTATTTGGATGAAGAGTATATTTCTTGGGCACTTGACATCTCTTCATATGGACAAATTAAATATAAAGATGGAATTTTAAGTGGTGATTGTCTTTTATTAGTTTGGGATGATTGTAATTGTGATCAATGTGAAAATGAATTGTAGTAAAAAACTTACAATATTTAGAGTAAAATGATAAAGAAAGTAGTATTTATTGATATGGATGGTGTTATAGTTGACTTAGGAACTAATATCAATAATTGGTTTAATAAGCATCCTGATTTACATAAAAAATATAAACAAAATCCTGACCATATCCCTGGGATTTTTAGAAATCCACCACCAATTAAAGGAGCTATTGAAGCAGTTAATAAACTAGCTTATAGCGGAAAGTATGAATTGTATATTGCTACCTCTGTACCTTGGGAAAATTCAGAATCGTATTCTGATAAGAAGCATTGGGTTGAAAATCACTTCGGTAAATTATTTCACAAACGAATTTTTTCAACACATTCAAAGAATATGTTGATAGGTGATTATCTTATTGATGATAGAAAGAAGAATGGAGCTGTTGAGTTTAGTGGTGAGTTGTTAAGATTCGGATTTGATTGGGAAAATGATAATAAACCAAACGAATACCCAACTTGGGAGGCAATTCTAAAAAAATTATTATAAATTAATTTCTTTTTTAAATAAAATTTATGTCCAAGCGCTACCTTACCAAATCACGATATAAATTAGGTCTAGAATGTCCAAATAAACTTTATTTTACTAAAAAAGAGGAAGAGTTTTATAGTGCTAAAACCAATGATACTTTTTTACAAGCATTAGCATCTGGTGGCTTTCAGGTAGAGGAACTTGCAAGGCTTCATTATTCAGATGGAATTCTAGTTGAAGAACAAGACCAATATGATTATAAAGCTCTACATGAGACTACTGCCAAATTATTAGAAAGAGAAAATGTGGTCATATTTGAGCCGGCATTTCTAGTAGAAGGCTTGTTTATAAGAGTAGACATTTTGGTTAAAAAGGGTAACAATATTCAACTTATTGAGGTGAAAGCTAAGTCTTATCATCCAGAGAACCTCTATGAATTCATTGGTAAAAGAGGGGCTATTAAACCTAGTTGGAAACCTTATTTATTTGATGTAGCCTTTCAGAAGTATGTTATTGAAAAATCTAATTCATCTTTTAACGTGACTCCTTTCTTGATGTTAGCAGACAAGAGTAAAACTACGTCTTTAGAAGGCCTCAATCAAAAGTTTAGAATATCTAAATCTTCTAAAGAAAGAACTGGCATAGTTAGGTTATTAGATATATTAAAAGATCCAGAGCGTGAGTCTGTATTAAGTAAAGTAAATATTTCAGATATTATAACGCTTATAGAAAATGGCGAGCAGAGAATATTGGAGCAGTACACATTTGAACAGAGTATTATAGCATTTAGAGAAGCTTATACAAAGGATAAATATTTTAACTATCCAATAGATTGTGTTTCATGTAAAAAATGTGAATTTAAAGCAGCTAGTAAAGACGAATTAAAGGGTCTTAAATCCGGTTTTGAATTTTGTTGGAATAGCCAGCAAAATTGGGAAGAAAACGAATTTAAAAAGCCGAATTTATTTGAAGTTTGGGATTTTAGAAGCTGGCAAAAAGTGCAAGATCCTAACGATATTATATTGGATTGTGTTACTGAGGATATTTTAGGGTTTGTGGCTCCAGACGCTGGAAAACTTTCCAGGACTGAACGGCAATGGTTACAGATAGAAAAGTCCAGAAATAATGATACCAATTTAGAAGTACTTAAGGATGAACTAAAAGAAGAAATGGATACTTGGACATTTCCTTTGAATTTTATAGATTTTGAAACCTCTACCGTAGCTTTACCCTTTTATGTAGGCCAAAAGCCTTATGAACAAGTCGCATTTCAATTTTCCCATCATATATATCATAAGAATGGTAGAATAGAACATGCTACTCAGTTTATAAATTCTGACCCTGGCATTTACCCCAATTTTCTATTTGCAAGAGCTCTAAAAAAAGCGCTAAGTAAAAACAGCGGAAGTATTTTTAAGTTTGCTACCCATGAAAACGCCATTGTAAATGCTGTTATAGAGCAGTTGGAACTAAGCAATGAAAAGGACAAGCATACACTTATAGATTTTCTAAAGACAATAAGCCACTCTAAAGGAGAGCATAATGGCATGCCGTGGCTAGGTGAAAGAGATATGATAGACCTTTGCAGGGTAATAAAAGACTATTATTATAATCCCTATACCAAAGGCTCCAATTCAATTAAAAAAGTACTACCGGCAGTCTTTAAGTCATCTGCTTTTGTAAAAAGAAAATATAAAAAAACTATTGGAGAGATAGGTATTAGTTCTAAGAATTTTTCTTCTTCAAAGGTGTGGCTTTCATCAGATACTAACGGAAATGTAATAGATCCATATAGAAGTCTTCCGAAACCTTTTGAAGAATTTAATGACAAGTTCCATATTATTTCTGATTTAGAAGATATAGCCGACGGTGGCGCAGCCCTTACAGCTTACGGTAAGCTTCAATACTCGGAAATGAATAATAAAGAAAGATTAGCAATTACAGATTCATTACTAAGATATTGTGAGTTAGATACCCTTGCTATGGTAATGATTTACGAGCATTTAAAAGAGCTTGTAAATTAATTTGCTATTTTTAATTTGTTTTTACTTTAATTAACAAAACTGTATAATTTATGAATGACATTATATGCCCAAATTGTAAAAAAGCTTTTAAAGTAGATGAGGCTGGCTTTGCTGATATTCTAAAACAAGTAAGAGATCAACAATTTGAAACTGAAATAAAACAAAGGTTAGAGGTTGCAGAAAAAGATAAAAACAATGCAGTGCAAATAGCAGAGGCAAAATTAAAAAATGAATTACAGTTGGAATTTTCCAAAAAGGAACAAGAAATACAATCCCTAAAGTCTAGTACGGATTTAGAATTGGCAAAAATAAAGTCCCAAATGGCCATTGCAGAAGCAGAAAAGAAAACAGCAGTCTTAGAGGCTACTAGTTTAATTAAGAAGGAGCGTGACAAGTTAGTTTATGAGCTGAGTAACAAAGAAAATGAAAAATTACTTTTAGAAAAGTCTATCAATGAAGCTTTCGCAGAAAAGATGAAGTTAAAAGAAGAGGCTTTAAAAATGAAAGACGATGAAATTGAACGTCTCAGAGACTTTAAACAAAAGCTCTCAACTAAAATGGTAGGCGAGACTTTAGAGCAGCATTGCGAAATTGAATTCAATAGAATAAGAGCAACAGCTTTTCAAGCTGCTTACTTTGAAAAGGATAACGATGTAAGCGGAGGAACAAAAGGGGACTACATTTATAGAGAAAATGACTCAAACGGAAACGAGCTTATTTCTATTATGTTTGAGATGAAGAACGAAGGGGACGAAACTTCAACTAAAAAGAAAAACGAAGATTTTTTTACAAAATTAAACAAAGACAGAAATGATAAAAATTGTGAATATGCTGTTTTGGTTTCTTTGCTTGAGGGGGATAATGAATTGTATAATTCAGGTATTTTAGACGTTTCATATAAGTATCCAAAGATGTATGTGATTAGACCACAATTCTTTATAACAATTATAACCCTTTTAAGAAATGCTGCAAAGAATTCCTTACAATACAAAAATGAATTGTCTCTTATGAGAAATCAAAGTATAGATGTCACTAATTTCGAAAACAAAATAAATAGTTTTAAGGAAGGTTTTTCAAAAAACTACGAACTGGCTAGTAGAAAATTTGAAACAGCCATAGGCGAGATAGATAAGACTATAAACCACTTAAACAAAACAAAAGAAGCTTTACTTTCCTCGGTTAATAATTTAAGACTAGCCAATAATAAAGCGGAGGAGCTAACTATAAAAAGACTCACTCACGCAAATCCAACCATGAGAGCTAAGTTTGATGACATTAAATAAACTCAACCTTGGATTTATGAATACTAAACTAAAATATATAGACTTGTTTTCAGGAGCTGGTGGCTTCTCTTTGGGCTTTGACAACAAAGGGTTTCAAAATGTATTTTCTATTGATATTGAACCCCAATTTTGTGAAACGTACAAATATAATTTTTCAAATCATCAACTGATAGAGAAAGATATTTGTGAAATATCTGACTCTGAAATTAAAAATCTGAAAAAAAATACAGAAATAGATGTTGTAATTGGCGGACCACCTTGCCAAGGATTTAGTATTGCAGGGAATATTGGTAGAAAATTTATTAATGACCCAAGAAATAGATTGTTTAAAGAATTTGTAAGAGCTGTGAAAGTAATAAAACCAAAATTCTTTGTGATGGAAAATGTTGCAAGATTATACACACACAACAAAGCAGAAACAAGAAACGAAATAATAAAAGATTTTGAAAAGCTTGGATATAAAGTAGATTGTAAAATTTTAAATTCTGCAGATTACGGTGTTCCACAAGTTAGGAAAAGAGTAATTTTTATAGGTACTTCAACAAAACAAAAAATTAAATTTCCTCCAAAAGAAGTGGAAAATTATATGTCTGTAAAAGAAGCATTGTCTGAATATCCTAAATTAGAATCTGGTGGGGAATCTTCGGTGCCTAACCATATTGCAATGTCGCATTCAGAACAAATGCTAAACAAAATGAGCTATGTTTCTGATGGTGGAGATAGAAGTGAGATTCCTGTAAAAATTAGACCAACATCTGGTGATGTTAGAAAATATATTAAATACGCAAGTGACAAACCTTCGGTTTGTGTAACTGGTGATATGCGTAAAATTTTTCATTACGAACAAAATAGAGCTTTAACAGTTCGAGAACTTGCAAAACTGCAATCATTTCCTGATGATTTTATATTTAAAGGAAATAGAATATCTCAACAACAGCAAGTAGGTAATTCGGTTCCACCAAAAATGGCAGAAGCGATTGCAAAAGTAATTATCCAAATGAACGAAAATGTTTAAATATCCTAAAGTCAATTATATTGGCAATAAAGAAAAAATTGCAAAATGGATTTGCGACCAATTCCCACAAGATGCGGAAACACTTTTTGATGCTTTTTCTGGAGGTTGTTCTTTAAGCTACGAAGCTAAATATAGAGGTTTAGAAGTTTATACAAATGATGTTTTAAAAATTAACTATCATATTGGAAACGCATTAATTAAAAACAAAGAATCTGTTCTGAACAAGGAAGATGTTGATATAATCTTTTCTGGCGAACCTTTTGAAGGGTTTATGTTCAATAATTATTCAGAAGTGTATTTTTTCCCAGAGGAATGTAAAGAACTTGATTTATATAGAAAGAACATTGAAAAGTTAGGTTCAGAAGAGAAAAAATCATTAGCTTTTACTTTAATAAGGAGGGCTATGATTAGAAAAATGCCCTATTCTCGTTTTAACCTTAATTGGGATAAAATTGTTCAATTAAGAAATGAAGAATACAGTTATGAAAAATACAAAAGAAGAAGAGCTTATCACAACCAATCATTCAAATTTCATTTTATAAAAAATTTAGATGAGTATAATAATGCAGTGTTTAATAACAATAAAGAAAATAAAGCATATAATGATGATGTTTTTAATTTGTTAGATAAAATTACAGCAGATATTATTTATTTAGACCCACCATATACTGGTACAATGAATAATTACTTTGGGTTTTATGGTTTGGTAGATGATTTTATTAACTCAAAAAAAACAAATCCTTTTGAAAACAACTTCACAGATAAAAAAAGTATAAGTAAGTTATTTGACAATTTATTCTCGAAATTATCAAATTTCAAGTATTGGTACTTAAGTTATAATAACTCCTCTTATCCTTCCAAAGACGAACTTTTGTACTTGCTAAACAAGCATTCAGATAATGTTAAAGTTATGGAGAGAAAACACGTCTACAAAATTACAGGAAAGGAAAAAAAAGAAATAAATAAAGAATTTTTGTTTATCATAGAAAATACAAGCTATGGTAATATTAACAGTGACAGAACAAAACAAACTTTTAGCTAATGACATATCAATTTTATGAAGAATATTGGAAACTGACAAATGCTTTTACAGATTACAATGGTAGTAAGTTTTTGGATACTTTGGCCGTTTGTATTAAATTTATTGATGACCACAAAGACGAAATGTATTCCGAAGAGAAATATTCAAGACTTCAGGAAGAAATTTATAAAGTCAATCCTATAAACCATATTTCAATTAGAAAGTCAATAAATCAATTAGTTAAAATGGGATTTGTTAATTCCTTTTTAGTTTCGTATCACCATCAAGCTAAAGAATATATTAATGCACGAACTAATAAAAAAAGAGTAACATTATTGTCAAAAATTGTTTATTCAAATTCAAGTTTTAATCGAGCTGTAAATAATGAATCTTCTATTAAACAAATTAATTTTTTAGTCCAAACTTTAATTGAAAAAGGAAAATTATCTAAAAAAGAAATAATTGCTTTAATGCTTGTAGATATTGAAGCACAAAAAGAAACCTTTTTATCAGAAAACGATTTAAATAAATATGTAAAAGAAGCAAATGATATTGGATTTTTAAAAAGAAAATATAATCAAATTGGTTATTTATCTAACCTCTTAGGGAAGTTGGAAGATTTAAAGTTTATTAAAAATGATTTGTACTTTAAAGAAGATGCTGAACAAATTTTTGGAAAAGATTTAAAAGTTGAATCAAAACGTAGAGACCCATATTTACATAGATTATACAAAAATCAACTACAAGACGAATGTGAAGAAATATACGGCAACCCGATATGTGTTTTGGAGAAACTAACTTATCCTGTATTAATTGCAAGTCATATTAAACCATTTATTGAATCAGACGAAAACGAAGCTTACGATCCAAATAATGGTTTATTATTAAGTCGCACAATCGATTCACTATTTGACTTAAAATATATTTCTTTTGAAAACAATGGAGAGATGATTTTTTCAAATAGAATTTCTAATGATGTTAAAGAATTTTGGAAAGATTACAAACTTGAAAACACAATATTGAATGAAGAGAGAAAAAACTATCTTGCATACCATAGAAAATTAATGAGTGAAATAGATGCCAGAGATTAAACTAATAGGTTAGATTAACCCCAATCCAAATTTCTTTAAAGTATTTTTTAATAAGTCAGTTTTTTAATAATAAAGGTTCAAGTGGTTTTATCAAAAATAACATAGAAGTTATTTAATTTTACAAATTAAATGTACAATCCGTGTACAAAATGATGTTTTAAGTTATTCTAACAGAGTCAAAAATAATAAAATGACTTCCTGTATTGGTAAGTAAATCATAGTTTTCTTTCATAATCCAGTTCTTTATTAACACTCATTTACAAAGTTTAAATAATTATTATATTTA